>SDBT01001808.1_pt1 | contig 38239 bp, 38 predicted proteins | sample 2277101 | NCBI WGS metagenome assembly SDBT01 (sample SAMN10404973, study PRJNA504765) | marine sediment metagenome | isolation source: marine sediment core GS10_PC15, 103 cmbsf | place: Arctic Ocean: Southern Knipovich Ridge | collected 2010 | reverse complement strand
TTGGTCTTGTGTTGTGTGTTTCAGAGTTTTTTATGATATACCATATACGAAATACGATATACGAGCACAATTGTTCTGAGGCATCTCTTGACATAATGGCAATAAATATTACAATGTTCACATCTTGAACAAAATCTATGACTGATTCCACAATTCCAATGTCATTGCGAGCGCAAGCCTCAGGGTACCCTCGTCTGTCGTTGCGAGAAGCGTCAGCGACGAAGCAATCTCGGTTTCTCGCCTGTCATTGCGAACGGAGTGAAGCAATCTCGGGTCTTTCTTGCTCGTCTTTACGAGGAACAAAGTGACGAAGCAATCTAGTGGTAGAAAGGAAATCTTAACAAATCCTACCAGGAATACTAGAAAATGAATAGTGCTACAATCGGTGAACGAGAACTCAGAATAATTGAAGAAATAAGCCGGGACAAAAACCTTACCCAGAGGAAGATTTCCCGACGCTTAGGTTTATCCCTGGGAATAACCAACCTTATCTTAAAGAGACTAGCCAATAAAGGATACATAAAGGTCAAGGGGCTGAATAGAAGAAAAGTCCAATATATTATCACTCCCAAAGGCTTTTCCGAAAAGACAAAAAAATCCTACCGATATTTTCTAAAGACTATCCATTCTCTACAAGAGATGAAAAAGAAAATTCAACATTTAATCTCAATAGAATGCAAAAAAGGCGAGACTCATTTTATTATACTAGGAGAGGGAGAGTTGGCCGATATTGTTGAGTTGAGCCTGAAGAGTTTAGATAATAGCCAGTTGGAATATAGAAGAATCTCCAGACTAGAGGATATGAACGGCAGTAACGCGGTAGTGTTGCTAACTGAGACTAAACCTCAACTCAGGACATCGGTCAAGACCAACAAATACATTGATGTCTTAGCTGCCCTTAGCGGGAGTTAATAATTATGAAAAAGCTTTTTCTGAAAGAGAATAAACTTGAAGAAAAAGAATAATAAACGAAAATTAAACGAGAGTAAGTTCTCTAATTGGAAGGACCTACCTGACGGTGGAAGAGAATATTGGTATGATGTTGAAGGGAAATTTGGTTTTGGAGCAAGATACATAAAAAAAGTGGATAATCAGGAAAAGACCAGCAAGTTTTATCAAGAGATTTATGATAAAGATAACAACTTGGTTGAGATTCATGAGAAATTTCCTGAGGATCGAGGACATGAAAAGTTAGAGAGGTGAATAAAATGGTTGTTGATAAAGATATTTTGACAGAAAGGTTAACAAAGTATCTAAATAACGAGATTTCTTTGGATGACTTAGTTGATTGGGCGGAGAGAATGTTTTGTGAGGCAGATTTCGATAAGAAAGATTTTCAGCTAATAAGGGATATTTTGGTTCGGCTTGGCCTAGCTGACGTAAAAGAATTTGGCCTTTCTTGGGAAGATTGTCGTGAATATCTGCATCGTCTGGGACACACTGCTACGGTGAGTATTTCTTAGTGATAAGGAGGAAAGACCATGCCTGAAGAAAATGAAGTGAGCCTATACGATTACATTAAAGTCGTTAACAAGTGGAAATGGTTCATAATCATCGGTACTTTTGTCTGTATCTTGACCGCTGGGATAGTAACTCTTCTTCTTCCTAAGGTCTATGAAACACGAGCTACCCTGGCTATGCAAGGGGCTGTTACCCCGGATGTGAAGATTGGCGTTCTTACCGTTCCCATTGGTCTTTCCCTTGAGAGGTTCTTTGGCTCCCTTCCCAATAATAGAGACCTCAATCTGGAGGTTATTCAAGAAATTGGCCTGGACAAATCTCCTGATGAGCTTACACCCCAGGCACTCAGTCAAGCGGTTACTTTCAGCCTGGCCAAGGACTCAAGAACAATTAGCATTAGTACTCGTTACAATAATTCCGAAAAAGCTAAGAACATAGCCGATACAATGGCAGAAGCGGTGAAAGAGCGCTATCAGGTTTTAAACGAAGCTGAGATTCTTCAATCCCAGGCCCTTATTGATGAACAGCTCAACCTGGCTCAGACTCGCCTGCTGGAAGCGGAGAAGAATCTAGAGTCATTTGAGGAGACTGTCGATGTGGATTCTCTGAAAAAGGAAATACAGGCCAGAATCTCTCAAGAAACCAGTTTAACACAAGAATACTCCAAGATCACGATGTTCTTGGTTGAAGAAGAAGCCGGGTTAGCCAAAACTGAGGAGGAACTCCAACGGCAGCTCAACCTGGCTCAGACTCGCCTGCGAGAAGCAGAGGAGAATTTAGAGTCATTTGAGGCGACCGTCAATGTGGATTCTCTGAAAAAGGAAATAGAGGACAGAATTTCTCAAGAAACCAGCTTAGCACAAGAATATTCAAAAATCACGCTATTCCTGGTTGAAGAAGAAGCCGGGTTAGCCAAAACAGAGGAGGAACTCCAACGGCAGCTCAACCCGGCCCAGAATCGCCTGCGAGAAGCAGAGGAGAATTTAGAGTCATTTGAGGCGACCGTGGATGTGGATTCTTTAAGAAAGGAAATACAGGCCAGAGTCTCTCAAGAAACCAGCTTAACACAAGAATATTCAAAGATCACGCTATTCCTGGTTGAAGAGAAAGCCGGGTTAGTCACAGCCAAAGAAGAACTTCAGAAACAGGATAGATTCTATGTTCTCTCAAAATCTATCGCTGAAGACCCTTCCTATGAAGACATCTTGGCCAGATTGTCCAAAGAGGATATTGCTGCTTTGCAGGCAGTGAAAGGTGAGAGCCAGCAGGTTAATCCCGTTTATCTAAATCTGGAACAGATAGCAACAAATGCCCGTATATCTGTTGCCAGAGCAGAAGCTAAAAAGTTCCTTATCAAGGAAAGAATTGAAGGGAATAGAGCTGCTTTAAGTAAACTCCATGCCCAGTTGGCCCAGAGAGAGGGTGAGCGGGAGAACCTTATCGGAGCTCATGATCTCGCCAAAAAGCTCCTTCTCAAGGCGAAAATTGAAGAAAATAGGCTTTCTTTAAGTAGACTGCAGGTTCAACTGGTCGAGAGAGAGGGTGAGCGGAAGAACCTTATCGGAGCTCATGATCTCGCCAAAAAGCTCCTTCTCAAGGCAAGAATTGCAGAGAATGGAGCTGCTTTAGCTGAACTCCAGATCCAATTAGCCGAAAAAGAGCCTGAGTGGCAGACTCTTACAGAAGGCTATAATTTTGGAAACAAAGAATATCAAAGTATCAGCAACTCTCATCAGGAAGCAGTGAAATCTTTAGCTGTTGCTGAGGCACGCCAGCTAAAAACGGTCGGTACAGCAGGACTCCCCTCCAGTCCAATAGAGACAAAGCGAATCCTCCTTATAGCCGCCGTGGTTGGACTCTTAGCTGTTCTTTTCTTGGCATTCTTCCTTGAATACATAGGGAGAATGAAAAAACTGGAAGCAGAATCAAAGAAGCAAGAAAGCTGAGCCATGAACTATCAGCTATCTTGCTATGAGCTTCTTCTGATATCTATGGAGGGCTTCGGCCGTCGCAGAATAATCGTAGTATGGAAGTTGAAAGTGCAAAAATAAGAACCGTTTGAAAGAATACCTCAGAAGAAAAAGATTTCTCTGAGGTTCCTGGAAGTAGATTGTAATAGCGGAGAGCGGGTTTCACTTTAGGATTAGCCAATTTAATACAAAGATTATTATTACTCAAGATTTGCTCGTAAGATATGAAAATTTAATTATGGAGGGATAAGATGAAATTAAGTCAGCTTCAAAAAAAAATAAAATTTATCAATGATTCTAAAGGGAAGCCTGTAGAAGTCGTATTGCCCTATGGAGTCTATCAAGAATATATGGATATGAAAGTTAGTCTTGAGTTTTACAAAAGTCTAGAAACTCAGAATAGCATAAGAAAAGCAAAGGAAGATATTGCCGCTGGTAGATTTAAAGACTATGAGGATGCGGAACAGCTTATAAAAGATTTACATGCATAAGAAAGTTAAAATTAGAGTAACAGAGGAATTTTCAAAAAAATATAGAAATCTTCCTGAGTTCATTCAGAAGAAAGTTAATAAGCAGCTAGAGTTTCTGAGCAATAACCCTAGACATCCGTCATTAAAGATACATAAAATGAACGACGAATGGGAATTCTATGTAGATATACACTATCGCTGTATCTTCTGTCGGGAAGGTGGTCTGTACACACTTCTAACTGTGGGAGGACACAAGATTGTTGATTAGAGTATGGATGAAATAATAAAGGAGATTGAAAACAAGAGAAAGAGTTAGTCTCTAATTTTGTTTTGAACTTACTGTCAGCCATGAGCTATTGAGTCTTGCTTTTAACCTTTGGTTTTTTGGTTTCGATCTTACTATGAGCCACGAGCTAGATTGCTAAACAACGAGGATGAAAGAATGAAGAAAGCACTTATTACCGGTATCACCGGACAAGATGGTTCATATCTAGCAGAATTGCTTTTGGAAAGAGGTTATCAGGTTCATGGCATTATACGAAGAGTAGCATTTGAGGATCCTCAACATAGACTCTGGCGAATAAGACATATCCTTGATAGAATAACTCTCCACCCTGCCTCTTTGGAGAGTTACGCCAGCATATTCAATGTGGTAGAGAAAGTAAAACCGGATGAATGCTACCACTTAGCCGCCCAGAGTTTTGTCAGTTATTCCTTTGAAGATGAATTCTCCACTATTAACACCAATATTAGCGGGACTCACTCTGTGCTCTCTTCAGTCAAAGAAAAAGCTCCTAAGTGTAAGTTCTATTTTGCCGCTTCCAGTGAGATGTTTGGATTGGTCAAAGAAACTCCGCAGAATGAAAATACGCCTTTTCATCCCCGTTCACCTTACGGAATATCCAAAGTTGCTGGTTTTGACTTGACACGAAACTATCGCGAGGCTTATGACCTCTTTGCCTGCAATGGCATTCTTTTTAATCATGAGAGCCCACGCCGAGGCTTTGAATTTGTAACTCGAAAAATAACTAACGCCGTTGCGGAAATTAAATGTGGGGTAAGCGAGGAACTAAGACTGGGCAACCTGGAGTCCAAAAGAGATTGGGGATTTGCCGGTGATTATGTCAAGGCAATGCACCTCATGCTTCAGCAGGATGAAGCGGCTGATTATGTAGTTGCCACGGGGGAAGCCCACTCGATCAAAGAATTTGCACAGTTAGCATTCAGTCATGTGGGTCTTAATTGGAAAGATTATGTAGTTATAGATGAAAAGTTCTATCGTCCAGCAGAGGTTCATGTGCTTAGAGGCGATTACAGTAAGGCAAGAAAGAAGTTAGGCTGGGTACCGAAGGTTGATTTCGAAGAGTTGGTCATGATGATGGTTGATGCGGACCTAAAAAGAATTAAAGAGGCAAGAAACTGAGCGCTGCGCTATTAGGGCCAGGACGGACTTTGGAATGAGAACTGTACTTTTTGGTTTTGGCCTCGGCCGCAGGGCTATCTTTCCTGTCTAGAAGTAATCAAGTTAGTCCCTGTGATGAAGGAACTAATAGCTTAGATCAAATTAGGGCGTGGGAAAGAGATGCAAGCAATGATCAGCGGGGATACTTCTAAATCCGATTACTAATCGAGAGCGAATGTTGCATGTATCACGAGCCGAGGAGGAGCTTAACTTCAAGACTGAAACACCCATTGAAGAAGCACCAAAGGAAACGATAGAGGGGTATGCAACGAATTCCAAAGCCTAAAAAGGAAAGACTTCATGAAGGTTGTAATTCTATGTGGTGGTAGAGGGACAAGGCTCAAAGAAGAAACGGAAGTTCGTCCCAAACCTTTGGTTGAAATTGGTGGGAGGCCGATTCTCTGGCATATAATGAAGATATACGCTCATTATGGGTTTAATGAGTTCGTATTGTGTCTAGGATATAAAGGACGGATGATAAAAGAATATTTTTTCAATTATGAGATGATGGCTGGTGATTTAACTTTGAAGCTAGGGAATAACGATGTCAAGATTCATAACCAATCTCAAGAAAAAGATTGGATAATTACTTTTGCGGAGACAGGAGAAGAAGCACAAACTGGTGCTCGAGTGAAAAGAATAGAAAAATACATCCAGAGTGATTTGTTTATGTTAACTTACGGGGATGCTGTGACTAATGTAGATATTAATAATCTTTTACAATTTCACAAATCACACCGAAAAATAGGTACAATTGCGGGCGTGCATCCCTCCTCCCGCTTTGGGGAATTAGTTATAAGAGATAGACAAGTAATGCAATTTGCTGAAAAACCACAAATCAAAAAAGGTTTTATAAACGGTGGATTTTTTGTGTTTAATAAGAAGTTTTTCAACTATTTAAAAGGTGATGATAATTGTTATCTTGAGCGGGAACCTTTGGAGAAATTGGCCCTAGATGGAGAATTAATGGTTTATCCCCATAAAGGTTTCTGGCAATGTATGGACACCTATAGAGAACTTGAAATATTGAACAATTTGTGGAGAAGTCCAAAACCACCTTGGAGAGTTTGGAGAGATTAAGATGTCCTATAAATTCTGGAAGGATAGGAATGTTTTTATAACTGGCTGTACCGGTTTGCTCGGTTCTTGGCTTGTCAAGGCTCTGGTTGAAGGAGGCGCTAGTGTAACTGGACTGATCAGGGATTTGGTACCGAAATCAAACTTAAATTGGTCTGGATTTAATGATAGAATCAATATTGTCAGAGGAGGAATAGAAGACTATTTTCTTTTGGAACGGGCTATGAACGAGTATGAAATTGATACTGTTTTTCATTTAGCAGCTCAGACTATTGTCACTATTGCCAATAGGAATCCATTATCTACTTTTGAGTCAAATATAAAAGGAACCTGGAATATTCTAGAGGCTTGTCGAAGAAGTCCTTTGGTTAAAAGAATAGTAGTTGCTTCCAGTGATAAAGCGTATGGTGACCAGAAGAAACTTCCTTATGATGAAGATACTTCTTTAGAAGGAAGACATCCTTATGATGTTTCTAAAAGTTGTTCTGACTTGTTGTGCAGAGCATATTTCGAAACTTATAAATTGCCGGTCTGTGTTACCCGCTGTGGTAATTTCTATGGTGGGGGAGATTTGAATTTTAATAGAATTGTGCCCGGGACAATTCGCTCTATACTTAATAGTGAAATACCAATAATAAGAAGTGATGGAACGCTTATTAGGGACTATTTCTACATTGAGGATGCAGTTGAGGCTTATTTATTACTTGCCGAAAAGATGGAAGAACTAAAAATCCACGGTGAAGCCTTTAATTTTAGCAATGAAATTCAGATAACAGTTTTAGAATTGGTTAATAGAGTTGTAGAACTTATGGAAAGTGATTTAAAACCAAAAATCCTGAATGAGGTGACAAATGAAATAAAACATCAATATTTATCTGCAACAAAAGCCAAACAAATGTTGGGCTGGAAGCCAAAATATACATTGGAGAAAGGGCTAAAAAAGACAATAAAATGGTTTAAAGATTTTTTTGAAAGACAATAAATATAATAAACTTAAATGATAAACTCAAAAACTGTTCTAATAAGTGGTGCGACCGGTTTTGTTGGTTCTTGTCTAACTCGTAGACTTGTTATGGTGGGTTGCAATCTACATATAATCAAACGAAAACAGTCCAATATCTGGCGTCTCAAGGATATCCTTAATCGAGTAGTGGTACATAATGTTGATTTGATTGACGGTAATAGCCTTGAAAGGCTTGTCAAAAATATTAAACCAAAAATAATATTCCATCTTGCCGCTTATGGCGTTTATGTTTTTCAAAAAGGTGTTAATAGGATTATGGAAACCAATCTTCTAGGAACCATGAACTTGATAAATGCCTGTAAAAATATAGAATTCGATCTTTTTGTAAATACTGGTTCTGTATTTGAATATGGAATAAAGCCTGGTTCATTGCAAGAAAATGATTTATTGGAACCAATGAGTGATTACGGAATATCAAAAGCCGCATCTACTTTGTATTGTCAGGCAATTGGCAAAAGAGAAAATAAGCCCGTAGTAACTTTAAGATTATTTACACCCTACGGGTATTATGAAGAACCACTGCGTTTGATCCCTTCTGTAATTATCTCTTGTTTGGAGGGCGAGAATCCTAAGGTTTCATCTCCAGATTCTGTGAGAGATTTTGTATTTATTGAAGATGTGATAGATGCCTATGTGAAAGTAGCAGAAAATAGTGATAAAAGTAAGGGAGAAATATTTAATATTGGTTATGGTGAACAATACCCTATAGGCGAGGCCGTAAGTACAATTATTGAATTAACAGGCAATAAAGCTAGACCAGAATGGGGGAGTGTTCCTAATTATCGTATTGAATCAAAAATGTGGCAGGCAAATATTTCTAAAGCAAAAAGATTACTAAATTGGCAACCAAAATATGCTTTAGAGCAGGGATTAAGAAAAACTGTTAAATGGTTTGAAGAAAACATAGGGCTGTACGAAGATAAATATCGTCGTGATAGGAAATATTAACATGCGTGTTCGGAGGGTTTTGCTTGTAAACCTTTACTATAAGGAATCCGGTTACGGGGAGATGTTGCACTTTCCGCCTGCAGGGCTCGGCTATCTCAGCGAGTACCTTGAGCGGGAGAATATCCTGCACGAAATCATTGATACCGGTGCAGGATACAGCCACGAAGACGTGCTCGAAAAGATCCGGAGCTCGAAACCTGAGTTGGTGGGTTTCAGCCTCAACTCGATCTGTTTCCCGAAATCATTCGAGCTGATAAGAAAAGCAAAGGAAATGTTCCCACAAGTAGCAGTTGTAGTAGGGGGGCCTCATGTATCAACTAGACAGGATGCAATCCTGGAAGAAAACGCACTGATTGACTTCGTCATTACCAAAGAAGGCGAGATCCCTTTGGCGCTTCTTTGTAAGGGAGAGCCCCTGGAGCGTATTCCAGGGCTCATCTGGCGCGGCAAGGACGGCAAAATAAACTCTAATCCTCCTCAGTCGGTGGCGATCAACGACCTTCCTTATCCTCGGTACGAGCGTTTTAATCTGCTCGAAAAATACAACTCCGGCACGATGTCCGTCGTTACTTCCCGCGGCTGTCCTTTCAAGTGCGTCTTCTGCCAACAGAGCACCCTACTCGGTAAGAGGTGGCGTGGCAGGAAGAGTCAGAGCGTAGTCGAAGAGATCGAGCACTGGTACGATCGGGGCTTTTCCTCCATTCATATACTAGATGACAACTTTGGGCTTGATAAGAAGCGCATCTTTCGCATATCCGAGCTTGTGGCGAAAAGGGGAATGAAAGACTTGGAGGTACTCCTAATCGGCGGACTTCGCATTCAGAACACGACCAGAGAAATCCTTCTGGCGCTGAAAAGAATGGGAGTCAGGTATCTCTCGTTTGGGATTGAGAGCGGATCTAACAAGATCCTTAAGTTTATCGGCAAGGGAATTACTACTAAAGATGCCGATAGAGTTGTCAAGATGGCAGTTGATATGGGTTTTTTAGTACGATTATTCTTTATTATCGGTTTCCCCTATGAGAAAATGGCGGATGTGAAAAAATCATTCGACCTCGCTTTACGCCATAAAATTCATGCAGTCCGTTTTTTTAACTTAGTTCCGTACGAAGAAACAGAAATTATGAAATGGATCAGAGAAAACGACGCAAAATTGCTCTATCCATATGAGGAGTATATGAGTAACTTCAAATACTTTCAGCGCACCCCTTTATTTGATACAAAAAAAGGAATGAGCTTGGAAGAAAAAAGAGACGCTTTGCGCATGGCTGATGAGATCACTCGTCAAGTTGAAGAGAGACAATGAGCCTTTTCATAACTTCATTGAGTATGCAGGTAGTAGGGACTATTGTTAGCATAATCTTAAGAGAATTAGAAGTCAAAGAATGAATGTAGATAAGGAGATTAGAAAAGAGATTTTTATTAAAATTAAAGAACTCTACAAATTTAGAAAAAATCAGGAAAAATTTATTCCCGGGGAGACAAGGATTAATTATGCTGGCAGGGTCTATGACGAGAAAGAAATGATAAGCTTAGTAGATTCTTCGCTTGATTTTTGGCTCACCGCAGGTAAATTTGCTCAACAGTTTGAAAAAGAGTTTGCTCAATTCTTGGGCGTAAAATATTGCCTATTAACAAATTCTGGTTCCTCAGCTAATCTTCTAGCAGTTTCTGCTCTAACCTCTCCAAAATTAGGTGAGAAGAGATTAAATTCCGGTGATGAAATTATTACTGTCGCTTGCGGATTTCCAACTACACTGAATCCAATCATCCAGAATAATCTTGTTCCGGTTTTTATTGATGTCGATTTAGGGGCATACAACATTCAAGTAGACAAAGTGGAGAAAGCATTAACAGAAAAGACCAAAGCAATTTTTGTTGCTCATACATTGGGTAATCCGGCTGATCTTGAAAAGATTATGGAAATAGTAAAGAAATATAATTTATGGTTTATTGAAGATAATTGCGATGCCTTAGGTTCTAAATACAAAGGGAAATATACGGGGACGTTTGGACACATTTCTACTTCCAGTTTCTATCCGGCCCATCACATTACGATGGGAGAGGGTGGAGCGGTCTTAACTAGCGACCCTCTATTAGAAAGAATTATCCTTTCCTTCCGTGATTGGGGGCGAGACTGCTGGTGCGAACCCGGTCGTGACAATACCTGTGGAGAAAGATTTTCCAGGCAGTTAGGAAAACTTCCTTCTGGCTACGATCACAAATATACCTATTCCCACATTGGCTACAATTTAAAAATTACTGATATGCAGGCGGCTATAGGAGTAGAACAACTAAAGAAATTGTCTTCTTTTATTGAATCAAGAAAAAGGAATTTCAAGTTTCTTCTTGAGAAGCTGGGAAAATATGAGAAATTCTTTATTTTGCCTGAAACAGCAGACGACTCTGACCCCAGCTGGTTTGGTTTTCCAATCCTAGTAAAAGAAGACGCACCTTTTACACGGGCAGATATTGTGCATCATTTGGAGAGGAATAAAATCGCCACTCGCATGCTTTTTGGCGGCAATTTGACCAAACAACCTGCTTACCACGATATAGAATATAGAGTTTTCGGCTCCTTAAAGAATACAGACTTGGTAATGAATAATGTTTTTTGGATTGGTGTGTATCCAGGAATAGACGAAGAGAAGATAATTTGCATTTCAAAAGTGTTTGATGGTTATCTTGGCAAAATATGATGCTAAAAGATGCAAAAGTATATGTAGCTGGGCATCAGGGACTATTAGGCTCGGCGATTGTGTACAAGCTAAAAGAAGAAGGGCATAGTAACATAACTGTCAGAGCTCATCGCCAATTGGACTTGACTCAGCAACTGGAAGTGGAGAAGTTCTTCGAGAAGGAACATCCCCAGTATGTGATATTGTGTGCCGCCAGAGTGGGTGGTATCAAGGCTAATATATCTTGTCCAGCAGAATTTATCTATGAAAATCTTGCCATACAGACTAACGTGATACATTGTTCTCATAAATACGGAGTAAAAAAGTTACTGTTTTTTGGGAGCGCCTGTAGTTACCCACGGCAATGTCTTCAGCCAATGAAGGAGGGATATTTGCTTTCAGGATATCTAGAACTTACCAATGAATTTTACGCTGTGGCTAAAATTACCGGGGTAAAGATGTGTGAAGCATACAACCGTCAATACGGAACGAATTTTATATGTGCTATCCCTACTAATATTTATGGCGCTGGTGATGATTTTGATCTCCAGAGTTCTCATGTAATTCCTGCATTAATCAGAAAATTTTATGAAGCGATGATAAAGGAAGTGCCTGTTGTCACAATTTGGGGTTCAGGGAATCAACGCAGGGATTTCATATATGCCGATGATGCTGCAGATGCCAGCATTTTCTTGATGCACAATTATGACCATTCGGAGATCATCAACGTAGGAACGGGTGAGGATATTTCCATAGGAGAACTTTCTTTTCTCATAAAGAACTTGGTAGGATATGGAGGGGATATTAGCTTTGACACCTCCAAACCCGATGGTGTTTCTAGAAAACTATTGGACGTTTCCAGGTTAGATGGTTTAAATTGGAAGACGAAAACATCCCTAGAAGAGGGGATTAGGAAGACGTATGAATGGTATACAAAACGCTGGGGGAGATCTCACATTGACAAAAGAAGTAGATCCTAGGTTAGCAGAAGGTCTCTACCGTTATTTGTACCTAAGCCGTAGAGTAGAGGAGGAGATTGCGAGAGTTTATCCTACAGATAAAATCAAGAGCCCTGTTCACTTGTCCATAGGTCAAGAGGCAATTTCGGTGGGGGTTTGCCGGGCACTAGGATCTGATGATGTGGTTTTTGGCACGTATCGAGGACATGCAATGTATCTGGCCAAGGGTGGTAACCTGAATAGAATGATTGCTGAACTGTATGGGAAAGCAAGCGGCTGCACAAAGGGTAAAGGAGGTTCTATGCATCTTATTGATGTAGAAAAAGGTGTAATGGGCACTTCTGCCATTGTGGGGACAACAATTCCTCTGGCGGTTGGCTACGCTGTTGGTCTCAGGTACAAGAAGGTGGGATCTGTAGTGGTCAGTTTTTTTGGTGACGGTGCAGTGGATGAAGGTGTCTTTCACGAAAGCATGAATTTTGCTGCACTAAAGAGTCTGCCCATTTTATTTGTCTGCGAAAACAACTTTTATGCTATACACTCACATCACCTCAAGCGACATCGCCACAACAACATTGTTGAGCGAGCAAAGGTTTATGGGATGCCTGGTGAAAGAATAGAGGACGGAGATATTTTCAAAATATACGATATTACCAAGAAATACGTTGGGAAGATAAGAAACGGGGAAGGGCCTGCCTTTCTTGAGTTTTTCACCTGTCGCTGGAAGGAGCATGTTGGGCCTAATGACGATTTTCACTTGGGATATAGGGATGAGGGGGAGGTGCTTCTGTGGAAGAAGAAGGATCAACTTGAACGGTTGAGATCTTTCTTAGATCCCCTTGTTTTAGAAAAGATTGAATTCGAGTTAGAAGAAGAGATTAAAGATGCCTTTGAGTTTGCCGAGAGGAGCCCTTTTCCTCAAGAAGAAAGCCTCTACCAAGATGTCTTTAAAGAGTAGGATATGAACCGTATAATAAGTTATCCTGAGGCAATTCGGGAAGCTATAGAACAAGAAATGCAGAGGGATCCCTCTGTGATTGTTATTGGTCAAGGTGTGGATGACCCCAAGAGAATACTTGGAACCACAAGGGGGCTAGTAGAGAAATTCGGAGCAGAAAGAGTTTTTGATACTCCTCTGGCAGAGGATGGAATGACTGGGGTAGCTATTGGGGCCGCTTTATCAGGTCTACGCCCGATTCATGTACATATTAGGATGGACTTCATGCTTCTGGCCATGAATCAAATCATTAATATGGCCGCCAAGATGCATTACATGTTTGGTGGAGAAGTTTTCGTCCCTTTGGTTGTTCGTTCCACAATTGGTAAAAGCTGGGGACAGGGTCCTCAACACTCACAGAGCATATATCCTTTATTTATGAATATCCCTGGTCTCAAGATAGTAGCTCCTTCTACTCCTTTCGATGCGAAGGGGTGTCTAATCCGGGCTATTCGAGATGACAATCCGGTCCTTTTCATAGAACACAGACTGCTTTATTATCAGAAGGGTCATGTGCCCGAGGCAAGCTACACAGTTCCATTTGGCCAAGCACGTATCCTTGCGGAGGGCGGTGACATCACTCTGTTAGGTGTATCTCAAATGACAGTAGAATGCTTGAGGGCACGACAATACCTGCTTGAGATCGGTATAGATGCCGAGGTGATTGACTCTATCTCTCTCAGCCCAGTGGATATGGATACAATCACAACCTCGGTTCTAAAAACTAGAAGGCTAATTATTGTTGATAATGCATGGACGAAGTGTGGCTTAGGAGCGGAAGTAATCGCCTGTCTTGTCGAGAGAAAGCTTCAAACAGGTGTTGAAGCGTATCGTATGGGTTTTGAGCCTGTCACTTGCCCCACAACGCCCAGCCTGGAAAAACATTTCTATCCCGATGCAAAGCAGATTGCTGCTCAAGCATACACGATGGTGAAAAAAGACAAGAAACCATGGGTACCAAGGACGGAACTAGAGGCAGAAGAAGTGGAATTCAAAGGTCCATTTTGAGCACGGAGGTGTAGTTAGTATGAGGATCCTAATCACAGGCATTACAGGTTTTGTGGGGAGCCATTTGGCAGACTATATTGTTGGTCTTGACGAAGGACATGAGATTTATGGCTTGTGTAGGTGGCGAAGTCCTCGAGAGAATTTAGCAAACGTATACGATAAAATAACTTTGGTTAATGCGGATCTGTGTGATTTAGGTGCATTAATAAATCGCCTAACAGAGATCAAACCTGATGTGATTTTCCATCTAGCAGCTCAAAGTTATGTCTTGACAAGTTTTGGCTCTCCTATCCAAACTCTGCAGACGAATGCCATTGGTACAGCGAATTTACTAGAAGCAGTGAAAATTACGAAAATAGATCCCGTTGTTCATGTGTGTTCATCCTCCGAAGTCTATGGGCAAGTAACCGAAGAAGATATACCTATAAAAGAAACATGTCCCTTGAGGCCATCTTCTCCCTATGGGGTAAGCAAAATTGCTGCAGATATGGCTGCCTATCAATACTGGATTTCTTATGGGATGAAGACGATACGTACCAGAATGTTTACTCATACCGGACCCAGGAGAGGTGATGTTTTTGTGATGTCATATTTCGCCAAACAGATTGCTGCTGCTGAGATGGAGCTAGGAGAGCCAGTCATTTTGGTAGGGAATTTAGAATCAATTAGAACTTTCTGTGATGTGAGAGATGCTGTAAGGGCGTATTGGCTTCTGGTGAATAAGTGCAGAGCGGGGGAGGTTTACAATATAGGAGGAAGTCAGCCCATGACTATTAGGGAAGCACTGGAGATATTATTGTCATTTTCTAAGATACAATTCACGACTAAGGTTGATCCTCGCTTATTAAGACCTTCCGATGTTACTTTACAAATACCCTGCATTGACAAGTTCAGGAATGAGACGGGTTGGGAGCCCGAAGTTCCTTTGAAAAAAACTCTGCACGATATTCTGGATTATTGGAGAAAGGAAATAACTCGTTCTTCTTGGAAGGCTGTTACTGTAATAAAATAAAGAGCTGATTCTCTGAGCGATTGTGGAGGCTGACGTGGACGTGAGGGAGAAGATGTACGCGGGCAAGAAGATATTGGTCACCGGAGGGACCGGTCTCATAGGTATGCCGCTTGTTGAGCTGCTAGTTGAACAAGGAGCCAAGGTTAGGGTTGCCTCACTGGATGACCCATCCCGCGCTCATCCTGACGCAGAGTTTTGTCGCGTTGATCTTATGAGATTCGAAAATTGCGTAGAGGTTTGTGAAGAAATGGATTTTGTTTTTCATCTTGCTGGAATTAAAGGGTCCCCTCGAATGGCTTCAAAGAAACCGGCCAGTTTTTTTGTTCCCATCATTCTTTTCAATACTAACATGATGGAAGCGGCAAGGCAATGTGGAGTAAAAAGGTATCTTTACACCAGTACCATTGGGGTGTATAGTCCTGCAGAGGTTTTCTACGAGGCTGATGTGTGGAAGACGTTCCCTTCCGATAATGACAGGTTTGCAGGTTGGGCCAAGCGAATGGGTGAACTTCAGGCAGAGGCGTACGGAATAGAATACGGTTGGAAGAACATCGCTATAGTTAGGCCAGCAAACGTTTACGGGCCCCATGATAATTTCAATCCAGACAATGCCATGGTGATTCCCTCGTTGATTAAAAGAGCGTTAGATGGGGAGAATCCTTTGTCAGTATGGGGTGATGGTTCTGCAATCAGAGATTTTATTCACGCTAAGGATGTAGCTCGCGGAATGCTGCTTGCTTTGGAAAAATCTACTGGAGCGGCTATCAACTTGGGCAGCGGTGTGGGCGTAAGCATCAAGGAAATTGTAGACATCATAGTGGGGAATATGAACGCTGGACCTGAAGTTGTTTGGGATACATCAAAACCAACGGGAGATAGAAAGCGAGTAATGGATATTTCAAAGGCCAGGGAAATTGGGTTTGAACCGATGATTTCTATCCAGGAAGGGGTCAAGGGAGTGATGCACTGGTTTGAGGATAACAGGGGTAGGTTGGACAATAGATATAATGTTTTTGAAGAGAGCAAATGAAGATAATTACCACAGGTGTAAGCAGTGGATTGGGGCGGTACATATATGAAAATATGGGAGGAATTGGTCTTACGAGGGACACTTCCCGGCAGTACATAGAGCATATCAAGGATGGCGTAACGGATGTCATCATCCATTGTGCCTTCAACTCCAAGAGAGAGATTGACTCTCAATCTCTTTATGGTTACTTGGAAGATAATGTACTTTTGACAAAGAACTTGGCTTCCCTCCCCCATCTGAAATTCATATTTGTTTCTTCTGTGGATGTATATCCAAAAGACGGAAATCCTCACTCGGAGGGAGAAGTTATAGAGGTAGGTTCTGTAGGAGGCATATACGGAGTTACTAAACTCATGTCTGAGTCGATAATAAGAAAGCACTGTAGTAACTATCTAATTCTGAGAGCATCAGCATTTTTGGGTTCTCACACAAGAAGACACAGCTTGATTAGAATCCTGGAAGATCATGATTGCGTCCTGTCGCTTTCGGGAGAATCAGTGCTTAACTATGTTCTGCATTCTGATATTCTGGATTTTATGCAACTTTCTATACACAATGATTTGCGGGGTACATTTAATGTAACTTCTTCAAAAAACATAACTCTCTATCAAGTAGCCCAGGCAATCGGCAGGAAAGTAGAATTTGGCAATTACTCTTATGATGTAGGCAGTATAGATAATGGCAAGATATCTTCTATATTTCCTCCATGCCAGAAAACGTCAAGGGAGATCATCTCTCAGTACCTAAAGGAAAGATGTGGATAAGAAAAGAATCTTGATATGCGGGGCCACAGGTTTTATTGGGAGGAATATTGCTGAATATTTTGCAGAGAAAGAGGGGTTTGACGTTTATGGAACCTACTTTAGATCTCCGCCTCTGAAGAACCCGAGAATAAAGATGGTCCGTGCAGATCTCACTAATGAGAGCGATGCAAATAGGGTAATAGCGACAATGGACATAATAGTGCAAGCGGCTGCTACTACTTCTGGCGCAGAGGATATTATTACCAGGCCATACTACCATGTTACGGACAATGCGGTGATGAATTCCTTGATCTTTAGAGCTGCATATGAACACAGGGTATCTCACGTCGTATTCTTTAGTTGCACCGTTATGTATCAATCAAGTGACAGCCCAGTGAAAGAGAGTGATTTTAATGCGAATCAAGATATTCATCCACGGTATTTTGGCGTGGGGTGGACAAAGGTCTATATTGAGAAGATGTGTGAATTCTACTCTAAAATAGGAAATGCAAAATACACTGCAATCAGACACTCCAATATCTATGGCCCGCATGATAAATTTGACCTGAAAAAGTCCCATGTCTTTGGGGCAACCGTAAGCAAAGTGATGATAGCCAAGGAAGGGGGGCAGGTTACTGTTTGGGGCACAGGAGAGGAAGAGAGAGATCTGCTTTATGTTTCTGATCTTGTTAGGTTTGTGGAATTGGCAATAAACAAGCAGAATTCTCAGTTTGAGCTGTACAACGTGGGCTACGGTTGTTCTATTTCAGTGAAAGGTCTGGTGGAAAAAATCATTGCCTGTTCTGGTAGAAATATCAGCATTAAGTATGATTCGACCAAACCTACAATAAAGACGAAATTGTCTCTTGATACTGCTAAGGCAAGAAATATCCTTGGATGGATTCCAGGGGTGTCTCTGGAGGAAGGGATAAGGGAGAGCATAAATTGGCATAAAGAAAATGTTCTAGAAATTAGCCAGGAGGGGTCATGGTAATAAGCAGAACGCCGTTTCGTATTTCCTTCTTCGGAGGGGGAACCGACTATCCTGTCTGGTATAAAGAGAATGGAGGAGCAGTTCTTTCTACCAGCATAGACAAATACTGCTACATAACCTGCCGGCACCTTCCTCCTTTCTTTGAATACAAACACAGGATCGTCTATTCCAAATACGAGCGTGTTAGTGATATTGATAAAATTGTTCATCCTGCCGCTAGAGAGGTATTTAGATTTATGGACGTCAAGAAAGGTCTTGAGATACATCATGATGCAGACCTTCCCGCTAGATCAGGCCTGGGGTCAAGCTCGGCTTTCACCGTGGGATTGTTGCATGCTCTCTACGCATTAAAGGGTAAGATGGTTACCAAGAAACGGTTGGCTCTAGAGGCTATTCGTATTGAGCAAGAAATGATAAAAGAGAATGTTGGCTCGCAAGACCAGGTGGTTGCCGCTTATGGCGGTCTCAATAGAATTGAGTTTGCTGGCAATCAAGAGATTGAAGTAAGGCCCATGACTATTAGAGATTCAAGGCTGGAGGAATTTCAGAGTCACCTAATGTTGTTTTTTACCGGGTTCACACGGATTGCCTCAAACTTGGCGAAGGAGATCATTTCTCAGATACCTGCAAAAAAAAGGGAACTCAACAAGCTACGTACTATGGTCGATGATGGTGTGAACATCTTGAATGGGACTGATGATATTACAGAATTTGGCAGGCTGCTTCATGAAAGCTGGAAGCTCAAGAGAGCAATATCGGACATGACTTCAAACAGCAGTATCGATAGTATCTATAGCACGGCGATCAATGCCGGCGCAGTTGGTGGAAAACTTTTGGGCGCAGGCGGCGGAGGTTTTATTTTATTTTTTGTGAGGCCTGAAGTAAGGCAAAAAGTGAGGGACAAGCTTGGTTCGCTATTACATGTACCCTTCCGGTTTGACAGAAGCGGTAGCCAAATTATCTATTATAGCGAAAGCGGGGTATGAATAGAATGATGAGAGTTCCTTTTGGAACGGTCTCGGTAACGGAGGAATCCAAAAGAATAATAGGCAAAATCCTTCAGTCCAATAGGTTATCAAGTGGAATATATGTAAGAGAATTTGAAAGAAAATTTGCAGAGCTCATTGGCACCAAAGAGGCGGTCGCTGTCAGTAGTGGGACTGATGCTCTTGCTCTTGCCTTAGCAGTAATGTATGAACTGGGGGCAAAACGTGGGGACGAGATTGTCCTCCCGGCACTATCTTTTGTAGCAACCGGCAATGCGGTTTTACAGGCGGGTTTCACCCCTGTCTTTGTTGATATTGACAGAATGACTTTGAACATTGATTCTTCCAAGATGGAAGACGCTATCACAGAGAGGACAAGGGCGATCATACCGGTGCATTTGATGGGTAAACCTGCTGAAATGGACACTATCAACAGTATTGCCAAGAAGCATAACCTTTGCGTAATTGAAGATGCGGCTGAGGCACATGGGGCTCTCTACAAGGGGAGACAGATCGGCACTCTGGGAGATATGGCTGCATACAGTCTCTATGTTGCACACATAATTACTACTGTGGAGGGTGGAATCATTACTACAGACAATCCAGAGTTTGCCCAAATACTAAGATCTTTGAGAAGCCATGGCCGTGCCTGCAAGTGCGAGACTTGCGTACTCAATACCGCATCTGCCTATTGTCCGAAGAGATTCAAGCACGGGGACAATGCCGACATCAGGTTCATGTTCGAACGTATTGGCTTTTCGTCGAAGATGAATGAAATGGAGGCCGCCATAGGCATTGGAAATCTTGAGATATATGACGATATCCTGGAGAGGAGAAGAGAGAATCTCTACTATCTTATGGAGAATTTCAAAAAATTCGCTCCCTTTCTGGCCACCATAGAAAGAGAATCTTATGAGGAGATAGGGCCGCATGCCTTTCCCATTATTATTCAAGAAGAGGCAAAATTCAGCCGCAGCCGGTTGACAGGCTATTTAGAGAAAAGGGGAATTGACACCAGGACTCTCTTTTCGTCTATGCCCACTCAGTGTTCCGGTTTTTCTTTTATGGGATACAAAGAAGGTTGCTTTCCAAATGCCGAGTATGTAGGAAGAAATGGCATCCACATTGGGGTCCATCAGGAAATGGGCCGGGAGGAATGTGATTATTTTCTCGCGATGGTTCAGGAATTCTTAACGGCGGGCGCCTCAAAAGTCTCTATTAAATGACATTGGTCTTTCCATGAGACTTGGGCCCGTGATTGAACACGACGGCCTTCTAGAATGTATGAATCAGCGATATCAACCATTTGAAAATGTTGGATGGAGAGCAGGCTGGTGAAGATAGGAGTGTATAACTATTACAAAGTTCATAATGTTGGAGGTCGGATGCTGTTGGACCCGTCGGTCTCGGATGGTGGCGATGATACCAACTATCCCCACGTCCTTCTGGCTAGGACACTGAAAGACATTGGGCATACTGTGGAGACGATACAAATGAATGGCCCTGAGGATTATGATAGAATTGTATTCTTTGAGTTTCCGGAATCGAAAAGGACGGGAACGCCTGACAAATTACTCAAGAGGCTGATCAAAAATGGATTCAAGGAGATGTACCTGGTGTGCATGGAAACCGAAGCCATCAAGCCAAACAACTGGGTTATTGCTAACCACAGATACTTCAAGAAGATATTTACCTGGCACGATGATTTTATAGACAATAAACGATACTTTCGGGTCCACTCTACATCGCACAGAAGAGAAGAGAGGGTTGATTTCGATTTGGGAAGAAAGGATAAAATGTGCACCCTCATAGCCAGAAATAAGTTTTCAAGTCATCCTAGTGAATTGTATTCTGAACGAAGAAAAGCTATCCGCTGGTTTGAGGAGAATCATCCGGAAGATTTCGATCTATATGGCGTTGGTTGGGATAGATATCTGGGGGGGATGCTTCGACCCATCAATGCCGTTGATGGCTGCCTGAGGAGGCTGGGAGATGCAGTTTCCGGTTATCACGAGAGAGACAATTTATTTCACCGTTCAGCAAAGGTCGGCAAAATGCTGTATCCCCTAATACATCGCGGGAGGGTGGAGTACCCTTCCTACAGAGGCCCGGTGGCTTCAACGAGAGAAGTCTTGAAAAAGTACAAGTTTGCCATTTGCTTTGAGAATTCCAGCTTTCCGGGATGGATTACTGAAAGAATATTTGACTGCTTCTTGGCAGGATGCGTCCCCATCTATTTGGGAGACTCCAACATAACAACGCGCATTCCTTCTGACACTTTCGTAGATATGAGGCAATTCAAATCTTATGCTTGTCTATATCATGGCATCAAGCAAATTGACAATGAAAAGTATCTTGGGTACATAAATGCCGTCAGAGCTTTCATGGATAGTGACAGGAACTACCGATTTACGGCAGAATGTTTTGCCAAAACTATATGCAAGGAAATCCTGAATGATTGACGATAAATTCTTTCTTTCGGTCTGTTTATGCCACTATTTTCAAAAGCGGCTGTATGCTAAGCGGCACAAAAAGGGGTAGAATGTATGAATAACATGGAAATATCAAGTTTTGAGTTTTTTGTTGACCGCGAAAAGGACAAGTCCTGTCTGGTTGCCGGCAATGCCCCTACAATCAAGAATTTTCCGTTCAAGCAGTTCAAGGGAAAGTATATCTTGATGAATTATGGACCTCAAACATTAAAAAGGTATGCTGTCCCCGATTATTGGTTAAGTGCAAACCACTATTTTCCGGTACCAAGTTTGCATCTCAAAGAGATCAACTCATTCAAGGATTGTATATTTATGTTCTCTGACACCGCTGTGTACGCCGCAAGAAACGTATATGATTACGATTTCCTAAAGAATAATCTTAGAATTCCCTGGTTTGCTTTTGACTGTATGCATTTTGGTCATAAGAAATGTAACCCGTCTCGACCCTGTTGTAAGTTGGTAGATCTATATCCGGAGAGAGTTACTATCCATGAATTTATCCAGCACCACTTTGGTTTGTCTGAACGTTGTCCTGGGGGTAATACCGGTGTACTTTTTTCTTTGGCATTTGCAGTCTTGATGGGTTGCTCTCCCATCTATTTACAAGGCATAGAATTGCCCATATATACCAAGGACTATTGGCACTTTAACATACTTCATCCTGGCAATGTGAGAGCACTATATTGGCCGTTGAGAGCGTATGTTAAAGAGTGGATTTATGGCAAGCCGCAATATTCACCGTTCTTTGACCACCTGGAACAGACTCTGACCGCTTTTGAGTATATGGTGGACCTATGCCACAAACGTGGTATAGAGATCTATAATCTAAGTTCAACTTCGGCTCTTGGCAAGATCAAGTCTTTGCCTTATATGGACTACCGAAAAGTCTGCACATGAAGAAGAAGATGACTTTCAGACAGTTCCCCATAAAGCCCGATAATATTGATCTCATAGTATATGATTTTGATGGAGTTATGACTGATAATAGAGTCCTGGTTTTGGAGGACGGCAGGGAAGCCGTCCTCTGCAATCGAGCAGATGGACTGGCCATCCAGAAGATCAAAGAACTTGGAATTCCCCAGATTATTCTATCTACAGAAAGAAACAGAGTGGTAGAGTTGCGGGGGAAAAAGCTTGGGATAGGAGTCATTCATGGCGTCAGCGACAAGAGGTCAGCAATAATAGACTGGTGCAAGAAGCGACACTGTGAACTCGACAGGGTTCTTTACATCGGGAATGACATAAATGACTTGGAAGCGATGAGGGTAGTAGGGTATCCAATAGCGCCACAAGATGCCAACGATAGAGTTAAAGACATTGCTGCAGTGGTTCTGAAGCGGAAAGGCGGGGAAGGAGTAATAAGGGAGTTCTATGAAAGCATCCTAAGCTAGAGAAGGAGGAATGGAAGATGTCAGTATTCATTAGCGCAGATGTCGGGATTAATCATAACGGCGATATTGAGATTGCCAAGAAGCTCATTGATGGGGCTATTTTTGCAGGATGCGATGCAGTAAAATTTCAGAAAAGGACAATAGGCGAGGTTTACACAGAAGAAGAGTTGGACAAGCCGAGGGAAAGCCCTTGGGGGGTTACAAACAGAGACTTGAAATCAAGGCTAGAATTTGGCAAAAGGGAATATGACGAAATAGACGGATATTGTAAGGAAAAGGGAATTGAGTGGTTTGCCTCTGCTTGGGATATTGATAGCCAGATATTCTTAAGAAAATATAATTGCACATACAATAAGGTTGCTTCCGCAATGCTTACACACAAAGAACTTCTTGAAGCAATTACAGAGGAAAAGAAATATACTTTTATATCAACCGGGATGAGTACGATGGAAGAAATAGAGAAAATTGTAGAGATATTCAGAAAGGGAAACTGCCCTTTTGAACTCATGCACTGCAATGCCACATATCCGATGAAAGATGAAGATGCTAACTTACGGATGATTCCGGTGTTGCGGAAAAGGTTTAAATGCAAAGTGGGATATAGTGGGCATGAAGTAGGATTAATAACCACCTGTGCAGCTGTGGCTTTAGGAGCGACTTCAGTGGAAAGACATATTTCTCTTGACAGAGCAATGTATGGGTCTGATCAGGCCGCTTCGGTAGAAGTGATGGGATTTTATCGGCTTGTGAAATATATTAGAACTGTCGAGTTAGCTCTTGGAAATGGTAAAAAGGTTGTTACCGCAAAGGAGAAGGAAATCAAGAAGAAACTTAGGAAGGAAGACACTATTTAGACCCGTTTGAGGTCTATGAGTAGGAGATTATATTGGTCTTGCTAAGCTCCGTTCTGGCGGTGATTTGATGAAAATCGTTTGTCTTATTCCGGCGAGAGGTGGAAGCAAAAGCGTTGCACATAAGAACATTATCAGGTTAGGGAAGTATCCTCTAATTGCCTATTCTGTCGCGGTAGCCAAGTTATCTAAATATATAGGAGAGGTAGTGGTTTCTACTGATTCAAGGAGAATTGCTGATATTGGGAGGAGGTACGGTGCTTCAGTACCGTTCTTGCGCCCTAAGGAGATCTCTCAGGATGATTCTTTGGATGTGGAGTTCTTCCAGCACTATTTGGGTTTTGCTAGGAGTAAGGGTCTGGGAGTTCCGGACCTGATCATTCATTTACGGCCAACGACACCTTTGAGAGAAGTGAAAATACTGGACAGTGCAATTAAATATATGATGGAGAAGAACGAGGCCACCGCATTGCGGTCTATGTACAAAACTCAGTTGACTCCATACAAGATGTTTAGACTGAATGGAGAATACGCGAATCCTTTCTTGAGCTTTGAAGGGGTCAAGGAGTTTTATAATCTCCCACGACAAATTTTTGAAGATGCTTATGTTCCGAACGGTTATGTCGATATTATCAGGACTTATGTTCTACGTGAAACCGGACTTCTCCACGGAGAGAACATTAAACTTTGGAGGACGGATCAAGTTCCCGATATCGATTCGCTTGCAGACTATAATTTTGCTGCAAGGGTCTTACATGAACAGAGATTTAGACACATCTTAGATTACTTGGAGAAAATAGAATGAGCAATTACCTTGAAACAATCTATTCTAGAAATGGATGTGGGGGATGAGAGGTTCATATGATTAAGCTACCGAACATAGAAAAGGCTTTTGAGTACGAAAATAATTTCTATTTATCCTGTGACCCTAGCCGGATAGGGAAAGTACTTGTCCACTATGAGCTATTCAAACAAGCAGTAAACTTGCCAGGAGTCATAATGGAATTTGGCGTATTCAAGGGTATATCTCTGGTGAGATTTGCCATATTTCGTAGTTTGTTTTCAAATGTGGACTCAAAAAAGATTGTTGGCTTTGATACATTTAGCCAATTCCCAGAGGCTACCTGTGAAGCCGATCACAGGCATGCAGAAAGTTTTGTTAAGGAAGCAGGTAGTCATAGTATTAGCACGGATCAGCTACACAAAACACTCAAGTGGCGCGGTTTGGATAGGAATGTCGAATTGATTGAAGGTAATATTTGTGATACGGGCCCTGACTACGTGAAAGAGCATCCTGAATTGAGAATTTCTCTACTTCACCTGGATGTCGATCTTTATGAACCCACGAAAGTAATTTTGGACTATTTCTACTCGAAAGTGGTTAATAGTGGAGTCATAATTTTCGATGATTATGCTACTTTCGGTGGTGAAACAAAAGCAATAGATGAGTTTTTTGAGGATAAAGCTGTCGACATACGAAAGTTCCCTTTTAGTTTACGCCCTAGTTACATGGTCAAAAAAGTGAGTCAATAATGCAAAGAATTGGCATAATGCAGGGTAGAGTGATTCCTGAGCGGTCAGATATATTGCAGATGTTTCCAATTTCTAACTGGAAGGAAGAACTTCGGGAGACAAAGAAAATAGGATTTGAATATGTTGAGCTGTTATTCGATAAGGATTTGGCTTGCAAGAAATTGTTACTGGATTCTAAAAGCGTAATTAGCCTGGGGATCAGATCTAGGGACACCGGTGTGGTGCCGATAGTGAGTTCGGTGTGCGTTGACTATCTTTCCTCTATTTCCGCCGAAAAGGAGAAACAAGTATTTTGTGCTGCAATCGCGAATATTATTGGACTAGTGAGAAGTACTACTATAGAAGTGTTGGTTATTCCTTTCTTTGATGAGAATGTTCTGGAGTCCCCCGAGCAGTTTGAAACGGTGCTCGACGGATTGGCAGAGAGTGGTTTAGACGAAGTAGCCAAGGCAAATAATGTCCTGCTGGCTTTGGAACTAGGCCTGCCGGCTACACAGATAAGGACCGCTTCGAAAAGGCACCGATTCAAGAATATCGGAATATGTTATGATTTGGGCAATGCAAAAGCAATGGGCTATTCTCCTGAAAATGAGATCATTGAGCTGAGTGAGTTGATTTGTCATGTTCACATTAAGGACAGGGGAGTCAATGGTCCAAACGTAATGCTTGGTGAGGGTGATGTTGACTTCAGGGCGTGCTTCACGTCCTTGGAGAAGACAGGCTATCGAGGGATGATGATTCTGGAGACAACGTACACCAATTCACCTATTTACGACGCAGCAAGAAATCTGCGATTTGTCAACGATTTACTTGCAGGGATTAGGGCATGAAAATTCTGTTTGTTGGTCTTGGCTCTATCGGACAGCGGCATTTGATTAATCTTAAGAAGGTAATGGATGATGATGTCGAGATTTTGGCATATAGAGAAACAAATCATAATATGTTGATCATAAACGGCGTTGGTAAAGAATGCGGTTCCCTAAAGCAATATTATGGCTTTAGGGAATTCAATAACCTTGATGATGCGTTGAAAGAATCTCCCAATCTGGTTTTTGTGACCAATCCCACTTCAAGACATCTTGAAACTGCTTTGAAAGCTGCAACATGTGACTGCGATCTGTTTATTGAAAAACCACTATCTGACAGCCTAGGCGGGACTGGTGAACTAAGGAGGCAAATAGAGGGTAGGAATTTAGTAGTGACAATTGGATATCAGACAAGATTCCACCCTTGCTACAAGTTAGTACGCACCTTTCTATCTGAAAAGAAATATGGAAATGTAATTTCCGCCAATTTTGAATGGGGTACATATCTTCCGAGCCACCATTCGTATGAAGATTACCGCAGAAGCTACGCTGCAGTGAAAAGTCTAGGTGGTGGTGTTGTGCTTGGATTAATTCATGAAGTCGACCTGATCTATAGTCTTTGGGGACAACCAAAAAATTTGTTCGCTATAAGAGGTAGATCTAGTGCGCTAAAAATGGATGTAGAGGACACTGTTTCTGTATTGATGAGATTTGAACACAACAAAAGAATTTTTCCTGTGGCCTTATTTCTATCATATGCTCAAACCAAGGAAACTCGTAAATTTAGAATCCAGCTCGACAAAGCTACTATTTTCTGCAATTTGCTGGAGAACACAGTTAGAGTTTTTGATGAAACGGGTAGACTTATTGCGAAAGAAACTTATCCTGAGGTGGTCAGAAACAGTTTGTTTTTAGATGAGATGAAGGAGTTTATGTCTGCCGTCAAGGAAAGACGTAAGCCATTAGTATGTTTGGATGACGGGATAGAAAGCCTAAAGCTGGCGATGGAAATTAGGGGGAAGATACTTGAATAATACTTTGGAGAAGTTTGACCTAACGGATAAGGTTGCCATTATTACGGGTGGAGCAGGTTTTTTGGGTAGGATGCATGCTGAGGCTATTGCCGGAGCAGGGGCAAATCCTGTGCTTGCGGATGTGGAAGGTGCGTTAGTAAGAGATGTAGCAAAGAAAATATCGATGAAATATAGAGTGAAAGCTTTAGGAATTCAGACTGACATAACCAAGAAAGAAGATTTGAAGCGATTACTTAAGATTGTTCTTAACAAATTCAACCGTATCGATATTCTTATTAACAATGCTGCCAATGATCCAAAGGTGAAAGGTGGCACCAGAAACATCGAATGGAGTCGATTTGAAAACTTTCCGCTTAGTCAATGGGATGAAGATGTAAAGGTGGGCTTAACCGGAACACTTTTATGCAGTCAGATAATTGGGAGTGAAATGGCAAGAAAAGGTGGTGGTGTAATTTTAAACATATCTTCAGATTTAGGAATAATTGCTCCCGACCAGAGGATCTATCGAAAAAAAGGTTATTCGGAGGAGATGCAATCAGTCAAACCTGTTTCCTATTCAGTCGTAAAGCATGGCATAATTGGATTTACTAAATATCTCGCAACCTACTGGGCGGATAAGAAAATAAGAGTAAATGCTCTATGTCCGGGAGGAGTCTATAACAATCAACCTCAGGAATTTGTTGAGAAACTTACTAATTTAATTCCTATGGACAGAATGGCCAAGAAGGGTGAGTATAAGGCTGCAATATTGTTCTTGGTCTCAGAAGCTTCTTCCTATATGACGGGCTCTTCTTTGATTATTGACGGTGGAAGGAGTTGTTGGTGATGGGAGCACTGACAGAACAGGAAGTATAGTCAAGGATATGGTGGGTAAAGATGTTCGTGTGCGAATGATTAGCCACAACAATCCCAAGGGGGTGGGAGCATCTTTTTGGGATGGGGTTGATATAGCCAAGGGAGAGGTAGTAACTTGGTTTCCCGGTGATGATGAAAATGATCCCCGGGAGATTCTTCGATACTACAGATTGCTCGAGCATGTGGACATCGTTATTCCTTTTGTCTTTAACAAAGAAGTGAGGTCGGCTTTTAGGGGTACAATTTCTTCCATCTATCGCCTGATGGTCAATACAATCTTTTCAATCAATTTCAATTATACAAACGGAACCATTCTTTATCGAAGCTCTATTCTAAGGGAATTGGAGCATAGAAGTGAAGGCTTCTTTTTTCAGACAGAGATTCTGGTGACAACCGCAAAAAAGGTTATTTGTTTGCTGAAGTTCCGTATAGACTTGGCTTAAGAAAAGATGGAGAATCTAATGCAATTTCTTTTGTATCTGTAGTCCAGGTGCTTAAGGAATGCCTACAGCTATTAAAACATCACTATTTTAAGAAAGGCAGCACAACCGGAATTCATTTTTCCGAGGGCACCCTGACAGCAAAGAGGAGAAAGCAGAATTAGGGGTTGTCTGTAGGATGAAATATCGACTATGAAAATGGCCAATGATTTTCTATTGCTAGCAGGAGGACGTATTTCACAAATTGTCATTTTGCTCGTAACGACCCGTATCATCACCTCTTTGCTTTCTCCTGAACAGATGGGTCGCTTTTCAATCATCTACACGGCAGCAGCACTGTTTATTGCCCTGTTTATAAATGGAGCTAGTCTTTATGTGGAAAGAAGACTCTTGGAGTGGAAACTTGAAGGGACCGTTATACGAAATATGGGACGATTCGTTGGATATCTATTCCTTTCAGGGGTAGCTGCCAGTATCTTCATTCTTATATCACAAGCGGCAATAGGAATAGATATTTCTTCTCTGTGGTTAATAATACTTGTATTCAGCCTTGTCTTTATCACGAACTTAAATGGTTGCTTTGCCAGTTGGCTCAATATTCTTAGGAAGAGACTATGGTTCATATTGACTTCAAATTTAACTCTTGTGTCTGGACTTCTTATTTCCATTTTCTTGGTGGTATCGTTTTCTAGGACGGCAGAATACTGGATAGGTGGACAAATACTTGGGCAAGTCTCCTTGATTGCTTTGGGAGGTTTGTTGTTTTTTAAGGTAATCAAAGCCTCGCAAGGAGAAAGGGTTGCTCCTGTTAGCCACGAATCTTCCATATCAGCGGTTCTTCGTTTTGTATTGCCATTGTCCATGGCTTCTCTGGTTTTGTGGCTACAAACGCAGTCCTACCGGTTTATGCTAGGAAGGTTAAGCGGTTTGGAGGTTCTCGGTTTCTTCACGGTAGGTTTTCATTTGGGCTCTCGTTTGGTGGAAAAATTTGGGGTTTTGTTCAGTAATTTCTACAACCCTATTTTTTATGAGGAAATAGCCAAGGCTAACCCCGAGAAGAAGGCCCGGGCGTGGAATGGATACGCCGAAGCCTTCTTCCCTGCAGTTATTTTGGTAGGCCTCTTTGTTTCTTCCGGAGGTCCTTTTATAGCTAAGATTTTTGTAGCTGAGCAATTTCAGAAGATAGCTGGTAGTGTTGTATTTTGGGGAGGTCTAACTGCACTCACTTTGTCATTGATTTCAACATATAAGATGGTGGGGGTAGCTCAATTGCAGATGAAAGGGTTGATAGTTCCCTATATTTTGGGAACGATCGTTGCCCTGGGAGGAATTCTTGTCCTATCTCGCTGGAATCCGTACATAGGCACAGGCGTATCATTATTGTCCGGTGCTCTAACTACGTTAGCTTACCTAATGGCAAGAATGCATAGACTATTGCCAGTGAGGTTTCCCAGTAGACATGTTGCGTGGTCTGTTGTTTATTCATTGCCGGTGGTAGTCCTTCTTGTGATTCTAAGGATTATTATTTACGATCCTACCTTATGGCAATCTGTGGCCACACTGGCTATTTCAGGGTTGTATTTGTTGTTAGCAGAGTTTCTGATGGCCAGAGATTGGCTTTTCAGGGAAACACGGCGTCCTATTGCGCAGAAGCCGGGAAAGAAAATCAGATTTACCGGAAGAACATGGTTCGTCTTCTAGGTTTGGTGCAAAAATTGACACAAGATGAGAAAGACTACAAAAAGGATCTTGAATTATGGCTCTAGGCCAAAAGGAACCATTAGTTAGCGTTTGTGTCCCTACATATAATAGAGCTCGTTATATTAGAAAGTCTTTGGCGTCAATCATAAATCAAACCTATGGCAATTTAGAGATCATTGTTTCGGATAATGCCTCTACAGACAATACCGAGGAGATGGTAAAATCGTTTACTGACGAAAGAATGAAATACTATAGGAACCTAACAAATATCGGGTGTTATAATAACTATAATCGATGCTTGAAGGTTGCCACGGGTGAGTTTGTTGCCTTCTATCATTCGGATGATATGTATGAATTAGATATAGTAGAAAAGGAGGTTGAGTTTTTACAGAATCATGGTGATGTCGCTGCTGTTTTTGCACTGGACAGACTGATAAATGAAGATGATAAGGTAATAGGTAGAAGTAAGATACCGAAAGAATTGAAGGGGAGAGATATTTATGCGTTTGAGGAGATATTCAATGCTTTCTTGAAATACGGGAATAGTTTCCTCATATGTCCTACATTCATGGTGAAGAGGAATGTGCTTGAAATGGTAGGCCCGTTCAGAGGAGACACGTTTAATACTGCCGCAGATGGAGAGATGTGGTTAAGGATTGGAAAAAAGTATCCTCTGGGAATTCTAAAGCAAAGACTTGTAAAAAGAAGGATAGGGAGAGCCCAAGAAACTTACAAATATCGGTGTCTCCGTGTAGAAAGACACGATTTCTTCTCGGTAATGGACTATTACTTACCGACAACCGCATCAAATAATTTGGCAATAGCCAATAGTATAGTGCAATGTTATGACTTTCAGAAAACCTGGGATAATATTTTGTGTGCAACAAATCTTCTAATGCAAGGAAAACCAAGTGAAGCGCGAAAGTCATTAGGAAAATTGTTATCCTGGACAACATTTATTGTAGGCTTCAAGAGCCTAAAGGGGATAGGAAAGCTATTTATAGGGATTGTGCTGCTAGTGGGAATAAACACAGGATTTGCCAGGAATTTAGGGCATATCTTGCACACAATTGAGTATAGACTGACGGGAAATTTATGAAATAAGTTGAACAAAGGAACTCTTTCCATTGATGCAAGCTGTGAAATATACGGCAATGAACTATGGGACGATGATAGCTACAGGCATTGCATTAGGGGTTTTGTGCAGCTATTTCTCCTTATACTATGTACTACCGGCAGCGATGATTCCGCTACTGCTTTTATTGCAGATTAGGCACAAGCATTTTTTACTGCTCTTACTTATTCTTGGATTTGTGCTTTTTTCTCGAGGCTTTGCACACCTGGGACTAGAGATTGGCGGATTACCGTTGTACATTACCGAAGCGGTCCTTTTTGCCACTATAGCAACTTTGCTTCTCGATAAACTCATTCGAGGCGATAGGTGGACCTACCTAAAGAATATCCCCTTGAAGAAGGAGTTCTTATTCTTCTACTCAATCGGCTTTGTCGCTCTGATGAGAGGTTTCATCTACTACACACCCGTTCTCACCCTTCGTCACTCGGCGCTACTCTATTATTCGATTTTCTACTTTCTGGTACCCATCCTTTTTAAGGATTTGAGAAGAATTGACTTTCTATTCAGATCTTTTTTTGTGGTCTCCATCATTATCTCAGCTGTTACTTTGCTTAAAGTGAACTTTCAATTTAATGTCTACGGGCAGCTGGGTTCTTACAACTACTTATACCTATCTCTAGCCGTGATAGTTGAGTTTTTCTATTTTGTTTCTTTAAAAAAGATGACATATAAGATATTACTCCTATTGATTATCTTCACACAATTATTAGTCATTTTGGCTGCGGGAGTTGCGGGAGCCTGGATTGCCCTTTCGGTATCTATGCTTTTCTTTTTGTATCTCTCTTCAAGAATGGGTAAGTTAAAGAGACGACTGAGGAGGGCCTTTCTTTTGGTTGTCCTGGTGGGTGTAGTCCTGTTCGCCGTCGCTATTTCAATTAATCCTGCATTGTTTAATGAAGTTAAGACTGAAGCAGTTTCCAGCGTCTTTTTCTACCGGATGCAGGGCGAAGCAGCCAATAATGTTCGGTGGAGATTGTTCCTCTGGAGGGATATGCTGGGAGAGCTCTCCCAGAAGCCACTATTTGGGTGGGGTTTTGGAAAGCCTTTTCGTTCATCCACTCTTGAAGCACTGGGGTGGGAACACGGTGGGAGGGAAGGATGGATTGACCCTCATAATTCACATTTGAACATTGCTTACAAGGCAGGAATAATCGGCTACTTAGTTTTTTTGGTGATCCTGATAAAATTTTTCAGAAGAACGATACGTTTCTTGCGTAGCATGAGGGCCGATGACAAGGTCAAACTCTACACTGCAGCACTTCTGACCTGCGTTGTGAATATCCTGGTACTTTCTTTTTTTGAAGTAGTTCTAGAGGGTCCTTATATGGGTTCATTCTTGTGGATTTGTATGGGTTTGATAGTGGCGCTGGAGAACATTTATAGGAAAACGAAGGTGAAGTCCTACAATTTGACGAAAGGGTCTGAGGTGGAGCTCATAAGGTGAAAAATAAAAGGATATTACTAGTCTTTCTCGATGTTTCGTACGACTCTCTGCATAAGGGTTATTTTCATTATGGACTGGCATCTATCTCTGCTTATCTCAAAAATAGGATTAAAGGTAGTGAGGTCACTTTGCTTCACATTCGCGCCAAAAGCTTTGGTCGAGACCGTTTACGCGAAAAAATAAGAGAATCGCTTCCCCATATTGTTGCTTTTACCTCAACTACGCACAGCTTTCTCTTGGTAAAGCAATACGCGAAATGGGTAAAGGATTTGGATGACAGGATCCTGACTGTCTGCGGAGGTGTTCATGTAACACTCAATCCAGAGGAAGCTTTAGCATCTTCAGGCCTTGACGTTGTTGTTCGTGGGGATGGCGAATATCCCATGGAAGCACTAGTGAATGAATGGATTGCCAACAAACGAATTCCGAATGAAAAGGGTATATGGTATTGTAAGAATGGCAAAATAGTTGGTAATGGCTGCGCTGTGGTGGCAGACTTAGATTCACTCCCCTATCCTGATTGGCAATTATTTGACTACATGAATTTGAGTGCTCCCAGACAAGGACTAGGAGGCATTATGCTTTCAAGAGGATGCCCATATCACTGCAGCTATTGCTGCAATCGTAAGCTAGCCAGCATATACAAACCAAACCAAGCAGGTTATGTCCGTTTTAAGAGTGTTGAACGATCAATATCAGAAATTAAGAATTTTATCGGCAAATTTCCTGAAATAGGTACATTATACTTTGACGATGACATTTTACCACTGAAGCAAAAATGGTTTTTTGAGTTTGCCAGAGAATACAAGAAGGAAATCAATAGACCTTATTGGTGTAACATTAGACCCAACTTAGTGAATGGCAAAACTGTAGAAGCACTGGTGAATTCCGGATGCACACGTGTAGGAATCGGAATCGAAACTGGGAACGAAGGAATAAGAAATGAAATATTGAAAAGAGGTCTTTCTGACAAGACCATTATCGATGCCGTATCTTCGCTGGAAGAAAGTGGTGTCTATGTGTACGGTTTCAACATGGTTGGTCTGCCGGGGGAGAGTAAGGCTGAATTGCTGGATACTATAAGGATGAATGCAAATTTAGGTATTAATAAGATACAATGTACTGTTTTCTATCCCTATAAACATACTGATATTTATGACTCATGTGTTCAAGATGGATTACTTGTATATCAGAAGTGCTTGCTTGAATACCGTAGAGAAACCACTTTGGAGTTTAATTATGCTCAGAGAAATCGCATATATTTCACTGAATTAACAATAAACTTGGTTGCCAAACTTTATGCTAAATTTCCTAAACATCTGGCGGAATTCCTTCTAGAGGCACTTTATTCGCCCGCTTCAGCAATTCTACTTCTTCCAATTCTTAATGCATTACTGAGAACAGTCCTGGCATCGGAAAGAATATCTCTTGGCATCAAGAAAATATATAGATTGATTGTACCACCGCCCTCTACTGGCCGGTTCGAGAAGTGACTGACTTCTACCTGTTGGACGAGTTAACTTCTTAACAGAAAATTTGTGCCGTGGAGAGTGTCCAGATATAACAGCGGTGTCAAGCCTGGCGGGGCAGGAAAGAATCGAGGGGAGAAACTAAGGGGAGCACTATGCGCTGTCAAGTTGTATTTGTTCGGACCAACTTATGGATATTTCAATGGTAAGAAGAAAGCAATACGATTATCCATATGGTATCCTCAAAGCGATAATTCTTTTCTTCGCCTGGTTGTATGTATATGTTGCTTCGATAAACTTCTTCTTTCCCATAAACTTCACTATTTCTCAAGTTATCCTTCTCCTCACGGCGGTTACGGTGTTCTTAACTTTTAAGAAAGTGGAGTTTGATGTTTTTCGCAACCGAAATAGTGCTTCCAGTGCGAATAGATCCATAATTACCATATTATATTTCTTGTCTGCCTTATGGATTGTTATTGTTATATTTCGACCGACCATGGATACAGACGCAAATGTATACCATTTACCCCTTTCTATCTTGATGAATCATTCTATATGGTATCCGGGCATTGCCAAGCTATCAGCTCTTTTTGGTTTTCCCAATGGCAATAGCGTACTGGCAAGCGTATTCACTTCATCTGGCATAATAGGATTTGAGAATATTCCCAATCTATTTGTCTGGATAACACTTGGGATTGGCGTCTATATCTATCTGATGAAGAAAGGAATAAGGTCATATTTGTCATTTGTGGTACCGTTTGTGTTCTTGCTCACGCCGGCTATTTTCTGGCAATCATATAATATGGGCACTGATTTGCCGTCCGCTTGTTTTCTTTTGTTCGGGCTTTTGGCTCTGAGCGACAAAAAACTGGAAGACTCTATGCTTTTCTTTGCCCTTGCCTCTGTGTTTAAACCCTTAGGCATGGTAGCGTTCCTGCTAACAACAGTATATATTGTGTTTCTCCGTGTCTCAGGAAGAAAAAAGGTAGATTTGCTGAAGCCAACAATTCTCGTATCATTTGTTTTGTTTTCTATCTATTTAGTGAGAATGCTTATTGGTACCGGAAATCCTCTTTATCCTGTATTACCTTTGAACTTTGCTTCTTGGGGCATTAGTACGGCGGTGCAAAGAAGATTGTTATCTGCCAGTATAAGGTTCTATTCGGGTGTTGAGCGAACTCCTTGGGGGACACTTGTGTTTATCAAAGATTTCTTTCTTTTTCCCAATCGGGTCGGTAGTTCTCACTGGTTTGTGCCATTCTTTCTGGTCTCCTTCATATTATCTTCCTACGTGTTCATAAAATATAGACAGTATAAGAAAGTGGATCTTCATTACGGTTACTTGTTTTTTTTGATTGTTTTCCTTGCCACAATCTGGTTTATAGGATCACCCCTGTTCAGGTTTATTGCCGGGTTGCTCATGTTTATTAACTTAAAGGCATTCGCGACTCTCTACAGGTCTCGAGTGGGTAAATTACCTATGCTAATCGTCTATGCTTCTTTATTCATAACATTGGGCCCATATATTTACAATACGGGCGAACACATAAAAGATGATGTCCTACCGCTGATTAATCCGTCTTCGGAAGCCCGTGAGAGTAAGTTGCCTTTTAGCAAGAAAATCTTTTCCACGATAGAAACAGAAGATGGGTTTACATATTCTGTTTCTGACTCAACTTTTTGCGGTAGAAGCAAGCCTCCATGCATTAACCTCCATTCGGTAGGAACTAAAGAAGAATTGATTGAAGAATACAGAAAGTATAATAGGATATGAAAGAATGGATAATGTGCTAGTATCGGTAGTTATTCCTTGTTTTAATGAAAGGAATTTTATACGGGAGACTGTCAATAGGGTGAGAAATGCCTCTATTCCCAACAAGGAAATAATAGTGGTTGACGACTGTTCCACTGATGGAACACGGGCAATTATTAGAAATGAAATAGAAAAAGAAGTAATCAGAGTTGTCTATCATCGGGAAAACATGGGCAAGGGAGCTGCGCTAAGAAGTGGTTTTAGGGCTGCCAAGGGAGATATCATTATCATTCAAGATGCAGATTTTGAATACGATCCCAATGAATATACTAAATCAATTGAACTCATCTCGGAGGGCAAGGCAGATGTGGTTTATGGTTCAAGATTTGCAGCTTCTGAGGCTCATAGAGTTCTATACTTCTGGCATACGGTAGGCAACAAATTCTTGACCTTATTTTCTAATATGTTTACTGATCTAAATCTTACAGACATAATGACTGGCCATAAAGTTTTCAAAAAGGATATTATTGATAGGATCATTCTAAAGGAGAATAGGTTTGGATTTGAATCCGAAATTACCACAAAAATTGCAAAACTAAAATGTCGTATCTATGAGATTGGCATCAGTTATAGTGGGAGGACTTACGCTGAAGGCAAGAAAATTGGCTGGAAAGATGGGATGAAAACATTGTGGTGTGTTGTAAAATACAGCCTGTTTGGATGAACCATTCTGTCTGGTGAGTGGCCAAAATTTGGGCGAGCGAGAAGCTTCTATGTTTTGGATTGAAAAGTGTATACGAGATAAGAAACTATGCGTATCGGTATAAACTGCTTAGGCAAGACTTCTTCAGACACGGGTGGACGGACGTATCTCGTAAATGAGATAAGAAATTTGGCCAAGGTTGATGCCCAAAGCAGATATTATTTGTTCATTTCTGCAAAGAAAGAGGATATATTTGGCACTCTTCCCCCCAATTTTCATAAGATATTTTTGCCATTTTCTGGGAGCAGTATATTGAGAGCAGTAGTGGAACAATTGATACTGCCGTTCTATATAAAGAAATTGGACATAGGCATATTTTATGCTCCAAGTAATTTTAATACTGTGTTCTCTAGATGTAAGTCTATAGTCGCGATAAGAAGTTTATTATTCTATCATTCGCCTTATTCGATCCCACTTCCCCAACGAATTTACAGAAGCATTTTTGTTCCTTTATCTATTAAAAGAGCAAGCAGGGTAGTGACTGTTTCAAGATGGATGAAAGACGAGATTTGCCAAAGGTATGGGATTCCGTTACATAGAGTACAAGTAATCTACCACGGAGTTGATACCAGTCTTTTCAGAGTGAAGCAGAACGTGGATTTCTTGACAAGATACGGTGTTCAAAAGCCGTATCTATTGACAGTGGGCGTGCTGTGGGAATACAAGAATGTGGATAAAGTAATAGAAGCATTTGGAATACTAGAGAAAGAATATAAGGTAAAACACAGATTAGTAATTGTGGGAAGAGATTATGATGGTAATAGGTCGAAATATGAAAAACTGGCACAGCGACAGGGGATACAGAATGAAATCATATTTACGGGGCCGGTACCACCTGATAGTTTGAGATACTTCTATAGCGCAGCAGACGTTTTTGTTTTTCCTTCCAGAATTGAGAGTTTTGGATTACCTCTTTTGGAGGCTATGGCTTGTCAAGTTCCGGTAGTGGCAAGCAACAGATCGGCTATTCCTGAAATCGTGGGAGATGCTGGAGTAGTCGTTGATCCTGACGATGCTGCCACTATGGCCAAAACAATTTATGAATTAATACACAATTCTTCCTTACGAGAAGACTTAGTAAGAAGAGGAAAGCGAAGAACAAAACAATTCGATTGGCTGGGAGTGGCTGAGAAATTACATGAAGCATTTAGTCAATTGTAAGTCAGGAAGGAATCAAGTGCGGCAAAAAATGGGTGCCAAGTGTGGGGGCGGAGTTGTTTGGGAGATATGCTCTTTGGGTCTGAGGAAAAGAAAATTAGCGTGGAAAGGATAGAATTAGCTATGGAGAGATACGTTGCAAGAAGAGATTGAGTTTTTGGGGTTACATTTTGCTAATCTAACTCTAGATGGAGCGGTGAGAAAACTGGCACAGTTTATCGAAGAAGGGACTCCACATATGGTTTCTGCTCCCAATGCGGCTCTGCTGGTTTGGTCACGCTCAGATAAAAACTTGAGGAAGGTATATGAGAGGTCTCACTTGCTCACTGTGGATAGCGTGGGTGTCTTTTGGGCCATGCGAATTTTGGGTAAACCCATTCGGGAGGCAATAGGTACGACACGACTTATGTTCAGATTCATTGAACATGCAGCAAACAAAGGATACAAACTGTATCTTCTAGGTTCCAGGGAAACAGTGGTGAAAAAGGCGGTCAGCAGTCTTTGTAAAAGGTACCCGGGCCTAATAATAGTCGGATGGCACGATGGTTATTTTGACTTCAACCAAGACGCCAGTATCGTGAGCACAATTCGAGAT
>SDBT01001807.1_pt1 | contig 38258 bp, 60 predicted proteins | sample 2277101 | NCBI WGS metagenome assembly SDBT01 (sample SAMN10404973, study PRJNA504765) | marine sediment metagenome | isolation source: marine sediment core GS10_PC15, 103 cmbsf | place: Arctic Ocean: Southern Knipovich Ridge | collected 2010 | reverse complement strand
TGGGTATTAGGTGGAACCTTTAAACGGGTAGAGCAGGGCACCTGGCTTAGCGATGAGAGAGGGTTTGTATTACCCGATCAAAATTACCACAGTTTCTCGATCACGCATTGGATGCCTTTACCAAAACCACCGAAGGAATGAGTTAAAATGGAGTGGATCAACATTGAAGACTATGTGCCAAAAAAAGAGTGCGAACTTTTATTAACGGATGGAAAAGAGGTAGTAAAAGGGCATTATGAACCATCCCCAGACGGAGGGGATTTCTCTGTTTCTGATTGGGAATATAGTGAATGGCTTAAAGAAAAATTAGAAATAACTCACTGGATGAGGCTGCCTCCTTCTCCAAAAGGAGAGGAATAATGGGTCAATGGACGAAAATTAAAGATAAGACGCCAGAGGAAGATGAGTGGGTATTAGGGGCAAACCTTAAAGAGGTAGAAAAGGGTCTCTGGCTTGGTAAGAAAAAAGGTTTCGTAATATCCGATCTAAAGTATCCGTGTTTCCACATCACTCACTGGATGCCGTTACCAGAGCCACCAAAGAATTAGATGAAGGGAGGGAGAAGATGAAAAAACATGATATTAATAAAAGTTGTAAAGAGCAACAAGATTTTGAACATGGAATAGAGTTGGTTTTAGATATGATAAAAGGTTGGTCTTTCAAGTCTAAACGTCCAATGATTCTTGGAGCACTTAACGTTCTTATGCAAAAAGCTCTAGAGACTTCAGATTATAAACATGAAGCGATAGGTGTTATAGCGCATGCTATAGGCCGCGCTGCTAGTTACGGGACAGAAGATGATTGTTACGAGGTGAAAGAAGATAAGGAGAAAAGAGATGCCATTCGTAAGTCAAGCACAAAGAGCTTGGATGCACGCCAACAAGCCTGAAATGGCCAAGGAGTGGGAGAAAGAAACATCCAAAGGAAAGGCACTTCCTAAAAAAAAGAAAAAGAAAGCCGTAAAAAGGAAATAGGAATGGTAGTAGAAAAAGATCAAGAGTATGAAAAGGTGGATGAATTTGAGAACTTAAAGGCATTCATAACGGGTAAATTTGAAGACCTTGAAGGGAAAATGTCTTTCCCTGATCTACCGTTGTCGGTGGCTTTGGATAAATTGACAGAACAGCTCAAGATAATTCCAGGAAATTTAAGTAAAATAAACGACATGATAAAGGAGTGTAAGGGCTGTGTTTCTATGGCACGGGCTGTTTTGCAGGACAGAAGAACAATGACTCCGAGGTGGTATAATTTAGATGAATGTGCTCCACCTGAGGCGGGTGAGATTTGGGTTAAAGACATTGACGGCAACGAGACGATTGCAGTATGTAAGGGAAAGGCTATTATATATCCTGCATCAAGTTCTTTGAAAATCCCTGAATTCTGGAAGCCTGTCTAATTTTGTGAGATAACTATTGTACAGTTAAAATTTAACTGATTGTATGTTATAGTAAAGCGTTCATGAGAAACTCAGACCCAATATTCTGGCCCGGCGTTGAAATCGATGAAGATATGAAGCGCAAGATGGACAGAAACTACACCGATTCCATAAACATCCTTCAAACTCAATGGTACCAGGCTGACCTCGATCAGCGCTTTGTATTAGGTGATCAAGATTTGTGGGGACTACTGTTCCCAGGAGTTAGCACTTACCGCCGTAAGATGTTTAACTTCAACCTTATAAACTCCCAACTCCAAATGGTATCCGGTTATCAGAGAAGGCACAGGAAATCTTCAATCTGCATCCCTATCCAATCCCCTATGCAAAAAACAGCAGATCAGATGACGAAATGCCTCTATTACGTCCATAACCAGTCGGGGGCTTATCAAGTTTATTCGGATGCTTTTGAGCAGGGGGCTTTGACACAAGGGATTGGCCTTGTAAGCATTTACAAGGACATGACAGACGACCCATCATCGGGTGATATCAAGCTTAGATATATCGATTTCAAATCTATCCTTATCGATCCATTCTTTAGACGCCATGACCTGAGTGATTGCCGCTTTGTCTGGACGAGGCAGTTTTTTGATAAAGAAGAGGCCGCACAACTGTATCCTAAATTCGCCGATGAGATCAGGAGTTTAGGGGGTGGTGGCTATCAAGATGATAAATTCTATTACATGCCAGAAGTCTATCAAATCCAATTCCCCAACCTTGTTGCTTTTGATGAATATTGGTACCTATCTTCGAGAGAAGCGACTTATTTAATCGATAAGGAAACCAATGAAATTCAGGAGTTTACAGGTGACGAAGAAGATTTAAGACACACGATGTTCGTGTTTAAAAATAAGTTTTCCATAGTCAAAAAGCCAAGACAAACTGTTCGTAGAGCTCTTTTACTCAACGATAGGGTGTTAGTTGATGAACCAAATCCGTACGGCCTTGATTGCTATCCTTTTGTTCCTTTTCTTGGCTATTTTACTCCCGATACTGCTTATTATTCTTATAAGTTTAAGGGTATTGTGCGTGATTTACGAGATGCGCAGTTCCTTTTTAACAGAAGAAAGGTCGCTGACCTTGACATCCTCGAATCCCAACAGCAAGGAATAAAGGTTAAAAAAGGCGCTCTTGTCACTCCCGATGACGGTTTGAATCAAGGGAACGGTCGGATGCTTGTTATTGATAACAAGTACCAGATGAGTGATGTGGAGCCGATGCCCATCATCCCCCCGTCTCCCACCATGATTCAGATGGAAGAACTACTTAAAGGGGTGATGCCACAAATTAGCGGTGTCAACGAGGAACTACTAGGGTCTGCTGTTGATGATAAGGCAGGAATCCTATCAATGCTCCGACAGGGTGCTGGACTTACCACTCTTCAAAGGCTCTTTGATCAGTTTGATGAAAGCCAGAGGCTGTGCGGCGATATCATTCTAAGAATGATCCAAAAGAACTGGAGCTACAACAAAGTCCAACAGGTTATTGGTGAGGAGCCTACACAAGAATTTGATAATAAGGCATTTTTCAAATATGGATGCAAGGTTGTTCAAGGCGTCCTCACTGAATCACAGCATCAATTGGAATTCCAGCAACTCCTTCATCTCTATGAGCTATCGGGTTCTCAAAATCCTGTCATCCTTAATCGTGCAATCAAAGTGTCAACGATCCAAGAAAAAGATGAACTCATGAAAGAAATGGCTGAACATGAGCAGCAGCAACAACAGCAAGCACAGCAAATGCAGGAGATGCAGATGCAGCAGCTGAAAGTCGATATGGAAACAAAACTTTCTTATGCCAGAAGTCAAGACGGTTTAGCGGCCGAAAGGGTTGCTAGAATCCAAACAGATAGGGCTGTTGCAGAAGATAAGCTATCTCGTGCTGAGCAAGAAGATACGGCAAGCCTTCTTAATCTTGTTAAGACGATTAAAGAACTACAGAATATCGACACCACCAACCTGATGTCTAAGATCGAAACACTACATCGTATTAATGCCTTGGAATTTGACAAGAAACAAGAAATTAGAGAAGAAGACATGGCGCGCGGGCAGCCACAAACAATTTAATTTGAATTAATCTTAAAATTCCTTAAGGTTAAAAGGTAACCTACCGGAGGTATGCGATGGAACATTACGGATACAAAGAGGGAAACATGATGGCTCATGTAGAGAACTACCAAAAGCCAGAAAGTGCCTATTCCCAAAAATACGACCAATCTCCCCTCAATTACATTGAGCGCCAAGATTACAAGCAAGGTCATGATGCGTCAATGTTAAGGGCAGAAGCTTTTAAATATGGTCGATACGACAAGTAGAACTTATTAAGGGGACAGCGTGATGAGAGTCATGTTGGGGGTGATGAAAGTCATCTACCTTACCCTTTTTTCTTCTCCCCTCACCTATAAAGATCACAACAATGAAATCACAATATGGTGATAGAGAAACGGTAGGAACCACCTACGTCAAATCCCAAAACAAAAGCGCTGAAGGCCTTGAGGTTGGGGATTTTGGACCAGATATGGTAGGGGGTCTTGTTGAAGATCTTAACGACACATTTCAATCCAATCCCTTTGAAGGCAGGTCTTTCTACGTAAATGTGGTGGAAGAAAGAGACCTTCAAATGAAAAATGCTTTAAAAAGAGTACCCCACAAAACACTCTATCGCCCTTATCCTGAAGACAATACGTTAGTATTTCACGTGGATCTGAAATCAAACAGGGTTTTCTACTGCTGGGATCTCCCCCACCATTCTGAATATTTCAACATCCTTCGTGGTGAAACTCTTTATGATCCCGAATATGTAAAAAATATCAGAGATTTCGCGAGTGGGAACCTGGTCAACTTTGGATTTATGAAGGTTACCTCGTCTGGCTATCAGGTCGAGGGCTATTCAGAGGATACAATTCGCCTGTATAGAGAATGCTATTACAACTACTGTAAATTTCTCCAGATGGATGAAAAATCCCTTGATGCTGAAAGAAGGTTTGGGTTCTTCTGGATTCCCAACAAATTCAAGAAAGACAAAGATATCACCGAGGGCAACCAACGTAAATTTATATCTATAGGCATCTAATGGCTAAGGTAATATTTGAATTTGACTATTACGAAGACGCCGAAGAATTAGCTATATTTAGGGAATCCCCTCGGATGGCTACGGCACTTAATGAAATTTACAATGTAGTACGTACAGAGCTCAAGCATGGAGATGAGGAACTTTCTTCCAACATTAATCACCTCCTTGAGATTATCAAAGAGTCATCCGGCGAATTTGTCTAACAAGGTCCTTAGTCTAAGGATTTCTCCACACCAGGCGGGATATAAACAGTCTTAATCTCTGCTTCATAGCCACAATATGGGCAATAATTTACTTGAGACCCATATTCACCGTTCCCTGACCAAAGTTCCCCTTTTTTGTTCTTTATACAATGGTCAATAGCTGGCCCATATCCATCATGTGGTGAATGACCTTCACAGTTATGTTTCATGATTTCTCTCCACAAAATGGGCAAAAGGCAACTTGGACGAGTTGCTATCTTCCATCATTTAGCCCTTAGATCTTAAATACTTCTCCACACATTCCAGAATAAAAGTAGTGGTGGGCTTTCGCACATCCGACTTCCCTAACTCTCTTTTTATCTTCTCATGCAATTCAATAGGTATTCTTAGAGTCATTCTATAATTATCTGTCATTAGTCCACCTCCTAGACATTATAATGACATATAATAGCTTTTATTTCAACAAAAATCTTTTTTTTATCTGTTTTCTAATATAAATTGAAGTTACAGGTTTCCGCTTACCTAAATAAAAAGTGTGAAAGTGGCTGCAATTGCGCATCGCCAGCGTTAAAAAAGGATATAAAGTGGAAGAAGATCAAAACAGTGAAGTAGCCGAGGTCACGCCTCAAGATCAAGAGTCCAATGTAATCGAAAATAACGAAAATCCAGAAGAAAGCAAGCAAGTTGAGGGAAGTCATGAACCCGATGAAAAGCAAGAAAGAAACTGGAAGGAAGTTAGAAGAAAACAACGTGAGTCTGATATTAGAGAAAAAGCAAAAGATGAGTTAATCGAAAAGCTCTTGAATGCTCAAAGGGTTCCTGCAGAGGTTAAACCCCCTGTTGTAGATGAATTTGAAGGTATTCCAGAAGAAGAGTTTCTTACTAAAGGACAAGCCCGAAAGATGTCTCGACAAGATGCGAGAATCATCGCCAGGGAAGAGTTTGGAAAGTTTAAGAAAGAAGATGAATCATCAAGGTTTCTTGAAAGGCTTCAATCAAAATATTCAGATTTCACAGAGGTTGTTAATTCGGATTCGATTGCACTACTAGAGGAAAAAGAACCGGATTTAGCTAAGGCGATTGCAAAACTCACTGACAGGTACGATGTTGGTGAGGCTACTTACTTACTCATGAAGAAGTTTGATACCTCTTCTGTACCCTCAAGGCGACATGCTCGGGAAGTTGAAAAGAAGATTGAGAAGAATGAGAAAACTATTCAGTCTCCCCAAGCTTACGATAAACGTCCTATGGCACAGGCTTTTAAATCTACAGAAGCTGAAAAGTCTAAGCTTTATGAGGAAATGATGGGACATGCATCCCGAGGCTCCGGTTACTAACAATAACCGAGGTAGTTATGACAGTCTCAATTAGCACGTTGCCGCCGCAGATTCAGCAGCGGTACAACGCGAAATTGTTGTCGACTCCAGAAAGGAATAACATTCATAACTTGTTTGCTACTCCTGTGGAGCTTCCCGACAACCAAGGTTTCATCGATAGGCAGTCTCGATATGATCGACTCGATCGTTTTCCAGTGCCTTTAGATGACGCCCAACTAAATCCTCCCTCACAGCAACTTAATCGAGTAGATGTGGATTGCAGGGTCCGTGTGTATGCTACTTATATCGTGTTGACACGACAAGTAACTATTACAAACGAAGACCCAGTTCTCAATTCAGCAGCAGCTCGTTTAGGCCAAGCTTTGAGAGAAACACAGGACATCCTACAGCGTGACAATTTAGAATCCGTCGCGTCAGTGATTAACTGCGTAGGGGGTGCCAACGGCGATCTGCCGACCGAAATGGAAGTCTCAGATGTTGATGACGTTGTTGCAGTTCTTCAAGGCAACGACGGCGAATATATCACGAATATGATCGGTGGCGAGGACAAAATCGGAACTTCACCGATTGGTGACTCCTATGGGGCGCTTTGTCACACACGTATGATCCCTGTACTTAACAACATGGGTGAGTTCGTGCGGAAATTTCGCTATGCAAATATTGATAAAACCTTGTCATCTGAGTGGGGTGGAATCAACAACATTCGGTTCTTTGTGTCTTCACAGGGATCGATTACGGCGAACGCTTCCCTTTTGGGAAATGATATCGCTAACTGCTTTGTGACAGCAAAGGAAGGTTACAAAGTAGTCTGGCAGGCAGGCGGTAAAGCTAAATTTATCTACCTACCACCTGGGTACAATAATGACCCGTGTATGCTTCGTCATACAGCAGGGTGTAACTTTTATCAAGGCCAGTGTATTACCCAAGATTTATGGGTACAAAACCTAAGATCAACCGGCCTATTGGCAATTTAAAGGAGGATTACTATGAGTTTTTCAAACATTCTTAGTGGTTCCTTTACATCAGCGGCAGCAGTAGCTTTCCATGATGTAGTGTTGCCATTAGGAGAACCAGATAGGTTCATTTTAGAAAATAGAACAGCTTGGAATGACAATGCGGTTACGGCAGAAACATCAATTGTTTCTAAACGTTTTCGTGGTATGGCTGAAGAAGCTGCATTAGGAACTGATATGGGTGTGAACACAGCTGATGAAATATCAGCAGCAGCAGCCCCTATAACAGCTAACGGATTTCGTTTCATTGATTCGCAGAATCCACCAACTTTTGCAGCTTTGGCACTATCAGGCACTGAAATTACGACTGCTAACCCAGCAGTAGCAACAATGTCTGATACGGGTTCTATCCAAGTCGGGAGTGTCGTTCGTTTAGATAACACAACTGCTATGCTTCAGATTTCAGGTTATGATATCGAAGTTACAGCCGTGACATCTAACACGAACATCACGCTAAATATTGATTCTCAGAACTTTGCAAATGCAGCTACAGCAGGTAATGCTCGTTTGATTATACCGAGCAGGTTCTTCCCAAGACACAGATTTATTGTGCCTTTGGCAGGAGCTGTTGGGATTACTCAAGCGGCAAGTGCTGTGGTTTCGGTATCTGTGACTCATGATTTTTCCGTAGGTGAAAGTGTATCCTTCAGGGTACCTACAGCTTATGGAATGTCTGAGATCAACAACTTGAATGGTACGGTAACAGCCGTTGGAACCTATACTATCACTGTTAATATTGATAGTTCTGGCTTCTCAGCATTTTTACCACCTACATCCGCTGTTTACGCAGCCGGTGTAAGTCCAGCAATGATCTTACCATCAGGTGCACGACCTGAAGTTAACGCTAACCCACCTGGGGTTCCGGTGACAGCAGCCTTTGACAACAGAGGACGCTTCTTTATGAGATGCGGAACTGCCGTTGTTACAAGTGCTAGCGATGTTTATGATTGGACAGCTATTTACAGCAACAACCATAACGCAGAATAACGTAAATATTGGGGGGGGACTCTGTGTTCCCTTCCTTTAATAATGAGGAGACAAAATGGAAATTAAAGAAATTGTAAGAAGCAAGCAGAAAAGTGTAAAGCCGGAAATTGCTAAAGAACTAATGGATAAAATGAGAAAAGAGCATTCAAAAATGGTGAAGGGTAAATTTGAATTCATAGATGCTCCAGGTGGTTGGTTAGAGTTTAATTACAGAATCTTCCCTGAAGATATGCTTGTGACCTATAAATTCACTCATGGTGAGGTCTGTGAGATTCCAATGGGTCTTGCCAGGCATCTCAACAACACGTTAAAAAAGGTACGCCTTGGAGTCCCAAATTCTGGAACCCACTCAGGTAACGAATTAGGACGCCGAGGGGCTTTTCCAACTCAATTTGATACGAATTCAAGAGTTAGGTTTACAACGCTAGATGTGTTATAAATGGTAACGAATCAGATTTACCCAAGACGTGCTTTTATCAATGCTCTGACCAATGCGCAGCAGGCTGTTGCAACATTTACAGCAGACCATGATTTTACTTTGGGTGAAGTTGTTTCGTTTAGGGTGAGACCTCCTTTCGGGATGTTCCAAATCAATAACAAGAAAGGTACGGTAATTGCGGTAACAGATGATACAATCACAGTGGATATTGATACTTCTAGCTGGGATAGTTTTGATTATTCTGTGTTGGATGATGCGGGTACGACGCCCCCGGTTTGTGTCCCGTGCTGCTCGAAAAGAGTTCCTGGCTCGCAACCGCCGGAAGTGAATATATTAGACGCCTTCGATAACAGGAGAGTGTAGATGAGTACGGCAACACTAGCAGATATTATCACAAAAATAAGAAGGATGACGGGATCAGGCAATTCTCTGCAACTAACTGATTCTGCGATCATAGACTACATCAACTCTTTCTATCTTTATGACTTCCCTGCTGAGTTTAGGAGTCTTCAGCTTAAGAACACCTTTACTATCAATACCATACAAAATATCGACACCTACCCTTTTGATTTCGAGCACTATGAGACACTGGAATCGCCAGCTTATGTCGATAAAAAGTTGGTTCCTCTCTACAACAACCCATGGCCCTTTTACTCTCTTTTCTTTAACTGGGAAAATAGAGAGGATTTAGATATTGGAGACGGTACGGCGGGTCCTTATTCAGGAACAGTTTTAGATGTGCCGATCAACCGCAGTTACAATAACAACCCTATGGCTGATACTCAAACAGCCTCAGTGACGGCATTTGCAACAGGTTCCTATCCTCCATCGTTCAATGAACCCAATCCGGCCAGAGTACAGAATATTCTGATTTCCGCGAATACAGCAGCTGGCACTTTAAATGTCACTGATGATGGGAACGGCGTTTTGATAGGCGATGTGGCAGATGCACTAGGAACAATCGATTATCTTACGGGAGCTGTGGCCACTCTCACCTTCTCAGCAACAATTCCTTCTGGTGAAGTGATCAAAATTGCCTACAACCCATCAAACCCGTCTATCCCCCAAGCGATACTATTCTGGCAAAATCAAATCACTCTTCGGCCTGTGCCGGACAGAGGCTATACAGTGGAAATTGTGGCATACAGGCGCCCATCTCAAACTTTACTTGGTACTGTCGATCCAGAGGCACCAACTACAACGGGTGTGCCTGAACTTTTAGAGTGGTGGGAGACATTAGCAGCGGGAGCTTCAAAGAAGATATTCGAAAATAGGCAAGATGCTGATGGAATTATGCTTATGGATAAAATGCTCGCTGAAAGATACGCATTAAACGAAACAAGAACGTATGCCCAGCTAGGCAAGCAATCGATTTCAACAATTTTTAGTGATCAATTAAATGGTTCTGGGGGTGGACATTTTGGATGGGGAGGCAACAATGGCTAAGATGAAACCAAAAAAGAAGAAATCTGTAGATAGAAACTGGATTCAAGGGGCTGTCAAAAAGCCTGGTGCGCTCAGACTGGCCCTTGGGGTGAAAAAAGGGCAAGACATCCCTAAAAAGAAATTGGCAGCAGCTGCTAAAAAACCTGGAAAAATGGGACAAAGGGCTCGATTAGCCGAAACATTTGCCAAAATGAGGAAGAAATAAATTATGAGTTATATTCCTAGGCCAAAGGCTAGCGGAGACGACCTTGTCTCTTCTCGAGATCCGATAAGAACGAATTTCACACTGCTTCAAGATAGATTTGATGAAAACCATGTAAATCTTGATGGAGGATCAGGAGGCGGAAAACATAGTTTTCTCCAAATGCCCGTCCAGGCATCAGCACCAACAACAGCCGCTAGTGAGGGAGGCTTATATGTTGCCGATGATTCAGGAGGGGCAGCACAATTATTTTATCGAGAAGAAAGTAACGGAACCACGAATCAGCTTACAGGAGGAACGGTAGCTGCACAGGGATCAATTACATTAGCTGGAGGAACCGTTATGAAATGGGGTGTTTCGTCTGTAATTTCGGGAAGCAGCCCCCAAACTCTCGCAATTACTTTCTCTGATGATACGGCCGCTTTTGCAAATAACTTGTTTTCTGTCCAACTAACTCCAAGTAGAGCCTCTTCCTCTCCAGGCTCTACATTCGGATTCTGGGTATCCACAACAGGATTTTCGACGACAGGATTTACAATAGTGAATAATAGTGGGCATTCTTATGCATTCCGATGGCTCGCAATAGGTAATTAATGTCATTTCAACCAGTAATGATAACATCTTTCAATGCGGGTCTCACCAAGGATAAAAAACCCTATCTTTTGCTCGATAATGCCTTTCAAGAGCTTAAAAACGCTTACACATGGCGTGAAAGGGTAAAAAAAAGGGAAGGTATCAAGCTTATTGGAAGGCTGAGAAGATGTTTTACAGTAGCAGTGACACTAACGAACCAAGCAAATGGAGCCTCTTATAACGTAGCAGATATTCTGGCTGACGCTGCCTTTGGACTTAGAACCACGGAACCGGATGCAGAGATTGAACCTGGTGGTGTCACTATTGTTGTGGGGGCATTGACCTTTACAGATGACAATTCAGATGGGGTTCTTGTAGAAGCTAACCTGTTAGGAACCGGCACAATCAATTATGCAACGGGGGAATTGAACTTAGTGTTTGCTCCGGCTATAGGGGCGACAAATGTTGATGTTACTTTTTGTTATTTTCCTGCTCTTCCTGCTATGGGAATTGAAAAGAGGGAACTGGCCGCAATCAATGTAGAACAGACAGCTTGGTTTGATACGAAATATGTCTATTCATATGATGGAAACGACTTCTCATCACCCTCTACAACAACATGGGCTGGAGACGATAGCAATTTCTTCTGGATGGCAAATTATCGTGGGGCTACTCCTGATGTACGGCTATTTTTTGTAACCAACAACGCCGCTCCCGCGGCCGATGCAAGTAACAGAATTAGAAGTACAACAGATTTAATTACATGGACAGATTTCGAACCAGCCGTAGCGGGGACCTTAGTTACAGCCGAGGGAGTTGGAACTCTCACAACTCCCTGGACAGCTTTTGCAGGTGTTTTAGCCAATACTCCTATCATTCCTGGTTCCGTTACTATCACTGTCTCTAACGGTGTAGATACTACAGTTGGGTTTAGGGATCAAGTGGGTACTTATCCCGCAGGCGTCCTGAATGGATCTCCCAGCACAAACTCTGGAACAATTGACTACTCTACGGGTGCAATTTCACTCACAATTTCACCAGCAATGACGGCTGATGCCACCGTCACGGCGACATATCAACATGAAACTTCCTTTCTTTTTCAGGCGAAGCTGATAATTGCCTATTATGGACGTCTCTTAGCTTTAAATGTATATGAAGGGGCATCAGCAGGAATAGCGGTAAATATATTCAATCGATGCAGGTTTTCACAAATTGGGAACCCTCTCCAACAAAATGCATGGATTTCAACAGTTCCAGGAAGGGGTGGGTTTATCGATGCTCCTACAAATGAAGCTATTGTTTCGGCGAGGTTTTACAAAAATACACTCATCGTATTTTTTGAGAAATCTACATGGGAATTGAGATATGTAGGGGAGTTTGGGTTACCCTTCCTTTGGGAAAGGATATCATCGGATTTTGGGTCTGAAAGCACCTTTTCGACAGTACTTTTTGACCGTGGTGTGATGGCAGTGGGAGATAAAGCAATCGTTTCTTCTTCTGGAAATGATGTCCAACGCATAGATATGGCTATCCCCGATACTGTATTTGAGTTCAACAATGAGCAAGGAGGAAAGGAAAGAGTACACGGAGTTCGGGATTTCCAAAAAGAGTTGGTTTATTGGACTTATTCAGACGGTGGCTTGGCTAAGAAATTTCCAAATAGGGCTCTTCTTTTTAATTATCGAAACGGTACTTATGCCACTTTTAGAGACAATGTGACGGTTTTTGGAGAACTCACAACACCTACAGGAATTAGCTGGGACACCTCTATTTCTTGGGATACCGCAACTCCTTGGGATACCCTTTATCCTAGTGAATTTCCGATGATTATTTCAGGAAACCAGCAAGGGTGGGTGCACTGGTATCAATATCCCGATGCTGAGACGACAGCAGACGCTCTAACAAACATGAATGAGCACGAATCTCTAGCTATCAAAGATATCACCCTTACAGCAGCGAGTGACGTAAGTATCGAAGTTATCAATCATAATCTTGAACAGAATGAGATTATCTACATTACTGGGCTTCTTTTTGTAGATGAGGCTACAGATGCAGCAGTGACTACGAATTTAAACGACAAATTTTATCAAGTCACCATCACAGATGATGATAATGTAACTTTGAAAGAATGGAATTTTACAACAGAGCAATACCAAACTACCTCTTCCGACAATTTAGGCTATACACCCGATCCCTCCGACGGTGACACGTATATGGGAGGGGGACAAGTCGCTTTAATTCAAAATCTAAACATCATCACAAAAGACTTCAATCCATTCGCTGAACAAGGATCGCATATCAAGATGTCTTATACAGATTTCATGACAGATGCCACCCCTAATTCAGCAGTTTCGATCGATTTATTTGTAAATAGCTCCTTCAGTGTGAAAGGAAATGTCCTAACGGGTAATCAGGCAGTGGAAACCGCAATCTCTCAATTTGGTTCCGTAACAAACATCACAGTCGCAGATCCCGCAGTTTTAAGTTCAGAAAATCATGGATTGCAGACAGGTCAAGTGATAACGATCCGCGATGTTGAGGGAATGACTGAGGTTAACGGCGGCCTCTTCACTATTACCTTTGTGAATGATGATAGCTTTAGTCTTGGTGTGAGTTCGCTCGCATTTACGCCCTATACTGAGGGGGGACAGTGGTTTACACAGAAGTATCGTTTTTATCTTCCTGGATCAAATTACGCGTGGCACAGATTTTATGCTACCTGCTTCGGGCAATACCTCTCTTACAGGATTTATTACGATGACAATCTAATGAACACCATCGACACCCATCAATCTGGGTTTGAGTTAAACGCTATCCAGCTGTGGCTGCGTAGAGGAGGGAGAATCGTACTTTGAGTTTTTCATAATAATTCTTTAATAATAAAGTTTTCTAGAGTTTTATTTATTTGGTGTGCATTTTGTATATTGGTTGCTGAAACTTCCGAAATTGCTTCAAGTAATTTCTTTATTGCCAAAGAATATGCTTCTTCTAAATTCCTTCCTTTCGCTAGCTCAATCGTCGTTTTAATGGGATTGTCTGAGCCCTTCCATCGCACAGCCTTAATTATCCATTCCTCTGTTTCACTGTCTTTTTCTGTGACTATATTTATGCAGTATTTTTCCATTTTCATCCCTTATCATTAAATATATTCTTTAAAAAAATCCACCTGTAATGTAACAATCAGGTTGTCAATTTATCATCCGACAGGGTAGCAAAAATGATCTTTTTGTGTAAGTCAAAATTGAATTTTAATACAACTGAGGGCGTTCTTGATGAGCTTTTCATCTGATGATGCACAAATCACTAATCAGATACCTCAGACCGTCAACCTTCCATCTATGGAAGATCCACAGAATTTCACTGATAAAATAGAGAGTCTTTTCAGGGATATAGCCGATACCCTAAACGGTAAAGAAGGAGGCCTTAACATCCTCCAGGAAAAGGGAACTGGTGCACAATATTACAACAAGGACAATGAAGAGGCTTTAAGAAATGTCTATAGAAAAACTTTTGATGTTGTTAGTTTGAATGGAGGGAGTATAGATGCAAGTGATACAGTCCAGTTTTCCCATGAGATCACCAATCTGTGTGAATCTGCTGGAATCCTTGCAAACTGTACCAGTGTTGACGGATTGTTTTTTACAGCAAGTTTTCCAGATATACGGTTAAATCGTACATCTGTTGTGTTCACTAACCCACACACGGAAGCTTTGACCCAGTGTGATGTCGTTGCAAATTATCTAAAGAATTGAGGGAGTTATGGCAGGTTTATTTGATTTTATTTTCGGTAAGAAAGAGAAGCTAGAAAAGTTTGAAACGATGTCCCCGCAACAGCAACAGCTCCTTAGCTCAATCTTACAACAGCTAGGGGGTGAGGGACAGCTAGGTCAAGGATATGAGCAAGGGTTACAACAGTTAATGCAGATGATGGATCCTTCCTCAGAAGCCCAACAGAGATTTGCTGACCCTTATATGCAACAATTCCAACAACAAACGGTGCCAGGGTTAGCTGAAAGATTTGCCGGTATGGGTGGTAGTGCAACAGGAGGTGCTCTTTCTTCTTCTGGCTTTGGTCAAGCTTTAGGGGGTGCGGCGGCGGGATTACAATCCCAACTTGCGGGTCTTAAATCGGGATTACAACACCAAGCTATTGGTGATATTTTAGGGCAATATGGGAAAATGGCTCAAACAGGTTTGGGAGGACAACCATTTGGATACCAAAGAAAGCAATCACAGCCTGGATTAATGGGATATTGGGCACAGGGTGGTTTCCCAGGAGCCCGCCAAGGGGGCCAAGGATTAAGCAATTTATGGTCCGGTTACGGATCGTAATAAATACCGTATAGGAGAAGATGATGCCAGTCCAAATAATTGATGCACCAAGGTCGCTTAGTGATATTCTAGGCCAGCAGATAGCCCAAGGATTGGGTGTATTTGAACAAAGACAGCGCAAGGAGCAGCAAGGAGGTATCCTGTCTCGTATGTTGTCTGGTGAGGCTACAGAGGAAGAGCGGGCACAGTTAGACCCTGAGTATCAGTTAAAAGCTGCTGAAATAATGAAACCCAAAGCTCCTATCGGAGGAATTACCGGGCAACCAGTGCCTCCAGAAATAAGTAGTATAATTCCAAAGATATTAGAGGCCTATCCAGGTGCTACAGCAGACGAATTAGCTGTTCAATTTGATACATTGGGAATTCCAAGAACCTACTCTAATTCATATATCGAAAATAGACGCAGGCAGGATGAACAAAAATCACAAAGAACAGAACAGAGATTTAAATCAGAAAGGGCATACCAGTCACAAAGATCAATGCCTTTCATGAAAAAATTAGATGAAGAAAGAGCTTCGCTAGATGAAAAAGACCAAGCTCTTTTTATGATGAAAAATGCATTTAACGAAGGAAATTTAACTTTTTTCTCTAAAGATAATTTTGCTAATTTTTTAGGTAAATTTGGTGAAGGACTTAGGACACAAAAAGGTGCTCAGTTAATTAATTCTCAAAAAGAATTTCTTTTAAGTAATATTGCAAGAGCTGGGGCTAGACCGAATATGTACATTGAACAACAGATTAGTAAAATGCTGCCTCAAATAGGAAGAAGTGATGAGGCTAATTTGGGGGTTGTTGAATCATTTCAGGCTAGACAAGATGTTGAAAGAAAGAAACAGCAGCTAGCAGATGGTTTAATAGAAAAGTATGAAGCAGAATTGGGGTTTGTACCTGGGAATATTGCTTCACAAAGAGATAAAGCCATGAAACCGTATGCTCAAAAAATCCAAAATCGGCTTGCTTATCGGTTACGAAATCTGCAAGAGAATGAGATGGGTGAAAAATCTCTCAAAAAAAGTTTAAATAAAAGAGTTACACAAGGAACACCTTTGACATTGCAAATGGCTGTGTTATTTTTTGAAAAAGAAGGGTCAAAAGATGTCGCATTGAAAAAGGCTAAAAAGTTGGGATATTACATTCCATCACATGAAGAATATAAGGGATATATACAGTGACAGGAACGATATTTGATGCAATAGAGGAACCACGAACAGGAACAATAATGGATCTCGTTGATAAAGTTGAACACGTGGTGCCCGATGAATATCATGATGAAGACATTCCTTGGTACAAATCCTATTCCTCCGCTCTTGGTAAAGGACTTATTCAAGGTACTGTAGCTTTGGGCCGTATGATGGGGCCATTACAAGAACCTTTCGATCCTAGCCAAATCAAAGAACGTTTAGACGAATTACTTCCATCAGAAGAAGGATTTGTAGAGGGTGCTTTAGAAAGGGGAGGGAAGACCTTTCCGTTGGTGGCTACTGGTGGAGGGGGCGCAGCATCGGCTCTTTTAAGAACGGCTGGATCTGCTATTTCAGGAGAAGCAGCAAAGGAGTTTGGGGCACCTGAATGGGCACAAGCATTGGCAGAACTCCCCGCTCTAATAGTTCCAGATATAAAAAAAATGATTCAAGCTGGGAAAAAAACAAAGGATATTCTGGAATTTGGCAGGTCTAAGGGTTTGACTGAAGAACAATTAACACCTTTGGTCCAAAGTGCTAGAAAACAACGAATTCTTGGTAAATTAGCGACAAAGAAAGGAAAGGGAGAGGCGGCGATAAAAGAGACACGAAAAGCTCTTAATGAAATTATTGAAGGACACTACTCTCACCCCAGCGCGAAGACAGTTTTAAGTGAGTCTGAAGCCAATTCAACCATGGATAAACTTAGAAACCAAGTGGAAAAAATGCCCTCTGTCGTTGGGGATTTAATGACAAAAGATTTACAGAAGCTGGAAAATAGTCCAAAGGCAGCAGAAGATTTCATGAGATTTTATCGACACATCAATAAGAATTTTGGTCCTAAAACAAAGGAACTGGGAATCCTAAAAGGCCCTACCGTAGATGCTATAGAAAAAATAGACAAGGGTCTTGCTTCTGAATTCGTAAAAACTAACGAACTGTATTCAAATTGGGCAGAGATTTCACGAACCTTATCTCCTACTCTTGCATCGAATTTGCTAGAAGGATCAATCCCAATCCAACTCGTCTATGGCTTAGCTCATGGGGCAACTACTGGAAGTTATACATTTTTAACTGCTGCAATTGGGGAAGTGGCTGTAAAAAAATTAGCAACGGAGCTCTTGATAAACCCTAGATTCCAAAATCTGAGCAAAAAAATGCTGACGGCTCTTAGCAATAATAAGTTTGTTGTAGCTAAAAACATATGGGATGTGATGACTCAAGAAGTTAATAAGGTGGAAAAAAATGCAGCGAAGAAAATGAAAGAAGTTGATTTTCTAGAGCTTTTTTCAGAAGAATCTGAGAAATGATCAAAAATCACAGATAAGCGCCAAAGAAAAGAGTCCGATAAAAACACCAAAAAAAACTATCATATCTCTCCTCTTCCTCCCTCACCCTCTAGGTATATACGATAATTTTCCTTATCCCTCAGTGGATGGTTTTTGAACTTTCCTTTCATCATTTCACATGTTTCATCAAAAAACTTTTCGCTAATTCCCTTCATCGCCATTGTTCCTATCAACATTGCAGTGAGGAGCGAAAGCATATGTGATGTTTTGTATCCTTTCGCTAAACCCCACTCAGTTATCATTCTATGAATTTCCTTAAGGTCTTCCTGTGTTACTTTTTTGTGCATTCAGGATTTCCTAATAAATTCGAGTGAATGTATATTCGTCTGCATTCACTAGAAGCGTGTGGGCTACTGATAGAATCAGTCATTAATATCTTCTACCTGTTCAGGTACTTTTTGTATAGTTACACCTCCATTACTGGGTATCAGAAAAAGTGGTTTTTGTGCTGACTCATCAATTTCCCCTGGAGATTTTTTCCCAGGAGTAACGGAGGACGTACTCGTAGACTTTTCGTCTGCTTTGGGAGATTTGAAGTCTTCTTCTCTAAAGGCAGGAGATTTTCCTGAAGAGCCTGAGAGTGGGTTCTCGAAGGAGGCTTCAGGGGGAATTGCTGGTGCTGACTCACCTTTGTTTGGGAAGGAATAATTACCCTTTAACCAATCCCCCATCTCTTCTTCTTTTGAGAACCAATAAGCGTCCTTTAACTCATTAATATTCATAAGTTTTGAGTGAGAGTCTCGGTCTAAGCACCATCCAGATAGATCACATAAAAAATATTCTCCACCAGGTAGATCTTTCATGATCTGTCCTTGTTGGGAGACTATTTTTTCATCATTTTCGTCTTTTTTGAATGTTAAAAAAAACATTCCTAATAACGCGTGTTTATCCATATTAGCCTTAGCCTCTTTTAAATGTCTTTGAAGCTCATTCCAACTTTTTTTTCCGACATTTCTAATCTTATTAAATTGTCGCCAATCAAGAGCCTCAGCCTGTTCTACTGTATCTATTTCAGCACAGAGAAGAACATTTCTTAGTCGTGTTGACATAGGCAATTCATCAATTTTACACATGTTCATTCCTTATGAGAATCAATAAGGTACACTCAATCCTTCGTCTACATCATAGGTATCGTCATCGTTTACAGTCACACAGGCGTTAGAAGTCCCTGCGGTGAAACATAACATTAGGATCATCGCGCCAATTAGTTTTTTCACGGTAAAATTCCTTTTTAGGTTTTCGTGTTTTTCGAAATTTAAACATCATTACATTCAGTAATAATTCTTTTAATTTACTCATACATTCACTGTTTCCCATCGAGATTTTCATAATTCTCAGCCATAAACCGGTCGATTTCTTTTACATATATTCTATAAGTATTACGTTTCGAACCACTTACGGCAACAGCCTTCATTTTACCCGATTTAATCAAATTGATAACCGTTCTTGTTGAGACCTTTAGAGATTTTGCTACCTCTTTCGGCGTGTAAAAAACATCCATATCTTCCCATTGGGTTCTTTTATACCATAGATTCCTTATATTACACAATGAAAGACTTTTTTTCAATCATTTCTTGCGGTTAATCAAAGTAATATTTAAAATTATAGTTTGGTAAAACAGTGGAGTTAAAAAACTCGGCGGTCGGTGCGTCCGTCAAAAGCCTGGGGAGCTGCCTACAGTAGTAGGAGCGTTGAACCAGGAATCTTTCGCCTTTAGGCGATAGAGGTTCAAAGTTAAACCCCTTAACAGGAGAGATCCAATGCCTCTAAAAGAATGTGTGGGAAGAAATCAGCCTTTCGTAAAGGTTCAGTCCCCTCCAATAATTGCTCAAAGAGCACCCGTTTCAACAGATACAAATTACTCAAAAGGCACGAGTTGGATAGATGAAAGTGTATCACCTGCCGTCCTTTATTGGCATATTGGAGGAGGAGATTGGAATACAAACGAATTAACCCTGAGCACAGATGATACTTTTGTGGGAGCCTTAGATACCACGGCCTCTTCTTCTCTAGCAATTAAGACTTATGTAGATGGTGTTGCCATTGCAGGTGCGCCAGTAGCGACAACTGGAACGGCAGGAATCGGTGAGTTAGCAACCGATGCTGAAGCAGTCGCGGGGACGGCCTCAACAGGTGTTCTTGCTCTTTTCGTCACCCCTTCCAACCTAGCAGCTGTTATGGCTGCTCCAGGTACTATCGGAGGAACCACCCCAGCAGCCGCTACATTTACTGATCTTACAACTTCAGGAACAGTCAATATTATAGGCGACGCTGCCATGCTGATTGACGTTGCAGGCGCTGGAATTGATGTTACTCTTTCCTCAGATGCCGGACGGGTAATTATAAATGCTGAAGAAGCCGCTGCTAACGCACTTACTATCAGCTCTGCAGCAGGTGGATTAGATTTAGATGTAGCTCTTGGACTAGATATGGTCTGTTCTGAGAATGCATCTGATGCAATTATCTTAAACGCCTCAGCTGGTGGTATCGATATCACAGCAGCAGGTGCAGCTGGTGAAGATATTGATATTGTTTGTACCGCAGGTTCGGTTAACATAACCGCGGGAGAAAGCGCAGCAGATTCAATTGTAATTTCTTCAAGTATTGGGGGTATTGATATTACATGTGCGGGCGCCGCAGCTGGAGAGGACTTAGATATTTCCTCTGTAGGATCAAGTGTAAATATCTCCGCTAGTGAAAACGCAACTGATGCCATTACAATTGACGCCTCAGCTGGTGGTATCGACATCACTAACACAGGTACCGCGGGTGAAGATATTGATATTGCATCAAGCGGAGCATCAGTTAATGTATCTTCAACAGAAAATGCGGCTTTAGCAATTTATTTACATGCAAACGGTGGAACTTCTGAAACAATACGTTTGAGATCAGATCAAGGAACAGGAACAAACTCCATTGAAATGATTTCTGATGCCGGAGGTATTCTTTCTCAATCCGGATTGAATAATGCTAACGCAATTTATCTTCATGCTGATGCAGGAACATCTGAGACAATTAAAATCCATTCCGATCAAGGTACAGGAGTAGCTTCAATTGAGGTGGCATCCGATGTGGGTGGTGTAACATTAAGTTCAGGTTTAGCAAGTGCCGATGCAATCAACATAAACGCATCTAACGCAGCAGGTGGAATTGATGTAGATTGCGGGACAGCAGGATTTATTGTTGATGCAGCTAGCGGTCCAATATCTTTGGATGGAGCAGTTTCCTCAAACTTCAACGTCACGGGAGCTGGTATCGATATTGATATTGGATCTTCTGCCGGTAGAATTATTGTAACAGCTGGAGAAAATGCGGCAGATGCGATTTACTTACGTGCTAATGCAGGAACATCTGAAAAGATTAGGCTTCATGCCGATCAAGGAACAGGTCTTGATTCTGTCGAACTCGAATCTGATGTCGGTGGTGTTACTGTCACAGCAGGTGTTGCTAATGCAGCAGCATTTGATGTTAATGTAGCCAGTGGAGGAATGACGGTCGATGCAGGATTAGGAATTAGTTTGGATGCTGCTGGAGCTTCTAATTTTAGCACTTCAGGAGCTGGTATTGATTTAACATTAGCCTCCGCATCTGGACGTGTTATTGTTGATGCAGGAGAGAATGCAGCAGATGCTATCTATCTTCATGCTAATGCTGGAACAAGTGAAAAAATTCGTCTACATTCTGATCAAGGCACTGCAGTAGATAGTGTTGAGCTTGAATCTGATGTTGGTGGTATTACGCTTCTATCTGGATTGGCTTCAGCCGATGCGATCAACTTAACAGCAAGTGCTGGTGGTGTTGATGTAGATGGGGCTCTTCAAGTAAATGTTGCCTCATCACAAGCAGATCCAGGAGCAATTACTCTTTCAGCTTCAAATGCTTCTGGAGGAATTACACATACTGGAAAATGTATTTATACACCAGATGCAATTACGTCAGATAATGCAGGTGTTGCTGCGTCAATTTCCACAGTTGTTACTGAAATAACAACAGATGGTGATTCTAACGAAGACAACGTTACGCTTGCTAATGGCGTAGATGGACAAGTCAAAATATTCGCTGTAGTTGCTGCTGGTAACGCAGCGGATAGCATCAAAATAACGCCCGCTAATATGATCGGCGGTACAAAAATTACCTTTGCTGCTGATCCTACAGGTCTAGGTTGTATGATGATTTATGACTCCGGAGTTGGCGGCTGGTGCGTCGTAGGCAATAATGCCGGAACTATCGCATAAGCGATATTTTTGGGTGATCTTTTGTTGAGGTATCTGCTATAAGGTAGGTACCTTACACATTAGGAGAAACCATGTTTAAACATAAATACGTTCTAGAAGTTAAAGGCCAGGAAGATAGGCTTTATCGTTTTGAGTGTGATGCTTCAGCACCTCTTGGAGAGTTGAACGATGCTCTTTACTCAATGAAAAGCATCGTGGTCAAACAGCTGAATGAACAGCATGAAAAAGAGAAAGTAGCAAAAAAAGTTCCTGAAGTATGCAAAGAAGAATGTAAAAAAGAAGAGGAAAAAAAATGACACAAAGAGCCCAACTTGAAGCGTTGAGGTCATTGGCTTTTGGTAGCATTTCGGGTAGTTATGCCACGGTGGGAACAGCTCTTGCTAATCCAGCACGACTTATTTGTATCAGTAATGATACCGAGGGAAACATGCTCTTTTCAAGAGATGGTTCCACGGATGAGATTTTTGTGGCTGCCGGAAGCTTCAAACTGTTTGACATAACTACAAATCATAGACCAGCGAACCAGTCTGATTTTGTCTTTGAAACGGGTACACAATGGTATGTAAAGCAAGATGAATCTCCTGTAAGTGGATCGGTCTATATTGAAGTCATATATGCGGGCTAATCTCAATGCATTGATTAAGCAACAGCTTGTCGATCAGTTTGAGAATGTGGTGAAAGAAGAAATTCGCCAGCATAATCTTGCAATTGTGAGAAATGACAACTCCCTCAAAGAACTCCAAGAGACTTTTGGGGAATTTTATCTAGAGCACAAAAACCTAAAGTCTACAAATGAAGCGCTCTATGCTAAATCTCAGAAACATTTCGGTGATACAAAACAAGAACTTGAGGAATCTTTTGGAGATCAAAGAGCCTTTATTCAGAAAAACGACAAGAGATTAAATAAAGTAATCCTGGAATTTGAGCAAAAGGTTGCTGACCTTATTGATCACAGTCTTTTTTTTGTATTTAAAACAGAGATGTATAGATGTTTTGATGCTGTAGATAAACAGATTGAAGTGAAAAAAAGAAGTCTTACAAAAGATATTTACGAAGCATACAGCAAGAATAAATCTTATATTCAAGATAACAGAATAAAGAGTGACGATCGCTTTCACTCGATAAATGAAAGATTTCGGGAATTTGATAAGTTGTTGGAGGAATATAAGATTGACTCCAAAGGGGTATTGCGGGAGCTACAGGCTTACAAGAAGACGATGTTTATCATGGAGAAGAAAATCGAAAACATATATACTTTAATTGAACGTCTTAACAAGAGGATGGATCCGTGAGCCAAGCCGGTCTGATAGATATTGAATCATCACATCCTCAGATAGCTACCAGTTTCACGACCGATTCAGGGTCAGCAGTACCTTTAGCCAACGTCTTAGAAATTCTAGGAAGCACGGTTGCCAATGCAACGAATGCCCAACCACTCTTCACTACAGGATCAGGAAATACAGTAACGGCTGAGATCCAGGTAGCAACTGAAATAACCGGTGCTCCAGGAGATAAGAACGACGCAGGAATTTGTTCTTTCGATGATGCATCTTTTGCAGTCGATGCCGACGGTTACGTCACCTTGTCGGCAACAGGATTAGGAACAATCACAGGTGATTCAGGCGGAGCTCTATCACCCACAGCAGGTAACTGGAACATTCTTGGTGGTACAGGAGTAGATACATCAGGAGCAGCATCAACTCTCACAATCAATATAACGGGCGCCTCATCATTTACAACAGGATCAGTAATCTTCTGGGGAGCTAGTGCTTTTGATGAAGACAACTCAAATCTATTCTGGGATGACACAAACAATCGCTTAGGAGTCGGAATCAACACTCCTTTAGATTCACTCCATGTTGTAGGGAATATGGAGCTTGATCATACAGCAGCTGAGAATGATGATCATGCATTAGAAATTATCGTTGACGCTAACAATTTTTCTGACGTTAAAGGGCTCGACATTGATTACATCGCTGGAGACGTAGCAGCGGGTGAAGATGAAGAGGCGATACTTGTAAACATTGATGAAAGTGCATCGACTGGCGGTATTATAGCTGGCTATCTAGTGCTTTCGACTGCGGAAGGTTCAGCAGAAATCAATGGTTATGAGACGGGAATTAACATCAACCCGGTAGTCCAAGAGGCAGGAACGTTCGGAAACGCGGATGACATCCTTAACATAGCTGTAGATGTCACGGCAGCCCTTGCTTCAGGTGGAGCAGGAGGCATATCCATCTTCGTTGCCGATGACGATACATTCACTGTAGGTGACGCAGCAACTTGGGATGAATTCGAAATTATCCTAGATACTGGAGCTTCCCAAGCGGGTGTAGCGCCGACGTATGCTTACTCCACTGGTGGAGCAAATTACACCACATTCAGCCCCGCTGATGGTACTAACGGATTCAGAAATACAGGTGCAGTCCTCTGGGATTCCTCTGATCTTGCTGGATGGGCTACTGCTACATCGGGAAGATTCGAAATACGCATCACCCGAACCAGAAACAATCTCAACACAACCCCAATTATAGACGAGCTTCAGATATCCTCTACCACAGAATTTAAGTGGGATAAAAGTGGGGATGTTAACATCAATAGCCTCACCCTCGTTGTCCCCCTAACGGTACCTAACGGCGGGACAGGCCTTGCGACCATCACTGATGGTGGTGTGATGTTAGGGTCTGGTACAGGGGCTGTGACTCCTCTAGGACAGGCCACAAATGGACAGCTGGTAATTGGTAGCACAGGCGCAGATCCTGTTCTGGCAGCATTAGCATCAGCGGATGGAACCGTAACAATTGCAAATACTGCAGGGGCTATTGACCTTTCTGTATCTCCAGCTACATTTGCTACCCCAGGGGTTTACAACATCGGGTTTGATTATAATGGCGGGACAGGAGTCTTTTCGATCACATCAGCAGATGGGACAGCTTTAAGTTCAACAAATATCGGATACGTGACAATTTGGTCTAGAGAGGCTTCCAATCCCGGAGCATTAGTAACTATAGAAATCACATCAAATGTTTCATTCATTGACGATGTTGGATCATCTGAAATCATAAATAATTTATTTGGACTTACCACAGGTGTGGCATACGCTCAAAATCTCCCATTCTGGATACATGCCGTTTTAAATGATGCCGAAACCGCTATAGCATTCATGCTATCAAGAAATACTGGTTTAACATCTCCCGCTGCTGCCGATATAGGGGCTCCGGATGATGCCGTCGCGCAAGAGCAAAATGACTATTGGTCCTTTGATAACATCGATGAGACTCTATTTAATGGCAATCCTTCGATGCCAATCGGTGTTATCTATATGCGAATGACAACGTCGGATGATTGGACAGTGCAGGGGCTTTTTGCTAGTTCATCTGGGGTTAACTTTCCCTCTGCAAATTGGATGGGACAAAACTTTAGTCAAAACTTCCCAGTAGCTCAAGCACAATTTGGAGCTGCCACCGGGACTCATATGATTGATAATTCCGGAACTGCACCGACATTCACCACAGACAATATGCGGTTCAATATCGATTCCGCAACAGCAAGAGTATGGTTTTATATGAATGGGAATACAGCCACGGATGGTGCTGGAGCCGTAAGCGCACAGATAGCACTACCCTACACAGCTCTTGTAGATGGAGGAAGTGGAAGTATTATTGTAGGTTCCGGGTATGTGACATGTCCCGCATATACCGGCATTGTAGTTTTTGAAATGGCCGTCACCACAACATTTTGTCTCATGAGAGATATCAATGGGAATTTATTGCAGAATCAAGATTTTGCAGACGGTGATCGAGCTATTCATGGACAAGTCATCTATAGAACAGGAGCAAACTCCGCATAATGGCTAACGAAAGATTTTACCAGGGTCCGTATTGGGACAACTTAGGAATTGCCTTAGCATCAGGGGTTTTCACTGTGCAGGGTGCATTAGGGAGATCCCTAAGTTCAGCAAATCCCGCGTATGTGGTACTTCCATCGGCATCCACGCCAGGAGAATTTGTAAAATATACCGTTACGGCTGATCAATCATTTATTGATGACGTTGGATCATCTGAAATCATAGATAATTTATTCGGGGCAACTACAGGAGTGGCCTGGGCTAATGCCCTCCCTTTCTTTCTGTATGCTGTAGGCAATGATGCAGAAACGGCCGTTGCTTTTATGCTTTGCAGGCGTCCCCACATAACCGTGTCACCAGCAGCAGCAAATATTGGAGCCCCAGACGATGCTGTTGCTGATGCGGAGGGCGATTTCTGGAGCATTGATAACATCGATGAGAGTTTATACGATGCCAACCCCTGTATGTGTATAGGCTCGTTTAGAATGACCATGACAACGTCCGACGATTGGACAGTACAAGCCATAGATGCAGAGATTGATGGAATAGGAGCTTTTCAAGAAAATAATTTACTCACTTATGTAGTAGCACAAAATGGAGCTGCTGCTGCGAATTTTTTAATCGCTAATGGAGGAACAGCACCTACCTTTTCTACGCTTCAGATGTTTTATAAGATAGAAAAAGCAGGATATGCAACCGTATTCATGAATTTTAGAAATGATGGAGGAGGCGATGGCGCAAGTGCTGTAGGTGGACAAATTGCTTTACCCTACACTGTGCTTGATGTAGGTTCTTCTAATGATTATTTTGCCGTTTCATTTTTGTATAATTCTGTTGGGACTGGAGCCGCGATGGGGATTTTTAGTTTCGTTGAAGCAGCGAATCATGTATCTCTACAAACGCAAGCAGGAGCTGGTGTTACATGGGATCAGTTTACCAATGGTGGAAGATATATCCTCGCAAGTTTCCGGTATGCTATCGATAAATGAAGAAATTTTTTATGAGACTTATCATTATATTATTTTTCACTGCTGGGTGTGTGGGTGGCTGTACACTTCTCAATAAAAAACTTGGCCTGAAGGACGATAATCCAATAGAAGAGCTCACAGAAGAAGTGATCAGAGCACGTACAGGCATGGATATCGATCTAACGCCCGAGTCTGAAGAAATTTAATATCGTCATTTTCCTATGATCTGTCCCCAAACTTTGAGATGCAAATCCCTTTTGTGGGGTCTTTTTTTTGATTCTATAATCTTTGATTTGATTGCATTCACACAACATCTGATCTATCTCTTCAGGAGTATAGTGATATCCAGCGGCTTCACGCCGTGCAATCTTGAAATTGAAAAACCAGTCTAAGGTTCGAAACCAGTAATGATTGATCTGTGCTTTCTCAGTAGAGACATAAGGTGATGTTGTTTGCATTCCCAATGGGTTCCCATTCTCATCAACCATACGATAGGGGTGGAGTGGCATAAAGATATGGTTGCCTACATTTTTATGGGTGGAATCTACATTGATACGATCAGGACGAACAATACTTTTTAGAAAATGATTAGCTCCCCAGAATGAGCGGTAATCATGGGGTGCCTTCAAGGTCAGTTGGTTTGTAATCCACTCCCCTTTAGGAAGAGATTGATACCCCGATGTGCCGAAAATCTGCCAATTAATAGCGACCCCAGCGTGATCTTGATATTTATTTAAAAACCCACCAATGTTTCCCTCATCATTGATGACGATAAACTCATCAATATCGATGATGGCAAGCCATTTCGTGACTCCCATCATCTTTTTGATACCTTCCTTGTAGGCATCAATTTGAGCCTGAGGCCATGTAGGGTCCTCCCAGTGACGAAGTTCAACCAGACCCCTATCAATGTAGGGTTGCAGTACTTTTAGGTAGTCATCGGTGCTTAAATGGTCATATAAGAGGAAGTGCTCGACTCCGTTGTATTCATGGAACTCAATCCATTCCTCTAAATAATCAGCTTCATCACGGAAGATAGCTAAGACAGAGAGTTCATATTCATACGCATGCAGGGAGAAACTGACAAATATAATTGCCAAACCAAGTAATTTATATATGCGTTTCATAGAGCGCCCCCAGGACAACTTATTTATCTTTCAGATCCTCTAATTTAGAAATTCCTTTTTTGGTGATCTCAAAATCCCCCCTACATCCACAACAACATCCATCTACAAATCCTTTTCTAATCATTTGACTCATTTTTCCTCGTAAAAGGTTAAAGGGAATATCTTTCGGAAACGCAAGATGTACAGACCTTTCAGCGTATTGAGGCTCGAAGATAGAACAAGGGGTATTTTTATGTAGAAAAAGAAATTCCAAGATAGGTTTTTCTTCTACATCTTTACATTGTAATTTCATCTACCATAAGGTACGCACCCACTCTCGTCGATTATATAGGTCTCTTCCTCGATATTTACCGTAACACACGCATCTGCAGAAGCTACAAAAGAGAATAACATTAAAAAAATAAGGTATTTCATTTCTTTTTCTCCTTGATAGCTTCGTCGAGTTTTTTGTATATCTCGGAAATAATTGGATCAGCATCAGCATCTTTTGATGCTTTGTAAACAAACTCTTTTAAGTTTAAGAGCTTTTCGAAAAACTTTTTCATCTCAGGAGATGTTTTAATTTCAGCGCTCATATTTTCCTTTTTTTTGTGTCGAAAAATAGAATTAGTCATCCTTGGTTATTTTTCAAGAAGATTCCCCGCCGAAATTGTACAACATACAGAGATGGCCAGAGCTAGAATCGAACTAGCGACACAAGGACCTTCCACCCTCTGCTCTACCGACTGAGCTACTTAGACAAGTATGTTGGCACCAGATTTCTTAAAAGTAAGCTGGGGTTCAGTCTATACTTTTAATCTTTTCTGAAAAAAAAATCCTCTCGAGGATACGTGGGGTTCAGTCTTTTTTAGACTGAACCCCAGTCGACTAAATTCGCTAAATCACATATTTTTTGGACCAATTTTTGAATTCTTTTTCAAATTCATTTTGATCATTCATAAGTAGAAAAACCGTCTCTCTAGGATCTACCTCGAAATGTTCTGATCTTTTTGCAATATATGTTTCTAAAAGTTTTTTGTCATATGATTGTGACCACATACTCATAAAATCATCCATTTCACTTTGGTTACACTTTTGTCCCAGATCATCGGATGGTTTTATTTTTGAGATGAATTTTGAACGGTCCGAGGTTTCCGTACAATTCGCCTCTTCTTGAGTAAATACCCCATCTGTGTAGCTATCCCACAACCCAAACGGGTCATTGCTATCAAAAAGGGCATCTAGATTACAACGGTTCTCTTCAAAAGCCTCTTGGATATAAGGATCCAAAGTCTTGCGAGGTAACGGATGTATTGTATATGTTGTTTTTTTTCCCTCCCCTTCACGTGTTATCGTAATATCATAGAAAAATGGACTTCCCCAAGTAGAATCCTTAGATAACGACTCTATAACTTTTCTAATAGACACTTGGGTGATTTGTAAGACTTGAATCATTTTTTCTTGATAATTCCAGATAATGAAACTCCAGAAATGATCTCCCTTTCTAGTCTTGTTATGCCACTTAACAGGTTTTTCATCCATGCGATAGCGAACAGGTTTATTGTCTATCCATTCCTGCCATCCCATAACAGGGGCCGAAAGGATCCGAATTCTGTTAACTCCATTATTTAATTTTGTATAATATCCACCCCCTGAACGGGGAGCGATGTAGTCTTCTGGTAAAAATTGTGCATTCATTTTTTTTCCTTGTGTTGATGTGTTTGTTTGTTATTTTTTTCTAGTATTTCCCATGTCAAACCACCTATAGAGGTCTACGCATTTAAAGAAAATACTAAGGTTTTCGTCATAGTCCTCATGCTTGTAAAGTGCTGGAGCATTTCCAAACTTATCTAGCTTCACAAACAAAACGGAATCGACATTTTTGTACCCGTTTATCTCAGCAAGATAACGGTATGCAGCTCCTTGAAGCGCCCAGGATTTTTGTGGCCGGCTAGATGTCTTCCAATCAATCACATAGGTCCTGTCTTCTGTTTCGATGAGTACATCAGCCTGCCCTGTTATCATGTGCTTATCACAATAAAATCTTTTTTCTAAAGTAATTTTTCCACTCTCAAAGGCATGTTTGGATTTATCCCAAAATGTATTGAAACTTTCAATATATGGAAGTACCTTGTCATGTTTCACACAGAATTCCAACCCTAATAGGATTCCCTCGATGTGTTTATGAACTCGCGTACCTCTACGGCCAGCACTTTCTAAAATCTCTTTGGGAACAAATTCAATACCAGTGAAAGGCGAAATGATCTCGGTTACTCTATCGTGTACCGGTTTATCCATTGCTGTGTCTCCATTAGCGTTGTTTGTAGGTTTATCAATCCATCGTGTCGCCTTTCTTCAGAACTTTCAACACAATCTTTGACATCTGACAATGCCTGCACCATGTGCCACATCACCATCTCATAATGATCAAAATTATTTTGTTTCATATCCATCTTGATTTTCAAAACTCCTTTGGATTAGAATATATGTATATCTACTCGATATTGAATATTGTACAACAACGTGTGGATATATTACAACATTTAAAGGGAGAAATATTATGAAAAATAGTGAGAAACCGATCAATTTACACGAATATTTAGAAAAATATCGTACGCCCATGACAGTGATAGCCTACAGGAGCGGCCTCACCTTTCATCAAGTGTATAACATTTTTAGAGGTGGATGCCCTACCCTGAAAACAGCAATATCCCTCGAAAAGTTCAGCGACGGAGAAATGTCATGCGAATCACTTTTACCGGAAAAAATGCGCAAAGACATAGAGACTAATAAATACACAGCTAAATAAACAAAAAATCTTTAGATTGAATTCTTTAGGCTCAAGAAAAATAGGACCTTCCACATTTTCCTGGCGACCTTTATGTGTATAAAACATAATATAACCCTATGGATAATTTCATGATAATCATACATTTGATGCAGTTCTTTATGGGAATCTTTATTTTAATTTTAGTTTACAAGATTTGGCAATGTCACAACCAATTAGGAAATATAATTAAGGAGGGAAATGAACTTCTTCAATTAATAGAAGTTCATGAACGTAAGCTAAATCTCATGATTTACACCTTTGAATGTAGAATTCAATCATGTAAAACCCCTGAAAAATAGGGCAAAAAAAGACCCGCTTACACGGGTCTTAAACGGACATGTATGGGAGCTATCGAACTAAGTTTTTGCCTAACTTGTTCAAAAAAAATCATTTCATTAACACCTATCACCAAAGACGACATTTATGAAATCCGATTCACTAACATCTATGAAAAACCGTTCACAAACACCACCAAGGATGACATCTATGAAAGCACAAACATCACCAAGGATAACATCTATGAAAGCACAAACACCACAAAGGACAACATCTATGAAAGCACAAACACCACAAAGGACAACATCTATGAAAAACCGTTCACTAACATCACTAAGGATGACATTTATGAAAGACAGTTCACTAATATCAACACTAAGGATGACATTTATGAAAGATTGCATCGATGATACCCACCTTCTCCATTTACCTCAATCAGAAGTAATTTCTTACCATCCTTTCTCGGCAGAACGTAAAGAAGGGGTAGGCTCATGACACAGTGTTACTCACACAGAAAAAAAGATCCATTCGTTCGCTTCAATAAATCGATTGTTTATGACAACTCCATAAGCCTTAAAGCTAAAGGACTTCTATTGATAGCCTTTAGTCGACCTGAAGGGTGGGTGTTTTACAAGCATGAAATGATGCAGCATTGCGCAGATGGTGAGACTTCTTTTGATTCTGGCATTAAAGAACTAGAAACGGCTGGGTATCTTCATAGAACCACGAAGCATGAAATAGGAACCGGAAAGTTCCAGGGATGGGATTGGCATTTCCTCGAAGAGGCTGTTTCAGGAGAAGAATTCAAAAAATTATACCGAAACGGTGGAAACCCCGTTGACGGGGAAACCCCGTCGACGGGGAAACCAGGTACTAATAAGAAAGACTTCTTAAGAGAGAAAGAAAACAACAACAAGGCCGAAGAGGTTGTTGTTGTTCCTTTTTTGGAGAAAACCGATGAGGAACCCCCCAAAAAACCACCTCTTTCATGCCTGGATACACTGCCATTCGAAGAGGCATTCAGGGAAAAAATTCCTCACATGAAAAATGCGAAAGGAAGGAATTTCACAGCAAAACAAATCCAGAAAGCTGTGAACATCACGGCTAAATCTAAGTTTGAGTGCCTTCCGGCTTTCTTCACGGACGCTCTCCGTAACCCCAAGAAATATCAAATCCCATGTTCTCCTGAAGAAAGGGAGAAAAACAACAAACAACAGGTTTTTGAGGTTTACGGGGAATTCGACGGAAACGTTTTTGATGGCCACCAAATCAACATTCTCAATAAATATGTTGAAATTGTGGTGCAAGGAGGAAACTGTTCATCAAAAATATTTGAGTACAAAAATTTAACATGCATGAGTGATTTAGAGGCTTGTATCCGAGAGCGTTTACCCTCTCTAGCGTTTTCCCTCTCTTTGCAAACGCTTAAGAGTATCTTGAAAAAATAATTTGTTTTCTTTAAAATAAAAAAAAATATATGCAAGGGAGCAGATGGCGCATTTAAAGCAAAAAGAATTTTGGAGCATCACCGTCCCTGTGAGGCTTTTGTCGGAGGCGAACAACACCGATCATTGGACTAAAAAACACAAAAGAAGAAAAAATATTAAATTCAACATCACATCGGTATGGAATATGGGCTTAATTCGCAATGTAAAGCTCCCTGTGCTCATTACTTTGACAAGGCTAGCTCCACTTACACTTGATGACGATAACCTCGTAGCGGCCTTTAAAGGAGCTAGAGACGTGGTTGCTGATTTACTCAAACCTGGACTTGCACCAGGCCGTGCCGACGGTACGTCAGAGATTGCTTTTGAATATAGGCAGCAGAAATCTAAAGAGTATGGGATTAGGATTGATGCTAAAGAATTGTAGGCTAGCCCTCACGTATCTTTTTTATCATGTCATAACACCTATTGCATATTTTGAAATCCTTCCACTTTTCATGACACTTTTGCGTAGAGAACTTTGAATATTCCTCCTCTCCCCAAAACTTCCTGCAAATATCGCACTTCTTATTCTCATCGCCTAATAACATTTTTTTGAGGCTTTCTAACACTTTCACAGCTTTACCTTTTTTTGTGAGTCAACAACATGTTATTAGAATACTCTTCATTCATCATATTTCAAATCACATTCTCCCAATAAGATTCAGCAGCTTCCCTTTCTAGTCTTTCATTTATGGATTTGTAAAGATTTGTAGGCAAAACAGCCATATCAAACCCGAAAACTTCCACACAAGCAAGAACCGCTTCTTGTATGTCTGCACCATCCGTATCATCTAAGTGGTTGAATAGCACCCACATGTAATCTAAAAGAATTTTATTGTCAGTAATCATTGATCTAAATATCTCCCTATGATATCTATTTGAGATAAGTAGTGTTTTTTTTTAACACTCCAACTCTAGCGGGGAAGGGGAGGCTCCATGCCTTCCCTTATTTTTACCCATCCAGTTCAAGATATTTTTCAAGCATCTCCACACGGCACTTGATACCACTCAAATACATATAAAATTCATGATAAGGAGATGTTTCCGTATTTTTAACTTCTTCCTTTTCAATAGCTTTTTTATATCTCGCGGCTTCTCCGGTGAGATTCCAAAGAATTCCTTTGATTTGAGTTTTTGCACGGGATTTTTCCATCAATAACTCCTAATTTCCAGTAGTGAAAGACTCTATCTTGCAATCGGCATTCATAGGTCCATTCCTTTTTTGATCCATTGTTTTACATTTTCTGGGCTTCCGTAACATCCAGCTGGTGCATGGTTAAAGATCCAGTTAACATATGCAAAAATCAGAGTAATATTTTCATCATCAGCCTTAAACGCAGTATTCATTAAATCATTACTAAAAACAGCCGTAAGAAAACTACCCATTGGGACTTTGTGTTCAATATAACGGTTTATAGAGCTCATCATACGTTTAGGTATTTTTTCGCAATCGTGGTGGTTCATTTTTTCCTCTTTGGTTAGGGATCCTTTAATTTAGTTTTCCATCAATAACTTCTAATTTCCCAGTATTCCTTATCGGATTTTCTGTAAAACTCTAGAGTGGAAGGCTTTACCTTGCAATCGGTTATAAATTTAGCATAATCAATGGTACCCTGTGATACTCGATGGGTAACCTTTAGGCCGTATTCCATCCGATCACCACCGCTCATTTCAATGATCTGCTGTCTAAGAGATTTCTTCCTTGCAGCCATCTCTTTTTCTTCACGGAGTAGTTGCCGCATCTCTAAGCAAGCCTCTTCATATTTATGTCTTTCAAAATCTACAATTACTTGATTTGTCATCTTATTTCTCCTTGCGTGTAGGTTTTTAATTTCAAGTTTTATATTTCACATTTAAGTTGATCTGTTAAAAATCCCTATCTATGATAAATCCGTTTTTACCTACCGTGATGACAGTTAAGAGATCCTCGATTGACTGAAGATTAGGGTATTTTTCTTTATCGTAGTCCTCGTGGAACTCCTTAATGTCAGAATATTCGAAGAATTCACGACAAAGAGCGATAACGTCCAGTTCTGTTTCGGTGCCACTCTCATTGTCAGCCGCTTCTATCCAGTTGAATAATGCTCTATATCCTTCATAACTGAAGGAACCACCCCGAGAAAACTTCCTAAATGCGGCTCTAAAATCGCGTAGTGTGACTGTTGTTTTCATGTTCATCTCCTTGGTTTGTTTATACCCCCACTGTAACACATGTTGGATATATTGTCAAACCAAACCAGAAAAAAGTTGCAAAACATACAAGTAAAATACATTCTTTACAAAGTGAGCGCCCTATGATAAATTAAGCTGAATATGTAAGGATGGATATGAGCACAGAGCTAACGGTTACTGTAAAAGGGGACGAGCAAACATACAAACAAAAATTTTTATTATATGAAAAATTCGAGTGGGATGAATATGACCCCATCGTTAAAAAATGTGTCCAAGAAGCTCTTTCAAACGCGAAGATTGAGCCTATCGATATTACAGTTCGCGCACTACTTGTGATGAGGTAATCATGGCAGCAGAAGAAGAAATCGAGTTTAAAGTTGTAGGAGCAGGAGATTGTATAAATCCATATTTAGAAAAAATGATCAACTACCAGAAAAAGACTCGAAAAAACCTGTATTCTTTTCTCCTTACCTTAAGCACTGAAGAGTTGGCGAACTTTACATATGCTTTAATGCCGCCAGAAAAAGCAGCAGCAGATGATGACGAAAAAGAAGAAGAGAAATGGGGAAAGATTGGAAGAGCATTATCTATCATGGCATATTCTATGGAACGAGGAAGAAACGGGGGACCATTTGAAACAACAATTGAAGAACTTTGTCAGGCGGGTAGAGCATTTGGTGTAGCTTCAGGACTAGCCATTCAAGAAAAAATGGGCTTTATGCGGATAACCGATGAGAGTTATTTTTTTGATATAAACTGTTCTCTTAAAATGGAAACGATTTGAGGTAATCATGGCAGCTCCTAAAGGAAATAAATACGCAGTTGGTCACGGGCGCGGAAGACCAAGAACAGTATGCCCTGAAGATGATGAACTTATCACGCTTGGGAAAGAGCTTTTGGCGTGGTGCCACGACGACGAGGAAAACAAAAAGCTTCACGTTTCTCAATGGTATTCAGGAGAGAAACTCATCCTTGAAAGTGTATGGGTAAGGATGGTGGAAAAGGAAGTCTTCCGTGTCTATTATGAAACAGCACTACGATATTTATCCATAAAGTACTTAGATGGAACGATTAACCCCACAATAGCCGGAAGGTTTTTACGACTATATTTTGGTGATTTACGAAAAAGTGATAATGAACTTCTTAAGCTGAAAGCCGAACTCGCAAGAAAACAAGAGGAATTAACAGAGGATGATCTTGCCAGGAAACTCTCTCGGGCTATCAAGGAAATTGAAAATGACAAATGAGGTATGCCCCACACCTCCCCAACATATATTAGAAGAAGTAAAAAAGTCAAAATATGGAGGGACTTGGTTTGCTCCTGAAGGACCTGTTTTTATTTATAAGGATGGTAAATATGGATGGCTTGTGGAAGAGAGATTGGGTGGGAAACATGAAGAATGGAAAAAAAACTTTAATAAAGAATGGTTTGAAGTGAAATTGGGTATGAGATATGGAAATTTCTAAAGATTTTATTCTTTGTCCTAGAAAACGGACAGGTAAGGAAAAGAGGCAATGTAAGGTAATGAAACTGAGTCTGACAGTTGAACAATTTGAAACACTATGTTCATGTGTTGGTCAATGTGAAAGTGAATATGGGGACACCGAAACATACGAACTAATGGGATATTTGGATGAAGTCAGAGAAGATTACGAAAATTATCAAAGCTTATCCGGAACTCAAAAAGCTGTACAACCAGAAATGGAGACTGAATAATCTTTACTCGATCAAAGATTCCTATGGTCACAAGATTACATTCCGTCCGAACTGGGCGCAAAAAGAACTTCTCGACAACCTTCATAATTTCAACATCGTCCTTAAAGCTAGACAGGTAGGGGTTACCACACTATTCTGTATTTACCTATTAGACCAAGTCCTATGGGGAGAAAATATTCAGGCAGGTATAATTGCTCAAACGCTTGATGATTCTCAAAATATTTTTGTTGATAAACTTAAGTTTGCTTTTGATAACTTACATCCTGCAATCCGTGCCACATTTCGCACAGTGGGCGATTCTGCGAAAGAGCTCTCCTTTTCTCATGGTTCAGTTATTCGCGTGGGGACTTCTCTCCGCTCTTCTACTCTACAATTCCTACATATAAGCGAGTTCGGGAAGATTTGTGCCAAGTACCCGGAAAAGGCCCGTGAGGTAATCACAGGTGCACTGAACACCATTCATCCTGGCCAATTTATAGTGATCGAGAGTACGGCAGAGGGAAGGGAAGGTGCCTACTTTGATTTATGTCAGGAGGCTTTCAAGAAAAAGAAAAAGGGGGGAAACTTTGGTGAGATGGACTTTTATCCCTTCTTTTTCCCGTGGTACAAGCACCCCTCATATATTCTCAATGAACCTCAAAATATGACAGAAGAACAGGAGTCTTATTTTGATAAGCTGGAGGTTTCTGGGATAAAACTCTCTCTTGCTCAAAAGCGGTGGTATGTAAAGAAATTAGCTATCCAGGGTGAGGATATGCTGCGGGAATTCCCCACCACCCAGGAAGAAGCCTTTGCATCCTCTCAGGTAGGTAACTGGTATGCCACACAAATCAAAGACCTCTATGATACAGGCCATGTCACAACGATTAGCTACGACAGGAGCCAACCTGTCCATACTGCCTGGGACTTGGGCCAAGCCGACTATATGGCAATTTGGTTCTTCCAATTCAACAGGGTAGGAGAGATAATGGTCATCGATTATTTCCAAAAAACAGACTGCCCCATTGATGAAGCCGCACAGATGCTTAACGCAAGGGGTTATTCATATGGCACTCATATTTGGCCACAGGATGCTAAAACCCGTGACCGTGCCGGAATCACCTTTGAGACGCAAGCACATGAATTCAATCTTCAAGGCCTTATACTGGAACAGCATGGGCTGCTCGATGGAATCAACCTCGTCAGAACCACTTTAAGTAAAATGTGGTTCGATGAAAAAAGATGCCAGAAAGGTTTGAAGGCTCTTTCTGATTACAAGAAAAAATGGAATACACAAATCGGTGGCTTTACCTCTCACCCTGTTCATAATTCGGCAAGTCACGGCTCTGATGCCATGCGTTACCTCTGCGCAGGCTATCCCATGATCACCGACTCAGGCACAGTAGAGAGTGATTTTAAAGCGATGCGTAGCTACTGGGGTGAGTAAATGTTATTCAAAAGAAAGAAACAAGTAGAAGAAAAGAAAGATATTGAGAAGGAAAAGAAATTTCGTAGATATAAGATTCGATTTACAAATGGTCAAATTATAAAATCTGATTTTTATGAAAATATTTTCGATATACTACATAACCTGTGTTGGTCAAAAGATACTTTTGTTATCAAACTTGGCGCCGAGGATCATACAATAATTAATTTAAGAAATGTTACGTCTATTGAAAGAGATGACGCCAACGAAATGGTCTCAAAACAGCAGCGAAGTAAATGATATCTAGGATTATCTGGTACAGTGAAGAGTGATTTCGCAGCTATGAGAAGTTATTGGGGAGGTGGGTAATGGATGACAAGTGGATGATGCCATGTAAGTTTTTTAAGATTTATATATTTTGGCTTAGGTATGAGTATCCAGAACTATTTGAAGATGGACATTTAAGGAGTAGATAATGGATCAATGGACGAAAATTAAAGATAAGACACCGACAGAGGGTGAGTGGGTATTAGGTGGAACCTTTAAACGGGTAGAGCAGGGCACCTGGCTTAGCGATGAGAGAGGGTTTGTATTACCCGATCAAAATTACCACAGTTTCTCGATCACGCATTGGATGCCTTTACCA
>SDBT01001806.1_pt1 | contig 38262 bp, 34 predicted proteins | sample 2277101 | NCBI WGS metagenome assembly SDBT01 (sample SAMN10404973, study PRJNA504765) | marine sediment metagenome | isolation source: marine sediment core GS10_PC15, 103 cmbsf | place: Arctic Ocean: Southern Knipovich Ridge | collected 2010 | reverse complement strand
TCTTGTTTTTGTTGGAGCAGCTGCATATGCAGCTAGGAGTAGAAGAAGACACAGATAATAAAATTTCAACTCTTGTTTGAGAGTTGAAACGCAGTCACCTAGAGCTACACTACAGCTTAGGCTGGCAATATTAAAATATTGCATGTATCAGCTAAAGCTATGTGATAAAAAGTAAAAGAATACAGATTATAAGTCTATAGTAAACTAGTAGTCGTCCTAATTTTGGAAAGAATATTTTTTGCAGCTATGGACAGTAAAGACTTGTAGCAATATATCAATGAATGTAGCCAGTGTGAATACTTGGAGTTATGCTGACGCAAGAATAAAGTTTAGTAAGAATAAAGCTGTAGTTAAATGATTACATAATAAGACTGCAGGCTGCAATGGACAATACGCATATGGTAAACACTTGAAGCTATACTGATGCCAGATAAAGTTGTAATAAAGTAGTAGCAATATAATATAATTAAATGAACTAAAAGCTTTACTAAAAAGCAATATATACTCAGCCTGAGTAGACACCAGCTATAGCTGGTGTTAAACGATTACACTAAATATGCCAACTGCAATCACACGCCCCTACTAACAAGTTATAAAAAAATTCAACTCTTAAATAAGAGTTGAAAAGGTTAAAAAAGAGAAAAAAGAGAAAAAACAAGAATTATCGCCGTATGAAAGCGATGAGTAAAAATAAGCAAGCCGTCTTTTTAAAAGCTTCAACAGTCATGGCTATCTCATGTACTCATACAGAGACGTTTAGCGACGAGCCTACCAAGAAAGTAATCAAAGATGATGACTATTCATGGACACAAAGCGAAGACGAAAGTTTTAATGACAGCACAAGCAGTGACGAAGTCCAATCAGATATCGACAATGCCGTTCGAAAATTAAGTGACTCTGGAAGTTGGGATGATAGTGATGATTCTGAAAGCTTGGATAATAACAAAGAAGGCAAAAGGGATAATGATAAACGCCACAAAGGAAAACGAGGCCCTAAGGGATGCAAAGGTGACAAAGGCTGCCGCGGACCTCAAGGCTGTGATGGACCTGAAGGTTGCCGTGGCAAAAAAGGCCATTGTGGTAAAAAGGGAGACTGTGGTCCAAAAGGCCACCGCGGCCCAAAAGGAGAACGTGGATGCAAAGGTGAAAAAGGCTGTCGGGGACCTCAAGGTTGCGAAGGACCAAAAGGCTGCAAAGGATCAAAGGGACGTTGCGGACCTTGTGGACCAAAGGGAAGTTGCGGACCTAAGGGACATTGCGGACCTAAGGGACCTTGCGGACCTAAGGGGCATTGTGGACCAAAGGGACATTGCGGACCTTGTGGGCCTAAGGGGCGTTGCGGACCTTGTGGACCTAAGGGGCGTTGCGGACCTAAGGGACATTGTGGACCATGTGGACCTAAGGGACATTGTGGACCATGTGGACCTAAGGGGCGTTGCGGCCCAAAGGGATGCAAAGGTGATGCTGGCTGCCGTGGCCCTCAAGGCTGCCGTGGCCCTCAAGGCTGCCGCGGACCTAAAGGTGAGCGTGGATCTAAAGGCCACTGCGGCCCAAAAGGAGACTGTGGTCGCTGCGGCCCAAAAGGAGACTGTGGTCGCTGCGGTCCAAAAGGAGACTGTGGTCGCTGCGGTCCAAAAGGAGACTGTGGCCCAAAAGGTCACTGTGGTCCAAAAGGCGACTGCGGTCCAAAAGGTCACTGTGGCCCAAAAGGTGATTGCGGTAAAGATGCTGAATGTCTCACTCAATATATTAAAACCTGTGGCAAACATGAAGTCGAAAGAAAAGCTAATAATGTTGTTGTTTTAACTCATGACAAGGTAGCTATCCGTCTTCCAGAACTTGAAAAAGAACGCCGTGAAAAAGAACACCACGAAAGAGACAAGCTTTTCTGCGCGGAAACTTTGTCTGTATATTCTGTAGGTGGAAAAGTTATCTTATATGCTGCTCATGGCAACGAGATTAACGGCCAAAAGAAATATGTCATTTCTGACTGCGATCAAGATACCAGTGTTAACTTAATCCAAGCTGGTTGTAATTGGATTACAGACTAAATATAACATTTGATCAAATGTTATTACAAATATTTAAATATGCACAATACTCTAAAGAAGATCAAATGGGCAAGCCTATTTGATCCGCGAACAAGTTCGCTATCCTTTATTATAGATAAAACTCAACTTTAGTTTGGCCTCTATTACTATGAACTCGTTATAGATAAAACTCAACTTTAGTTTAGCCTCTATTACTATGAACTCGTTATAGATGAAACTCAACGGCGTACGCCGCTAAACTTTAGTTTAGCCTCTATTACTATGAACTAGTTATAAATGAAACTCAACTATATCACCAAGAAGGTCTTCATCGCAGTTTCGAATTATCCATTTTAGATTTTTTGTATGATACCGTATGAAGTATCTATGAACAAATCCTCTAAGATGTTTTTCTATAAGGTTAGGTTCATCTGATGATGTCATTATTATCCTTGCGCAGATTATGCTTAGAAATCTTTTAGAAGCATACGATACAATCTTCATGCATGCTCCATAATCAACAAAGAAAACAATACAAACCCCAGTCCAAAGAATTGGCATACCCAAACTATATGGAATTCTAAATTTAGCAACCATCTTTCCGAAAATAGCATAGGAAGCATTTAGCCTTACTGCAGCTACCACACAAGCAACAAATGCCAATGGAAGACGTGTGATAAACTTAGTTATAATATTAACTAATTTATCTTTATTGAATATATAAGTAATATTACGGAATGATTTGTGGTGGATTGGATAAGTAGCAATAATATAAAGTACTGCAAGGGTACAGCAAAATATTGTTATCATCCACAAAAAAGGTTCTTCAGAAGAAATAATATTATGTAAGGAGTGTCCGTAATCTTCAACCATTGCAAGAGTCAGAGGCAATATACTTAGTCCTAGTAATATATTTACAATACTAGTACGTATTTCAGACCAGGAATCAAATAGTTCGTTCTCGTATATATCCAGCTTTTCTGCTTCATTATTGTAAAAATCCGTAGCTGATAACTTTGCTATTAGCAAAGTTACATCCTTATATTCTATTAGCGAAGAATAAATATTCTTTGCGCGTGATAAGGATGAATAAGATAACTTCTCTACCTTTTTAATACTACTTAGAAGAATTTTCCTACGTCTGTTTACAACATTTGTTGAAGGGCTTCCGCTTACAGAAATACTTAAGCTAAGATGTTTGTCTATTACTGTGAAGTAAACAAGAAACCAAGATGCCATAAACGCTGGTATAGATATTTGCCATAATATTACCGTTGGTAGCTCCATCCACTTTATTGAATAGAGACTACTATAGAGTGCAGCAAATAAACAATTAATACACAGTTTAAGGATATATATCGCAGTTATAATAACTGGTCTTTTTGTAGAGAATGACCATAATATTTGTTGCACAAAGTTGATCCAGTATACAAAGAAAACAAAAGCATATGCTCCCGTTCTAAATACACAAAAGAATAACCATAAGTCTGGCATTAGAAATCCTGTATAAGCCGTATATGGTAGAGCTGCCATACTAGAAACACTAATAAATAACGTAACAATAAAAGATTCAACCATAGGATGTGTAGTATTATTAAAAAAATTATAGTTTAATTTGATTGCGCTTGGGTGAATTGACCCATACGATATTTTGTGCTTGCTATTAATAATAATATCAGTTGGAATATTACCCTTTAAGACCATATCATTCGTTATATCGACATCAGGTGCTTTTACAAAAACGAGGCCATCGCTCTCAGATCCAGTAAGTTCGTTTTTAGTTTCATTTTCCCATATCTCATTCATTGATTTATATTGCGAATATAAATGTTCTCCAATTATGATCTGACTGACATTACAGAAAAGGCATTTAATTTAATTATCAATAAATGGTTATCGACTTGTCTTACTTACGAAGAGGAAGACAAAGATATTCTTCATCTACTAACATCTTTAATGGAGTCTGGTAGAGGAGACTTACTTATTCAATATCTCACGAAGATGCAAGAGTCTAATACAGATGAACCAGATCTTCCCTACGCATCTAGGCTATTTACTATAACAACAGATGAAAATATAAGGGACTTCCTAGTTCAAATTCTAGACCCCGAATATTACGAGCTGGCAAGAGGATTCATTAATATTTGGAGTCAAGAGGCAGTAAGAATTGGAACTGTTAATCTAAGTATAATGTTTCCAGATGTTGAAGATCTAGATGATACAGTTGTAAATGCTCTACATGATGCATCTATAGAGATCAAGAATGCTAGAATGATAGAATATACAACATCAATATTAAGTGAATTAAAAACTAACTATCTTCCAAAACCTCTATGGGTCATGGATGTTTCTGTTTTGCAATTGCACACAGACATGGTTGCAGCTTTGCCTATTGTTGGAGAAAAAAGATGGATAAGCTCCTCGATTGAGGAAGATGCTAGGTATATCACATCAATCACTGAAGAAGATAAAGATATAGATTTGCTGTATGTTGAACTTGTTAACAAGTTCAAAACTATGACATTAAAAGAAAGAGAAGACTTAATAACATGGATTGTATCTAATAACGAAAAACTTATGCAATCAACAGATGCTACTGTATATGGTGTTCTTGGGCCATGCTTGCCGATACCTGGAGGCTATCCACTAAAGTCCAAGAGTAGAGATCCGTGTCTTATGTATGGAGGTTGCAGAATGTTCACATGCTATGAAAATGAGAATATAGATAGCCTAACTGGAGAACCGATAATTGAAGATATCGCAAGTTTGAGATTACTTGATCGGGTTGATTGGTTTACTGGAATATGCAATGAGATAGGATGTCATGCTTTAATAAAGAAAAGACATTATGCTGTACGTATGCCGCTAGAATTTGGAGGATGGGCAGGCTGTTATTGTTCTTTTGAATGTATCCGTAAAGATATTGGGGAAGATAATGATATTCGCTTACGCTTAGTAAGTAAATTCGAGATGATACATAAAGATGTAGGTGTTTACGATAGACTATAAATTTTATCTAAAGTATATGAACATATACTTTACTATAAGCAAGTTTTGCTATAAGCAAGTTTTGCTATAAGCAAGTTTTGCTATAAGCAAGTCCCGATTGGAACATATAAATCATTGGAAGCAGCTTTATGAAGCCTAAATTCAGCTTCAATGCAAATTTGAGCTATAGAGGCAACCAAGTTTACTTCCTTTGTTAATGGATGATAGTTAGGAAGGTTATATTTATAAATTTTAAAAACTATTTTAAGGGATGCTTCTATATCTGCTATTCCAGACATACTTGACTGGCTATATAATTGAACAGTTTTATTTAGTATCTCATTTGGAATCGTTATTGATCTAGATTTTATATATGTATTTACTTCCTTGAGCGCATTGTCTAGATGAATAGCATTCAAGACTGGACAAGTTATGCTTACAGAATGTCTTTGCTTGTCTTTCGCACTTACCTCCTCGTTCAACCATAGATTATCTTGTACATCTTCAATAGTCATTCTGGCATCAATCGTATATGCTGTCATAGATTTAATTAGTAAAGCGGCTCCTCTGCCAGATAATAAAAATGTGACTGGCAAGCAAGTTAGAGAGTTCATTTTATTTTTAATAAAATCTCCCTCGCTCTCTCTCCACATCTGAATCGATTTTGCTGTTCTGAGCTTTCGCGAAAGCTCGCTACTACTTAAGGATGGAATTAAACTTTCTCCTGTTAGCATTTCGTAAAGTACACACCCAAGTGACCAAACATCACTTGCATATGTTATCTGAGAATCAATAAGAACTTCAGGTGAATTATATCTAATAGTTCCAGATACGCTTTCTACTGGCTCGTCTCTAATAATAACGCTACATCCAAAGTCTGTCAGCTTAACATTGTCAGAATAAACTAGAATATTATGCGGCTTTACATCTCCATGTACTATAGATTCCCTTTTTAGAAAGGCTAGTCCAGAACATATACTAGTTGTCCATTTTCTTGCTTGCTTTGGTTGGAGCTTACCAGTTTCTTTTATATATTGCTTCAAGTCGCTCGTAGCAATTGCCTGGTATATTAATATAGTACCCTCTAAACTAATTTCGATAGCAATTGCTTTATTCAATGCAGGATGATGATATGTTGACATGATGCTAAGTTCAAGAAGATTTTTCGTGTTGCCTATGCTCTGATTTTTTATTTCTTTGATAGCAACAATTTTTCCATTATATATTTCTTTATATACAATTCCATAAGCACCTTTACCTAAAACCACCTGCATTTTAAATAAAGAAAAATGTGTGACTTTAAAACTCAAGCAATAACGGTTTTTTCGTTAACGATTTTATCCTTACTTAGCTCTATAACATTTGTTTCAGTATGTATAGTATATACTGTAGATTTGTCAGAGGAAATACTTCCGCAAATCATTGGTATTAATATTTTTCCTCTTATTGGTGCGTTATTTTCATGCCTTATTGCTCTAATAACATCGTGTGCGTCATATTTTTATTTATGTCAATACGATAATGCCTTAAATGAGTCATTAGAACATAGAAGTGTTACACTTATGGGTAATGATACCCCAGATGGCTATGATTCAAACTAGATAATTAAGCAATATAGACGCTAGCTTTAAACTGTAGATATGCGCGATCGCGCATAACAAGCTTAAGCATACATTTTATATCATAATATAATCAGTTGATCTTCCATAACTGTTTTTCATTTCATCTGGATGAGATTTAGGAAATCTATATATTAGAACTCTCCTTCTCTCATACAGCGGAATTCCGGATCGTATAGTTTCAGTAGGGCCTTTAGTAATTATAAGCAATATTGCCTTCTTCCATACTTGAAGTAGCGCCCGTATAACAACAGGTTCACTCTCACTTAGCCAGATTCTTTCAGGCTCTATAAAATTATTTCCTTTGCTTGGTAAATTAAACTTAAGAGCAGTTGCTAGAGTTGCTTCGAATATATCTGAATCAAGATTTGTTGGAATTAACTGATTTGAAGCAGTTATGGTTACTTTAACTTTTTCCAACTCATCCTTAAATAGTGAATCATAAGTATGAAATGATACTGATTTGGGTGACTGCAAATTAAATATCTTATGGGTTTTTGGCAAATGGACTATAAGCTTTGTTTTTGGGTAAAGATTGTTGGCTATTTTATGCACTACAGAATCATATATATCTGCAACATAATGCATAACATCGCTCATTATTCGGAGAAAAGGTGGGATACCAAGAGATATTAGTCCTTCAGGTGCCCTATATATTTTCTTTTTAACAGTTATTGAATTTGTTATCCCTACTGAAGTTATTCTTGGTTTCTTCCATGAGAATATAACAGAGCCTAACTCGCCATTTTTATCAAGAGAATACTCGGTTGGGGGTTCAGATTGTTGAGTTTTGAGAAATACGGTAATCTTTTGCAACTGGGGCTTTGTTGTTTGATCTGCATGAACAATTAATCTTTTACCTTCCTGAAGATTATTCCAAGCCTTGCTAATAGCAGACAATACCTTAATATCATCGCTATCTTCTGGGGGCATTGCTAAAAGATATAAGTACATCATATCAAAGGATTCATCTATGACATAATCTTCAAAGGATTGTGAATGAACTACACTTCGTTTAGGAGGACTCAATCCTTGTATAAGAGCTGCATATGATTCATGCGATAAGATATGAGGATCGCATCCAACATACTTTATGTTTGTAATTACAGAAGCCAGTAGTCTTTCTCCCCATCTAGCAAATGGATCTAATAAACTTTTGACTTTATGTTCATTAATAAACCATATCATGGGATTTATCTTATACGATATATAGTTTTCAAATGACTTTTGATATGCATCTTTGTTTGATAATAAAGTAAAGCTAGGATTAGCTAGGAAACGCTGATTTGGGGTTTGAGTTTGATTTCTATCCCGATACATTACTCGAGAAGGATCCATGTAATATCTAGCTGGGCCATCTTCATCAATTTGTCTTAAGTTTTCGCTAATGATAAATGATTTTCGCTCTCCAATTACCTTCTTTACAGAATATATTATCTCCTCTGGAGTTAAGAATCCACTTGTAATATACTTAGGAATCATAATTTATATATGATAAAAATGTTATAATAGATAATATTTAATCGGTCAATTAGATGTTCCTTTTGGTATCTTGCTAAACTAAAGTTTAGCTATAGGAATATTTATATAGGAATATTTATATATTGGAATGTTTATTACTTGCTTTTGCGTGATCGAAAGATAGCATTATACAGTTACGCGAATCATAATACTTTTTCATCATAAATAATGCAAAGTATGCATCACTGCTCCTGGAAAACTTAATGTATGCGTTATTCGTTACAGTTTTAGTTACAGTTATTTTTCCTGATGTAGCAAATGGCTCAAATAACAAAGCAATATCTTTCTCTGTGTAATGTGGGGGTAAACTTGTTTGGCAAAAAAGAGTGTCGTCTAAATACTCTCTTGATATTCTTTCAGATTGGGCAGGTTTAAATGTGGGAACAAATTCATTTTTATCTGGAGCTTTCCATAAGTCGCATTCATAGATTTTCCTATGTGATTTTGGTAGTTCAGACCAATCCATAATCATTAACTCCTCAAATGGAGTAGAACTAGTTATTTTGGTAGTTAGTTTTATCTCGCTGCCATCAAAGTCTCTACCTGATAACATCATAAATACAGGTTGCGAAGTTAGCCATAAAAAACAATATCCAATTGGCTGCAATCCTCGTGCTAAAGGCATATTAATCTTATATTTACACGAGCGAACATATCGAGGATATCTAATGTATATTTCTGCTTCTACTTTTGGAATGATATCATCCATATAGCGTGTTATATCCACATTTGTCATTGCTCCAGTTAAAACATACATACAATTCTGACTTGTAACAATACACTGACTCATATTACTGTTTTTATTAATCAATAATAGTCAATCATTTTAGATTCAGACATAAATTCAGACTTTAAAGTCTGGCTTTAAATTTAGACTATCGCTCAGATCTGAACGATTAGCTACTTTAATTTTATATAATCTTCTAGTAATTTATACTTAGCTTCGTGGAACTTCTGAGCTTCTTTAGTGCCAATAGTAGTATAAATCAATCGCTTTTTTCCTGTAGAGTTATCTGTTCCGATTAGCTTCCATATTACTTCTCCTTCAGATGTTGTTTTCTCAAATCTAACAGTTTCTTTATTTTTTATTTCTGTTTCAAATACTTTTTTTCCGCCCCCATAGTTTGATATAACTCGTTTTCTATCAGCCTCATAATAGTCAGCTGGTTTAAATTTATATATAGAAAAAAGTTTATTTAATAGCGCCTCATAAGCATTTGACACAGACATTTGTCTATCAATAGCCTGTTGGCCTTTAACCGTTACTGTCATATCTTCAGTGACATGTCTAATATTAACGATATCAAACTTAGGGTTAATAGACTCTTTAGATAGGGTGACTGTTAGTTCGTTATAGAAAATCTCCCCCTTTGCTGGATATTCAGTAGCGCGACCAAAAATTCCATCAATAATAGATTTAAAGCTTCCCGCTGCGTGCTTAATATTCAGTTCTATATCTCTGGTGAGCAACGCAAAAACATTTTGCGCACATGCTGGGCCAATCCCAGGACGAACAGAATTACAGGCTGCCTTTACTGCATATATTAATGCTTCAAATATATCTGCATATACTTTTGAAGGAATGTTATCTTTGTCTCGTATTCTAATAAGTCTATTTATACTAGGGATAGTGGATATAATATTAGAAGCAAACTCTCTATTACTTTTATAATAAGCGAGCATATTACTCAATTCTGAAGGGGTTATATTAGGCCACTTTCTGATGATTTTTTCTCCGATAAATGTGTTTGCCCATAGATCTCCCATTGTTTCCAACGTTTCATAGTTTTGTTCATAATCGATGCTCTCGTCTGTGAAAGCAGGTATAAAATATTTCTTCATATTCTCTGATGATAATATTTTATCTTTATCTTGAGGAGGCACTGTTGGATATTTAACACCGTCGATATATGCTTCTCCAAACACCTTATCCTCTAGAACAGATTTTAATTGCGCAGAATATAATTCTTTGGTATCCTCTATAATTTTTGTTGGTGTTGATAAAGCATTCATAATGTGTTTTACTTAAAGTAAATAACTAAAGTTGTAAAGAAATTACTATTTCTTGATCACGTTACATGTGACTCCAGTATATGAAGAAAAACACTTAGCATGAGTGAATATTAGCATGAAAAATATTTCCCAATGTGTCAAATATACTGATTGATTCTATAAGGCTTCGCTGTATAATAACATAAAAGTTCCCTGACTGTATACATCTTACGATATCAGATGGAAATAATAATTTTATCCCTTTCATTTCTCCATATTTCCCCCGCGATATTATCTTAAAGCTTGATGGAAAGTCCAATAAAAGATTAAGCGGTATCTCTACAAGAAAGCTAATAGCTTTGTCTGCCTCAGATTTTATGTATGGAGCAGTAATAACATACTTTGGATCAATACTAAGAGCACCATATGTTTCTTCATGCAGTTCTCTACATGCGGCAGTATGAGGTGTTTCTCCAGTTTCAATTTTTCCTCCCCAATCTGAAAAATCACCAGACTTCGTATCAACTCCAAAGCATAAAATAATAGATCCTTGATCTGTTTTAGCGAATGGTATAATCCCCGCTCTCTTGAAATTATTCATTATGATTTATGACACAAATATTGTTCAGTATTTGTGATTATTTGAAAACTTTTTTATTTTCTAACATAAAGTCAACATAATCTTTCTTCGTCTTTGCTTTCTTTGGAAGATCTATGTGTTGAGTGTAAATCTTAGCTTTCAGCTCCTCAATTGTATAGCTCTTGAAGCCTTTCTTTGTGGTTACAAGACTCCAGTCTATATCTGGATCTATAGATGGGATTTCTGGATAATATTTGGCTGTACTCATCGGAAGCGGTTCAAGATATATGTTATTAAGTGTATGTGGGCTATCATATATATCTTCAAGATCTATTTGCTTCTTTGCTGGCACATGAGGATGTCCACCAGTTGAACTTGTTCTTGCATCTGGAAATGTTCCATGAGTTCGTCTTTCTGTTTTAGCAAAAGTTTTGAATGCCAATGTAGTAGCTATAGGTCCAACATAATCTGGTGTTAACATTTTATTTAACGTAATAATGCAAAATAAAAATGGATCACAGATTTGAAGATTTATTACTTTCTACTATTATAAACATTGTTGAGGAGAACAAAGAAATAGATGGGCATATCAAAGATTTGGGTATGACAGCACCAGACTTTGCCAAAAAGATTATATATCCTGAAACAAAATCATCAGTGCACTTAACTACACATGAAGAATATCAGGCTATGTCTACTTCAGAATATAACTCTCATTGGGTAAACGATAACAAGCACTGTATTGTTTATAAGTCTAATCTTCATAGACACTGTGGTATAAAAATTTGGAATGGGCATGTCTGTGATAAATGTAAAACAACGAAGGTCGGAAAAAAGTTAATGGAGGGCGATGGAATGGACCTGGAGAAATATAAGCTAAAATGCGACAAGTCTCGTATTATGATTGCTAGATCTAAGCTTAAGAAAGATAACGTTATACCTTTATATCTACAGGTGAATAATAAGCAAGACAGGCTATTGATTGATTATAAACACTCAGACACACCGTATTTATACAATAAAACTACAGGCTTAATAGTACAGTCTGAGGGAAAAGACAGGGATATTAAATATTTAACAGTAGGAATGGATAAGAAAAATTCTGGTGAAATTAGAAAGCTTACGATTAAGGATATCAATGCCCTTAATGGAACTAAGGTAACTGTTATGATGAATACAATTGATGCTAAGGCAGCAAAATATGTTAAAAATAAAGCATCAAAGTAACTTTTCTCGATAGAGAAAAAATGGATACGGTAGTTTCTGTAACTCATCCTCTTAAAATGGAGCAATTGGTTAATACAGGTCGCGTTAGAATTATTAGGCATAATAGATGCGGACCTCTTGGTTTGATTAGATATACTATTGAGACTGATAATCAAATGCTTGAAGAAATAAGAAAAATATCTGCATTTCCTTACTCCTTTAGACTTCCTACAGATGTTCTAGAGCAGTATTCCTTTTTAGATTACTTAGCAATGTTAAAGCTTTTCCTTAAGAAAACAATAAGAGCAGAGCCTGATGATTTTGAAATATTGAGATATGCTCAGCCAAGAACAACGCATATATATCCTATATATATAGATATAGATGCAGCAGGAATAGGGATCTTTGGATCAGGAGATTGTGATTACTTATATGTTTCTGATGACGAAAATATGTTACTGGCTACAAATGCACTATCGATGCTAGGATATAGCCCTATAAGTAATGATCCATTAAGCGTTAACTCAGAAAGGCTTCCTCTTTTTACTGATTGGGGTGGATCATGTATAATACACAGTGAGAATAAAACGCAAGTAATATTAGATCTTGCAGATAAGATGCTGATGGATATTGAGAAGGTTAGACGAGAAGAAACTATGACTGAAAAATCTAAAGATACAATGTAGAATGCAACAGATCTGGTGCATTTAGAGCAAGCTAATAGCTTTTTGATATGTTAAATGGGGTGATGCCTCCATCAAATATTTAGTAGGATCAGTTGTTATAAGAGTGTTCCACCATCTTGGATGGAACAGATTTTTATAGCGGACTTCGACTAAATCCCAATCTGATATTAATTTATTACTTGGAGAGGCAATTGTGCCTCGCAGATATAATCTATGAAGTTCTCTCAATAAGTATCGTCTTTCAGCAGAGATTATCTCTGGTTCTACATATCCTAGAGTACTTGCTTGTAAGCGAGTACCTCCAACAGATATGCAGCTTTGGCTTACTGAAACAATAGGAGCTTCGTTATCAACTTTATTCCACGGCCTTCCAGATGATATTAAGCACCCTCTATAAGAATCCTCCATAATTTCTGCGTGCTTTTCCCACATATCTTGATACCAATGAGGTAACGGAACTTTTTCACCAACAGGCTCAGGAATAAACTGAGTAACGAACCCATCACATAATATTTGAGTTTTCGTTAATATAAATGGAATTATAGATTGCACCCACTTTGAAGGCATTACTACGATATTGTGTTCGACTGAACCATATCGGATATTTAGTGTTGTGTCTGAAACTAGCCATGTTTTCATTGAAAATGCTTTATCTGATGCAGCTTGTAGAACTTCTTTATCTATATCAGATAACTTTATAGGGTTTCCTCCTATATTGACAACTAATTCATATCCTTTTATACCAAAATTGTTTAGCCCAAAGTGTTTCCAGCTTGATCTAAGTGTGATGATTGCTTTCCTGTTTATTCTTCCATAAAGCAATCTAATATTGTTTAAATACCTAATATATTCGAGATATCCAAAATTTGAATCAAATGTTCTGTCCATTGTGCTAGAAAACTCGAACGGAGAATATACATTCTCCATATTATTTATAGGGTTTAAAAAGATGGATAATAAAAATTTCAGCAACGGTTGTTGTTATTCTGAGGAAAGTCAACCTAACCAACCAATATCGATTATTACCCCTAAACTAACGCATAAAATAGTAATTCTGGGTGATTCTGGATGTGGTAAAACATCACTGCTACATAGAATTATAAAAGGAGAATTTAAAGAAAATATACCAACCATTGGTGCGGCTTTTGATGAATACATCATAGGTAAGGATTCAAATAATCCTTTAAAGTGTCAAATATGGGATACAGCTGGTCAGGAAAGATTTAACTGTGTTACTCCCTTATATCTGCGCGATGCAGATGTTGTTATGATAGCATTTTCCGTCAATAACCACCGAAGTTTCATCAATATTGCCAAGTGGAGAAGTATGGCGATAAATATTTCTCCAGAGTGTATTTTTGTGCTTGTCAGTACTAAGGCAGACTTGGCTAAAGGTGAAAGTCTAATAAATCTATCTATTGCTTCACATAAACTTTCATTATTTAAAGATTATATTACGACATCGGCTAAAAGCGGTTATGGAATTGACGATGTATTTATTTCTATTCATAAATTACTCACTAACTCTCAATCTGGTTGATAAGAATGAAACAGCGAATGCACCTTCTATAATTAGATATAAGACTATCCATACAATTGTAATCAGAACTATGTTCTTTACTCTATCTTCTCTACCTTGTCTTGCATACCATAGAGCTATAGGTACATATAGTATAGTAAGAGCAATAAAGATAACTGTCCATATGAATCTCCTCTCATATATCATATTAACAATAATACTGATGATTAACCATACCAAAGAAATTAAAAGATATAAAATAATTAGAGTTTCCATATTATATTTTTAACTTTTATCGGTAGTTAAAACTAGATAAATGGATGAGTTTCCAAGAACACCTATTTCATCAGGTTACACTGGAAAAGGTATGCCAAGAACTTCAGGATATTCAAGACCTAGATCTATCAGATCTATGGCTTCTAGAAAATCTGATCCTGAAAGTCAGTTATATATGACTGAGACACATCCTTATGATGATAGCTGTGAAACAGTTCCAGCTCATCACTCAACTAAAGTTACTGAAAAGGCCAAGATTGAAGAAAAAGCGAAGCAATCATTTAAAGAAAAAATAGTTATTAAAGATGAACATAAGCATCACGATCATCACGATGAACATAAGCATCATGATCATCATGGCTATCACCATGATCACCATGATCACCATGATGATTGTGACGATCATGATGAATCACACAAGCGCCACCATAATGCAAGTGTTAGTGGAATCGTGTGGATTGTGTGGATAATCCTTTTGTTCATCATAATTCTGTTTATTGTCCTTGCTGTATTTTGGTTTTTAAGACCTGATTGTGTTACCAAAGATGAATTCAATGATGATGGGGGCAAAGACATGGATTTTTCAAAGGGAGCGTTGTATGCTTTTATTATCACATTCTTTCTAGTATTGATCATTTGTGCTTGCTGGTATGCAGTTAAAAGATAAATATTGAACATTAATTATGCTCGCGCGAGCGTAATAAAAATCCTGAAAATATAAAATAGCGAGGACTAAAAAGAAGATAAAATAGGCGTTGCATTTGATCCGCGAACAAGTTCGCTATGTATACAAATAGAGCTGAATTATTTAATAGTTTGTTACCAAGAACTAAACATTTCCTGCTGAGAATTTACGAATCATACGACAATTTTGTTAATGCGACAGATCCATTATCCAATAAGCGTAGATTATTGGAGGAGGTGTGTATGTTATATGACTCATCTTTGCAACTTCCAATGTCGGCTACTGTAGGTCTCAAATTGCTTGGATTAGAAATAGCTGACAGAGAGGATACAGTTACGCCATATTCAGCTTTATATCAAGCGTTATTAAATATTACAGATAGTCAAGAGCTGATGGAAAAATATTTTGTCATATAAAGACTCGTAAATTCAAATAAATGAGTCTTTCAAGAAATAAACATAGAGAATCTTCTCTACATACTCCTTTACCAGATAATCCAGTAAGAGTTAGATCACAACAAAGAGCAGCTCCGAGATCTCTAATTAAACAAGATCCAAACAATAGCATTAAAGCTACCCAATCTATTGTATCACCTAGAGATATGGTTCCGCATCGTGAAATTGTTATGCACAGCTCTGAACGACTTCCACAACAAGTATTATCCAAATCTCCAATACCTCAACCTTCATCACAAAAAGTATTACAACATACACCATCACAAAATTCATCGCAACAAGTATTACAACATGCACCATCGCAACATGTATTATCACAACGTATACCATCACAACGTGTATCATCACAACGTATACTATCACAACGCATACCACCACAACATTTAGTATCACATCAAACTACGGATCAATATCCAGTACCACAACAATCATTATCCAAAATTCCACTACCACAATACGCTGCTCCACATCACGGGCCCGCTCCCGGAAGCCAAAATGTACTCCAAGTAGAACAACGTAATCATATAAATCTAGGAATGTCAACGCAACTTCAATCCTCTACATTAGTGATAACAACACCACTGGGACAGTTTATTATACCTAATTATGATCTTATGACCGCAGTTGAGATTGCGCGAGAAAAATCAAGTTATAATACCAAGTTTATGCAAATAAATGACGATTGGAAACACTTAGGTGTATCATTTGAGCTCCCACGAAAAGATGAACATATTAGTAATATAGCAATCAGATATCAGGAAACAGAGAAACATTTATCAACAAAAACTGGATCGGATTTTTGGTTTATTATCTTATGCGTTGGCTGGGGGATCATACAAAAAGTGGCTGCTTACTACGGTTTACCAGCAGACGGATACGTAGAATCGCAAATTAAGAACTACAAGATGTATCAATCTCAGCTTATTAGAATGGGTGCTACAAGTGGATTCGGAACTGAATGGCCTCCATGGATGCAAGTAACGGTCACATCATGTGCTAATCTCGTTCTTATAGTAATACTATCTAAGATGTGTCCAGGTGCAAAGTCATACGCACCTGGAATAATGAGAGAAATTTCATCTGTTATAACGGGAAATAATACAGTAGAAATTTCAAGCGAAGGAACCCCAGTACCAAATTCAGGAGGTGTAGTGCAGATGTTATCATCTGCATTGCAGGGGGGTAACGACGGAGCTGGCGGTATATCTAATCTTTTAGGTTCTGTAATGGGAATGTTTAGTGGTAGTGACAGCAAGAAAAAGAAGCGCTCCAAGAAGGCTAAAACTGATGCTGTAGATAAACGCCGCTCACCTTCAAATATATCTTTCTAAGCTCCTATTACATTTTATAGATACTTTTCAATTTAAACGCAGGTATAAATAGCTATGGACATAACTACAAAAGATATTAAAATATTTAATGATACAGTCATATTGGATATTCGAGATAATACATCTTATATTGTTAAATCGGAAGATCGCGCGATTGAGAATATGAAAATTGAAACTGATGCAGTTGGGCGGCAACCAAGCATATGCAGCGCCAAAGAAGCAAAGATTTTAGAGAATAAAGTTGATATGAACGAGCTCAAGTCTGTAATGGGTGAACAATTCTATAACTATCAAGTAATGAGGGCAGTAGGTTGTTCTTTATATGCAACATTTCATGGTATCCAGGCGCATACTGGTAATATCGCACATGTAGCTATGCTAAAAGATAATATCAGAAATTTACATAGGATTGGGAGCGAAAGCGCATTTGGTTATGCTATAACTGGTGATATTGATGAGGTTAGCGGTATGTATGTTGTTAAAACTCCACGTACAAAGGAAGCATCTTTAGACTTAACCCATGAATTATTTGTTGGTTTGTTTGGTACCAATAGGCTCCGTAAGGTGATTCCAAATATGGCTATGATTATGGGTGGATTTAAATGTTCTGAGCCCATATTTAATGAGAATAAAGAAGTTACATCCTTTTGTGCAGAAAATGCTGGCCCTGATACTATTCCTTATGTAATTTATGAAAATATTACCCCAGCAGAAAGCTTTAATACAGTTATTACAAAGATAACTAAGAAGAAGTTTCTGTCATTATATCTTCAGGTAGCGTTTGCGACCCATATTGGATCTGAGTTAATTGGATATACTCACTATGATTCCCATAGTGAAAATTGGTTAATCAGAACAGTTAATGTTCCAGGTGTAACAGATAAAGGACCATTCTGTATACCATACACAAATTACAAGACTAAGAAAGTTTCCTATATTGTATCTGATACGATAGCTACAGCTATTGACTACGGTATGACAACTATTGAGCATAACGGTAGAAATATTGGTCCATATGAAGTTAGTCTTCAGGCTTATGGAGTAATTGATGGACCTTGGCCGTTGCACGATCTGTACAAACTTCTTATGTTTCTTGCTCAGACACTGATTCTTAGTAATAAAAATTCCGAAGTCTTAAGCGAAATGAGGAAGATATTTAGATTCTTCAATAAGACAGAGACTTTAGAAAATGCAGTACGTGATCAAAGAAAATTTTATTACTTCCTCCCAGCAGTCCAGGAAACAGCCCAATATAATGTCATGGATTTAATCGATTATATTGCTCAAGTATGTGATGTTCGTAATGTTATGCTAGATAATCCACAATCTCATCCTGTGTTAGAGTGTACGCAATGCTATACATTTCTTGGAACAATTCGTGGAGCATATATTAAAACTCCAAAGCCAGAAACATTACTTGAGTTTTATGATCTAGCCAGCCATTTAGGAGGGTCTTCGAAAATTAGTTATGATGAGCTCGTATCAAGTTTTGATTATGCAAAGGCAGCAAATGACTTTAAAAGTAAAGTTGATGCTAGTATGAAAATAATATCAAAGATATTATCTGATGTTAGAATAAATGCGCCAATTCTTCCACAGCAATTGACAGCAAGAAAATTAGCTAGCCCAACTATCCTTAATCCTATGTCTATTAGCTATACAAAACTATTTGAAGTTGTTTCACATTATGAAGACATTGAAACATGGCTAAAAGTTGGCATGGCTATCGCAATTTTGTATTCAGATGAGAATCTTATTGGATTTATCAATGATATCAGGAATAATATGAAGAAATATAATGAGATTATTATAAAGCATATTGAAAGATCAAGAAATAACTATCGCAAGATTTTACCTATTGTTGATTCTGCAAAATGGGATATTTATACGGGGAGATATCCCTGGTATAGAAGTAGATCTGGAGATATAGTTCATATGGTGAATAGATTTAACGAAGATACGCGTGAATTATTTACAGAAGAGAGACTACCATCTACTCTTATACGTAAGGCTAAATTACATAATCCAAATAGTTTAACAAGTTCAACTTACAATGAAGTAATAACAGAGCCTGCAGATGATGATTCTGATGAAAATAGTGATAAAAATAATGATAAAATGGTAACAGGGATAGATATTAAGCCTGCAAATGAAGGCGTCCTACATCCTGAACGATATGTCAAACTAGTTAGAAATCCTAGTGGTAAACCAACTGGCCTTACCATTAATAGAACTATCAAATAACTACTAAATATCAGCCCTGATATTTGATCTTAGCAATTAAGCCATGTTTAATATATTCTTTAGCTCTATATTACTTATAGTCATTCTTTTGCAGCCAAAATGTTTTGTAGCGCTTAGTAAAGCAATAGTGTGTTTAGGTGTAACTTTTCCTTCAATAAGACTGCAAGATAAACTAATTTCTCCAGTGCTACTTGGTACTAATTTAGACAAATAAACTACCTTCATTTTTTCAGTTGGAGTTGATACATCGATTATAATTTCATTGTTGTTATTAGATTTCCACTTACAAACGAGGGTTGTTTTCCCTCGAATTAAGGAAACATCTATTTCTTTAAGATTATTCTCTTTAGGATTGAGATCTTTAAGATTGTTCTCGTTAAGATTGAGCTCTTTAAGATTGTTCTCTTTAAGATTATTCTCTTTGATATTATTTTCTTTAAGATTGTTCTCTTTAAGATTGCGCTCTTTAAGATTGTTCTCTTTGATATTATTCTCTTTAAGATTGTTCTCTTTAAGATTGCGCTCTTTAAGATTGCGCTCTTTAAGATTGTTCTCTTTGATATCACTTTGCATGTTTGAGATTTGAAAAAGGGGCATATAGTCTGATTTAATTACACCATATGTAGTCAAAAAAGGCAAATATATTTCTGGCGAATATATTTTAACCCAGTATTTATCATTGCCTTGCATTTTCCATAACTAACAAAAGCCTTTATATAACACATTTTTTCTGAGTAAAAATCGTTACATGTCTGTAGTAAAGGATTTTGATCCTCGCTTGGCATTTGTTTCGGAAGCTAGTAAGTTATCTGAGCTTTTTCCACAAGAAAAAGCAAAGCTAATAAAAAATATAGCCTTATCTAAAATCTTAGCATATATTTATTTGGTTCTAGATCACTATTCTGATGTTATTTTTGTTGAGAGTAACATATATGATACTATAAAAAAAATATTTCCTTATGCTGACTTAATAAAGGAAAGCTCTACGAATATGTATTGGGCTATTAATGAAGTAACTTTGGATAGTACAATTAAAAGTTATCCATGTCAAACAGGGGATATCCTTATGCCAACTTACGTTAGTGAATCAAGTAGAGTTGTGTATAACATACATAACTCTGAATCATCGATCTTAAGCATAACAGCTAGTTATATACTATTAGCTCTAAACTTCTTCAATACTGTTGTTAGATCTAAAACAGCAGGTATAGCTAACATAATATGGAAAGATCCAGTAGCCTTAGATACAAAGCTAAAAGACCAGAGCTATGATTACATGTTTGGGTTATATGTAGGGGATAAATATTTGCAAGCTATAGATCAACAGTATCTTGAAGAGCAAGATGACGTAAAGCTTGGATTGTGTATGTCCTTCCTAGATTATATTAATGATCTTTCTCAAAAGAAATTAGGGCTTGAAAAGCTCACTCGTAAGTTAGATGAAACTATGATAAAAGCTATGGTTGTTAATGAAGATGATTTTAATACAATATATCAAATAACGGTGGTTGAAGTTCCCATAGATCCAGTAAAAGCGAATTTATCTAATACATTATTTGCTTTAATTGCACTACAAAGTGTACCTAAAATTGTAACGGTAACAGGATTTAAAGACTATTCGCATATAAATACTATTGCAGACATCATGAAGAAAACAACTTTTATTATTTGGGATGTTATTGGGAAAGGTCTGATTCAAGCAAAGAATATAGTGCATAATAAGAAAATTATCACCAACAAAATTTTCTTGGGGGAAGCTCCAGATTTACTCATTAGCAATTTAATGGCTAATGAGGCATTGATTAAAGGCTTTAACGGAATATCTATTATTAGATTTGGTTCTGCAAACTATATACCTTTGTTTATTTATCCAAGCTTATTTACATCTTCTTTGAAAGATGGATTTGCTAGCGCTGACACAAAGAGCAAAATGTCTAAGTCTAAAAATGACGCTGTTAAATCTGCATTTAATAATAGGGTTAATAAATTAAATGCAGAGTATAGAGATACAGATAGGTGGGTATATACTTTGTCAGAAAATATAAAAAGCTTAAGTTATGATGATGCAATTCTTGCATCTTTACTAGATTCTTTACGTTCAAAATTCTGAATTAATACGTGTTTAATGATAGTTAAATACAAAAGTTAAATCTCTTTATTTTTAGCCACAATTGACATAATAATTAACCTAACCTAACATAACCTAACCTAAGATAAGACATAATAATTAACTAATACATATAATTTAAGTTAGGATACAATAATTTACTTAAGTTAGGATAACGAAATATCATGGTTGTCTTATCATAATAAGGTTATCATGATTATCGGAACAAACAAACAAAAAACTAATCAACATACAATTTTATCTAGATAAAAAATGACTTACCAGGCTGCTTTGAGCGATAAAGATCAGTATATTAGGGGGCTTGCAGACCTTGATTATCTATATGTCGATAGTCTATCTTATGAGCTACTTTCTAGCAAGAAGATGAGAGAGATAGATCATTTTAATATTATGTATGAATCTATTGATACTGGAAAGGATCCTTTAGCGAATTATGATAAGGATTTTGGGCCAATTGAATCTGGGAGGGACTGTAGCTCTTGCAAAAGCCCCTCCTGCCAGGGACATATGGGATTACTTCAATTTCCTATGACTCACGCTGGATGTCCAGTAATGATAATAAATCCAAGCTACGAAGATATAGTCAAGAAAATACTATGTATTATGTGTCTAACTTGTCAGAAGCTAGCATTCGACGAGAAAGACATTTCAAAGAAAGGAAAGTTAGATGGAATTTTAAGGATGCCAAGATCTCACAGACTTAAAGCTCTATATGAGTTACTAAAAAGCGAACCCAAAAAGAAAGTTATATGCCCCAAGGATGAAGTAACAAAGGATGGATATGTTATGATATGCACATCATGTCATGTAATGAAAAGGGAAGAAAAAGGAACTGTTACTGTTTGCAGAATAATATCTATTGCGCCATCTGATCAAACAGAAGAGTCAACGTCTGGCGGGAGAATAAAAGGAAAATCTAAAAAGGAAGAGGGAAGTTACTCCTGGCTTTCACCACGTGAAATTTATGATAAATTCATGCTAATAGGTGGACGCCCCGGTCACACTAGAGATTGTGACTATTTGGGGATAACAAAAAGTGAATTGGAAGGTATGTTTATGACTAGCATACTCTTATTACCTACTAAGTTTAGGCCTAGGCTTGCTAATCGTAAGAACTGTGATTTAACAACAGAAATAAATAAAATAGTATCAACAGCCAGAGATTATAAGGAAGGAGAGCCAAAGAAGTTTATTGGGCTTCTATATAAAGCAGTAAGTGGTTATATTCAGATAGTAAATAAGATCCCAGGATCAAAGACTGGCCTACTCAACTCAAATATATATGGTAAGCGTCCGGAATTTAATGGCAGAGCTGTAGCTATTCCGTCTCCATTTGTAGATGTTAATGAGATCGAAATACCAAGAATTCTTGCAGAGAGAGGTCTGGTAAGAGAGGAAGATGTTTTCGAAGAGACAATTGAGGCACAGCAAGAGCTAATGTATTCCGGAAAAATATCTCATATAGAAAAATTGATAGGTCCAAATTCTGGCCGCAGAGTTCGGGTAGCACAAGACAATATATCGGATATATCATCACATACACTTGCTGTTGGAGACAAAATATGGAGACATTTGAGAGATGGTGATGTAATTGTTCCTGGTAGGCAGCCTACAGTAAACAAAACAAATGTCTTTGGAGCTGCTGTGAAAATAGTAGAAGGTCACACAATAGGAGTGGATATTGGTGTTACACCTGGGGCTGGTTTGGACTATGATGGAGATACTCTTCATGTATCAAGAGCTCAAATGAATGAGGCAGACGATGAAATAATGAATATGTTTCTTGGCAAAAATATAAGATCTGATCAGCGCAATACTCCAGTATTCGGTCTTGTTTATAATGCACCAGTAGCTGCAGCTCTCTTAACATTTCAACAAATTGAAATAAGTAAAGGTCTATATAACGATAGTATCATAACGTATTTTAACGAACCGCGCATGAAAACTCTAGATGATAGGTTAAGAAAGCACGGAGTGGAAAAATACTCTGGTCATGGACTATTTAGCACTGTACTTCCTGAGAATTTTTCTTACGAAAATGGACCTGGACCAAAGCATATTGTGATTAAGGATGGGATTCTTATTGAAGGAATGTTAACGGGTACTACTGTAGGATCTGCGGCGGGAGGTATAGTTGATAAGATGTCTAATATGTATGCCGGTTGTGGATCTATTCATTGTGCATTTCAATGCAAATCTAAAGAATGTACACGTGGATGGGAAATCACAAATAAATATATCGCAAATGCAACAAGAATGTTAGCTAAATTTATTGATGGTTATGGGTTTAGTGTGTCATATGCTGATATGCTCTTTGGTACTAGTGAGAACATAAGCATACTCCAAGAAGAAAAACAAGATGAAGCAAGAAGAAAGATACTAAATATGAAAAGACCAAAAACATCATATGAAAAAGCAAGATATGAGAAAGATATAATGAGTATCGTAAATGATCTTAATTCAACTGCAGCACAAGCAGGTATATTTTCAGGATTAGACAAAGTTCCATCAGTAATTGTTAGACAAGCATTAGATAAGGTATCTGACGAGATTGCAGAAATGCAGCGCGACGATAAGCAAACACAAAGAGCTGAAATATTTCGTATTCTATATAGTTTGGGGCCAGAACTCGCACCAATAGGTAGTTCAGAAATAGAAACAGAACTAAATCGTGTTGACGTTTTGATTGAAAAAGCTTCGGCAAAACTAGAGGATGCTAAACACACAATCTCAGATATTAAGGATATAATAAACTTTCCTGAAGAGAAACTAGACTTGCCTAGCTCATCCCTAGATAAGGCTGCTGAAGATATATATTCTGGGTTAGATCCATACGTTGTCTTAAATTCAATCGTAAAACCTTATCTGTTTCCTCATATCTGGGCAGAGCGATATATATTATCGAATATGAAGTTTAATAGAGTTGTATTTAGGCTAATAAATCTTAGATATTCCAATGAGAGAGATTACCGAAGAGATGTGAGAAACATAGTTGAAAATTTAAGAACAGTCCCCTCAAGCGCATTTGTGATTGAGGGACAAATGATTGGAACAAATGCACTTATTTTTATGTCAAAGTTAGTATCGGGTGCTAAGGGAGCAGAGGGGAATCTAACTAATATTGGCGTTTCTTTGGGTCAATCTTTATTATTTGGAAAGAGATTAGTAAAAGGTATAACGGGCGAATCCAGAATGTTCGTAACACAAAGGCCTGATAGTATGTTTCTTGAGCATAAAGGTTATATAGAGAATTCCTATGTAATAGGATTGACTCCTAATCAAGCGGTTCAGGCATCTATTTCAGGAAGATTTGGATTGGCAGCTACTAATACAATGACTCGCACTATAGGAGCTATGCAGAAAAAAATAGATAAACTATTTCAAGATGTTACTATTATAAATGGTAGCGCAGTGTATCGGGGTAGTGTTGTTCTTAATTTTGCTTACGGCGAGGATTCAATGGATGGTAGGCAGCTACTTTTGGAGAATAGTTCATTTCAATGTGCAAGCTTAAACGACATCGCAAGCCTAATTAATTCAGAATATACATAAGCAAATCTTGTATGAGATTTGTGTCTAGTTTGAGATTTATCAAATACATAAATGGCAAATACTTATTATGCATTTGAAAGAGAGCGACATAAATTTAGGCTTGATTGTGGCAAACTTCATCTTAAATGTGATAAAGCAGAAAAATTTAATGGGAAAGTAAGATATTTACATGACGCTCACAACATCTCTATCAAAAATGTCAGTATGACTAAACTTAAAGTTTTCCAAGAAGATAAAGATAAATCTTTAACTAGCATATGTGCAGGAGAATCTGCAAGCTTTGTATCAATGGGTGGTCAATGGGTATTCTTAGAAGAGCATAAACAGCAAGAGTATAAATCTGCTACCTTAGACTTAGAATGTAGCTCGTCAAGCGAGGAAGATTCCTGCTCTAGAAGGAACCCAAAAAAATGCTGTCCGCGAAATGGTGAAAATGGGAAGAATGGGAAAAATGGAAGAAACGGTGAGCCTGGTCCAGAAGGGCCACAGGGTCCTCAAGGACCAACTGGTCCAGAGGGTCCTCAAGGACCAACTGGGCCAGAAGGGCCAACAGGGCCAGAAGGTCCAGAAGGGCCTACAGGGTCAGAAGGTCCAGAAGGGCCAACAGGACCCTATGGACCAACAGGATCAGAAGGACCAATAGGTCCAGAAGGGCCAACAGGGCCAGAAGGACCAACAGGGCCAATAGGTCCAACAGGTTGTTGCGGTCCAACTGGTCCAGAAGGCACAACCGGTCCAGAAGGTCCAACAGGTTCAGAAGGGCCAACAGGTTGTTGCGGTCCAACTGGTCCAACAGGCCCAACTGGTGGATTTACTGAGGACCAAATATTGCAAATAATAGCTGCCATCGTAATAGCTATAGGATTAATTCCTGCAGGTCCAGAGGGACCTGCTGGACCAGAGGGTCCTGCAGGACCTGCAGGCCCAGAGGGTCCAGCAGGACCAGAGGGTCCTGCAGGACCTGCAGGCCCAGAGGGTCCTGCTGGACCGCAAGGACCTCAAGGAGTAACTGGGCCCCAAGGAGTTTCCGGACCGCAAGGTCTTCTAGGTCCAGAAGGACCAGCCGGACCACAAGGTCCACAAGGGGTAACAGGACCACAAGGTCTTCCTGGTCAAGATTGCTGCAATAAATCTGCAGTTTGCGCATCGATCTTGATACCAGGTAGAAGTAGTATATTGATAACTGATGGAACAAGTGTTTGTATTAGTATTACTACAGTTGGAGGAGGTGGTAGCGGTGGGGGTGGAAGCCAGATGCAAGTTGATATTGGGGGTGGTGGAGGTGGAAGCGGCTTTATGACTACAGCCAATTATATCTTTCCAACGCCCGTTACTTTTTTCTTTACAGTTGGCGCTGGTGGAGCTGGATCTATTGGAAATGGCAACGATGGGGACCCTAGCTTCTCAACACAGGGTGCGACTATTCTAACTTATAGTTATGGTGGATCAGGAGGCATTAGTGGTGGTCAAGGAGGTAAAGGATATTATGGAGGAGGCGGAGTTAATGGTAATGCTGGAGGTGTTGGATTAATAAGGGATGGTAACTCTGATACAGCTATTGTTGATCCAAGCTATGGAGGTGGCCCATCTCCGGGAACTAGCACTGCTGTGTCTACAGATGGAGGAGGTGGAGGATCTAGCCCTTATGGGGGAAATGGAGGAAACGGGGGAGTTCAGAATGTCTCACTGCCAGCGAATGGTGTGATTGGTGGAGGTGGTGGAGGTGGTATAATGCCATCTCAAACTGGCGGTGCTGGAGGAAATGGTTTAGTTCATTATTCATATTTTACATTTTAAGTTACCTCTTGATCAAGAAGTAAATAAGCAACAAGCTATAGCTTGTTGCCAGCTAAAGCTGTTGTTATATAAATACTTTTGCATATATATTATGAAGGTAGGGTTTGTTCTGAATACTAGTTGATACTGTCTCTCTAAGAGTCATTCCATCAATTAATTTATGGCCAGAGCCATTATCTTCGAATCTATCTGTATCAGTAAATATTACTCTTCCTCCAGAGCCATCAATATATCTCGTTTTCTCCAGAGTTCTGCACTGTGAATTTAATCGTGCAGTTCCACTAACTTTGATCCAGTATATTCTGTTAGATGATAGCTCCCACGATTTATACTCCTTTGTAGACATGACTAGCTTATGCTTCTCAGGCATGCCAAGTCTAATTCGTTTCTCTGTCCAGGTGATTTTTGATTCTGATGATCTGAATGTTATTAATGATATAGACTTGTCTGTATTCTCTCCAAAGCTGTCTTGATAAGGGCTTCCAGTATATAATACATTTATCTGAGGCTGATGATACTTATGAATATGTCCAGATATTAGTAAGGGATTATTAATATTCCATTTATCACCTCCTTTACTATCATTCCCATCAATATCGCATCCAAGTATTTCTTGATGTGCAAAAATTGCAGCCGGATTTTCGGCTCTATCTGGCAAAGTATCTAGTCCTTCTGCTAGCCTTCCGTTCGGGCAATATGGAACAGCTTGGAAGATTATTCCATTAACAGAAAATTCTACGCACTTATCATCTACAACAGTTATAGGCCAATAATACTTTAGCCCGACAAATCCATGATCGCGTGACATAAAACATGTTTTATTAGGTATATCATGATTTCCAATTAATAAGGTCACTTGTGAGAGAACGGTGGCTTTAGCTAAGAAATCTATTGCCTCTTTTACTCTTGGTGTATCAACGGTTCCAAATCTATCTAGTGTATCGCCAAGAAAAATAACATGATGTGGTTTAAGCCGTTCTATCTCTTCTATTAGCTTAACTGTAAGCTTATCGAGTATAGTAATTGATCTTTTTGAAAAATGAAGATCACCAACCACAAGAATGCGAGCTTCACAAACGGTTTTTGAATCCATTTTTGATTTTGCTAAAATGTTTTATGTTAGGATATTTGGTAATACTAAATTTGATAATACTAAATATCCTAAATACCCTAAGATGCATCTCATTCCCATATTAATGTTATTGGCTGCACAGTCTATTTCTCCATAGCGAACTTTGTTCGCGGATCAAATGGGTGTTACCCATTGATCTTCTCAGCTAATGTTCATATTGATATTCGGGTTACGTTAACTCACTTTATTCTTGATGGAAGATTAATTGTAGATTCAGTTGCTGGTGGATTATTTTCTGGCATTTACGGAGATGATCCAAATAATTACTGGGGAAAGCTAAACTCGTCGGTTGTAGCACAACCACAATTGGATAAAACTATTACAGTTTGGGAAGTTAAAAATAGTAACTGCACAATGTATAATAATTATAATAGATATATGAGCAGGGCTTAGCCCGTGCGCCTTCGGCATCCCTCCGCAGATACCTCATAATGCTGTATATCAAGGTAATATTGTAGTGAATTCTGTAGCTTGTGATGTTTGGAGAATACTCCAATCATATAAAGGTGTAAGCTATTGTGATATAGCTGTAGGCAAGATAAATGACAATTTAAATATATTCAAAATTGAAGCTTTATATGACACAACAGCAGCAATTAGTGCATATATTACTATACTTCTTTCTGATCATGATAATAGTAAGCCATCTTCTAGTGTATGGCGTACTCCATCAGAATGCAAATAATAAGACAGAAACATAAGCTTTCGACCGAAAGCTTAGGCCTATATTTATCTGTAGTTTTTCTTTTGGGGATGCCTAGTTAACTTATGTTGCTTAGAGTTGGTTGGTTTAGATTCATCTTCTGATGAAGCCGATGGTGATAAAGTAGGTATTGATAAAGTAGGTATTGATACTTTACTTGCTTTCAGTTTCATATCTTCATTAAGTTTATCTTTAATATCTAAACAAACAGTCATACCGTGTGTTTGAAGATCAAGACAAACTGTTATATGATTATTTAGCGCATCAACAGCTTGAAACAGAAGAGCCTCTTTAGATTTATCAGTTAAGTCTATATCTTCAGCAAGAGAAAAGAGTTTAATAGCCAAGTTCAAATGACCAACCGAGTCCTTACATATGCTTGATAGCGTTTTTGACTGATCCATTTAACTGATAAATAGAAAGCCTTATATAGCTTTGTATGAAATTTTAAATAAATTAAATATTATCAGATCAGTGTTCGGGTCATCACCTATGTCACCGCTAAATCCATATGGAGTATATATATGCAATCCAACATCTATACAGCCTATTGGGAGATCAAACTTTCCTTGGAGTCTCGTACCAGTTATTTGGGCTGATATAGGCTTACCATCAGCCCCTTGTAGAAGAGCATACGAATTTTTTGAAATACTTTCTATGCACGTTACAGTTATTTCTGCATCATCCCCAGCTGATGGCTTGGTGTATATATTATATGTCAAGACAGCTATATAGTTTTTACTTTGTGTTAGTCGAGCACTAAACGGAGAATATCTGTGTATATTTTCGACATTATCTGTAACAGATAGCGCTGAAGCTAAGTTTATGCAATACTCTATATTAGTTAATTTGAAGTCTTTGGCATCTTCAAGGCTACGGTCTGCTAGGTATCTAGTTAATGAATGGTGATCAAAATGTTTTTGTTTTATTAATTTATCCTTGCGATGAACGCATTTAAATATCACCAAATGGCCGCTTTCCAGTATAAACTTATTTAGTTTAGAATCTAATATAGATATATCTAGTTTTCGCACCTTATACTCAATAAAACAAGGTTTATCTGTAGCTATTGCTAAAACTTTTTCACTAATAACAAAAGTTTTAACTGTGCATGGAGTTAATTTAGCATAAGCCTGATCGCCATAGATATCATAAAGCCAATATAACTTGTTCTTTACTATAGTATATAATCTTACTTTCGTTTTAATATTTGATCTTACTTTAACTTTATAAGCAGTTAGACACGACTCCATAACATACTCTATTGAATCATTTGACAATATATGAAATTTCTTGTCTAGATCTAGACAAACCAATTTAGCGCCACCAGATAGCATTTTATAGACACGATAATAACAATAACTATCGTGCCAATTTATTTCTTGTTTCGAGAATCTTCAATTGTTTCTCTTGCCTTATTTTTAATCTTTTACGAGCTGCATTTGCAGCAGCATCTACCTTTCTTTGTTCTTTCTTTTCTTCAAGTATAGGTTGAAAAACTAGATCTGAATACTCTTGGATAAGAGACATTTCTTCTACAAATCCTCCTAATTTGATGTCAGTATAGTCTTCATTATAAAAATCTTCTTCCTTTGATGATTGAGGAAGTCTAGTAATAATTTTAATAATAGGCCTTATTCTAAGGCTATCAATATACCCTGTTATTCCAAGTTTTTCGGTCATTGTGTCTGTGACCAAATATCTTGTGCGAGTATGATCCTTTTTATCCTTATAGCTCTGCCCTCTACCTATAAGAGAGATTCGTAAAACAGTATCTAATCCTTTTACTGTAAGTCTACCTGATCCAGACCATGTTTGAAAAAACGCTCCATCAGGATCTGAGATGTAATTTCGTAGGTATCTCAAAGATGGATCTTCTGAGATCCAATTTAATGCTTTGTCAGTAAGAATAATACGTGAATGTTGCCCCCTAAAGTTAAGTGGATATCTAGATCCATAATACGATCTAATACTTCTAGCCTGAACTATATATCTAATCTCATCGATAGATCTTTCTATTGTTTTGTCTAAAGATATAAGATCATATTTTGATACTAAGATTTTATGATTGATATTTAATCTTTCGTCTCTAATGTATGCCATAAATATGGCATTCTTTGGATACTTAGATAATGCTACATGAAGCGCGATAGAAGCTTTTATTAATGCCTTAATGATAGATATTTTCTTGTTTAGCATTCTTGGGCTATATCTATAATAGGTCACTAAATCATATGTAACATTAGTCTTTTTAATCCTTGCATTTCTTTTAATATTATCGTCTTCCTCATCAATACCCAGCTCTAATCTCTCACCTGGAACAACTCCTAAAAAATAATCCTCATATTTTTTTATGTTTTCTGGCTGAGGTTGAAGTTGAAGTGTTTCTTCAACTAAAGTAGGATATCTAGTTATATCTGAATAACCTCTCTTCCAAGATGCATAATTATACATCTCCATCGCTTCTTCTGCTAGATTTATTCGTTCTGTCATTGTTAAATCATTATTAAAATCTTCAGATATTGCATGAAGATAATTACCTCGTTTAGTTGCTTCATATCCAGTATGAGGATATAAAGGCATGTAATCAACCGATTGCATTGTACTCGAAGCATCGCTTTCCTCTTTTGCATAAGCATATTTTTTATCTATATCCATTTATTTAAGCTTATTTTTTCTCTTCTTTTCAGATTTTTTTGATTTGGAATTTTGTTTTTGTTTTTGTTTTGTATCAAAGTCAAGAGTCTCATATAGTTCATTCATGTCTGTTTCTGACATAGATTTATTTGATGAAGATTCGCTCTGATAGCTATCGTCTGAGGTCTCCGAAGAACTGGACTTGAAATTAACAAAATGTTTCTTTGTACTTGAGCGCTTTGTATTTTGAGTAGAATACTTTGAAGGCTTGTTTTTGAATAAACTTTTGGTTTTCTTTGAGGAGCGTCTATATGATGAATCTTCATCATCGTCAAGAGCAATAAGTATCTGATTTAGTTTTTCTTGTGTAACAAGTAATTCTTTTTTGTCTGCTCTAGTATCTATTCTTTCGTCATGATTTTCTAGCGTAGCTACTATTGATTTATTGGTCGCTAACTGTCCTTTCATGTCGGATATTTTTTTCTTTTGAGACTTATTTTCCTCTTCTAGCTTGCTAATTCTATCTGATAGTTCTCCAATCCTAGTAGTAGTGTACCATGTCAAACCTGCCAGCCAAATTGTATCTACAGCAATAACTCCAGTTATAATATTTCCAGATGTTAACCATGATTCATTTGTTAGATTAGACATCACGATTAAAGGCTTTTTAGTGTCGATGAAAACTTGGAGTATTGTTTTATTAGATCTTATTTATCCATATTTAAAAACAATGAGCGACTCATCAATAGATATTAGTGTTTCTGAGTCGTCCGATTTGAAATCCAGTGGAGACTCTGAAAATGGAAGCTCTGGACTTGAAATGTCAGATGATAGCTCAGATAATGGAATGCTAAGTATTATTGAAAAGCTGGGCAATATTGGTGATGATGACACTGATGATGTCACTGAAGAAAGTAAGGATCTATCAGAGTATTTAGCAAGCCCTCCTTTTAGCGCGGAAAGTGATGATACCAGCGAAGAAATTGCCAAAACATTTAAAACTTTTGCTTCAACCTCTAGTGAAGAGGAAATTGAGGAACCAATTAAATCTAAACGGCAAGCTAAGCCGAAGAAACGCGAAGCAGTCATTAAAAAGGCTATTAAACCAAAGAAAGAACGGAAAGCTATTATTTCAGGATCATCTGAAGAAACAAGTGAGGAGGCTAGATTACTGTCAAACGAACCAATTGTGAATGTATCTCCAGGGGAGACTGATTTTCAGCGACTAATAATAGCCGTAGTATCGAGAACAGTAGCGCTAGAATACCCAAATTATGAGAATAAAGCAGTGCTTGTTCAGTGTTATGTAAATAGAATTCTATATGGCTCAACATATATACGCCAAATTGAGAGGAAGCTAGATAGAATTTCAAAGATTGCTCAATTTTAATCGTGAACTGATAAGTTCACGTTAACTGTGTATTATGATATTAAAGAATTTTTACTCATCGCTCGGAGAGTAAAGGTAAAGTAGAATACTTAGAGCTTAAGAATTGGAGGGCGTTTGCTATTCCGAGAGTTACCATAAGTATTATTTGGAATACTTGCGCGAACTGAATCTCCTCTATATAAAGAAATGTTCTCGTGAACTTGAAGTCTTGGTTTTTGATTAAGTATATCAAGAACATCCTCTAACAAACGCTGGTCATCAAATAGACGACGTTCGATTGATTCTAAATAAAATTTTAGCGCCTCAAGTGCGAGAAACTTTTCTGTTTCGTCAGCAAATCTACTGGTTCCTACTATTAACATTGTTCCAACATCTGTTCTACCAATATCGTCATTTAAGTCAAAGCTATACAGACTAAATTGCTCTCCTTTTGAATCAATACCAATAATATTGGCTGATGGATGTGTTTTAGTGTTCAGTAGGTAATTAACAATTAATAATCCAATTGGAGTGCTATTAGTTACCGCATGCGTTCTTGTAATATATGAAATGATAGTTTCTCCTTCTACGCACCGATCCATTATCTTTTAACAAGCAATAAAAAGATAAATTACTGAGAAATTTTGGACAATGAAAAAAATAACTCGCACGTTGACAATGCCAATATCTGGAGCTAAATTTACTAATCAGATAGCAATGTGTATGCAGCTCCTTGAATGTGGGTATATTCCAGACATTATCTTGGCGTCATCTGGAGGATGCATAACAAGTATGATACTCCTAGTTTGCGATATTGCTAGCATTAAATGCACAAAGACATATCAAATATTTCTCTCAAAGCTTAATTCTGTGCTAAAGGAGTTAGACAATTCGTGGTATCTAACCCCTTGGTCCCAGATACCTGTGTTAAATACGATTTATGGGATAGGCTGTGGTAGTCTTTTTGATAGAGGACGCGGCGAATCTTTTATGTCTAAGTATCCTATTAATATCTCCAGACAGCCAGAAACATGGATAGGAACTCATTCTGTATCAGATGGACAATCTCAAATATTTTGTACCAAGACAAGAAAGGATAGTGCTATTCGCATTAAGGGAGCGAAATATATGGATTGTGATCTTGACTATATAACTAAAGCATCGATAGCTAGCTGCGCAGTCCCAAAAATTGTTCCTCCTATGACAATAGATGGCGTAGATTATATTGATGGTGGTGTTAGCCATGCGTCACCGTTAGGTCCTTGCATGCCTGCTTTTGAGGCAGGGCAGGTGTCTTTCCATATTGTATATATTAGTCCAGTCAGATATAGCATAAAAGAAGATCCACAAACTGCAGAAATAGAGGATGATGATGTATGGAATCAGATTAGATCGTCAACAGCAGGCATGGTTACGGGGCTACATCTTCCAGATAGAAATAATGGCATTAGAGCAGTTGGTGAAAATCCTACACAAAAAAATGGAATAGGTAAGAAAGGCCTCTTCAAAGCCCTTAAAAAACAGAAACAATCTATCAGAAGCTTCATTGAACTTGCTCCACTAGAAGCCGAGCATCTTAACTTCCTCACTATGAGTAAAGGTGAAGCATATGAATCCGTATATGAGTCATATAAAAATGGTTTTAGCGTTCGCCATTGGTTCATAGCTTCCTGAATTTTAGCGTATATATCGAACGATATTTCTTAAACTTTTCATATATTTAACAATCTAAAATGATCCAATTAGACCAGTTAAACATAGATCAGCTTGACAATATAGATCATCCTATACCTCCTATGTTAATTGTTTTCATTATAATCTTCGCTACGGTATTTGCAATTATATTCTCTATAACTCAAACTTTGATAAGAGACGGTCAAATTAGAGAACATATAACAAAAGTAACTGTTCATTATATCACAGCGTTTGTAGTCAGAGAAGAAATAATTGGTCCTATAACTAATTTGGTTAAGTACTTTTCTTCTACTGATGCATCAAAGGCTAATATTGAACCTGCGAAAGTTAAGAATGGTATTATAAGTATTCCATTTATTATTAATGATAGCCAATACAATCTTCTTATGCCTTATGATGGAAAATCTGCAAGGCGTAGGCATAAAACTATCGCTGTTAAGAATGGAGAAGAGAAAGATTTGAATCATCATCCAGGAATACAATTTATCCTAACACCAGAGCAACTAGATGTTGATGATATTCGCACTTTCATACCAACAGTGGAATTTTAGATCATTTCGATAGAAATGATAGAATAAAAGAATCCAAAAAATGTTTGTATTTTATGAGATAAAAAAAGTAATGGAAAGTTTTAAATGTGGTAAACAAAATAAGAGATTTGTTGAGGAAAGATTTAAGACAGCTCAAAGATCAACGCTAAAAGAAAGGATTGCTATAGCGGAGACGCTTGGTTTACCACCAAGAAGCGAAGAGTGGTTTGAGATGCCAACTAAGGCAACACCAGGCAGACACGCAGGTGCTCCAGAGCTTGGGCACATACGTGGCTTATCTATAGTTCATTTTCTCGATAGAGGAGATCCAGATATCCCAGAGGAAGTTATCCATAAGACGTTCGGAACTATTTTGTGGGAAAAAAGAGTTATCTTGAGACAGTCCATACCGTATAGGTATGACATTATCATGGAGTCACTAAAAGTCTCAGGAAAGGATAAAACTGCTACTGTTAAGCTTAATATTCCAAATTATGATGGATCTTCATTTGTTGAGAATCCCTTGGTTAAGAATGTTCAAATATTTGAACATACTCAAGGTACAATTATTGATATAATGAAGATAAATGGAGAAGAGCAATGGTTTACGGCTCATAATCTTTTACCAAAGGGTGTTTTCACAGAATCAGGTGAACGAATCCATAAATATAGTAGTTGGGCTCCTCATCATGTTGCATTTACAGAGACTCTAACTAGAGTATTAGAACAAACTAATCCTGAAACATTAGAAAAGGGAATTTTATTTCCGCTCGACACAAAAACATCAAACAGATTATACAGATTTGTTGTTGCATCCAGAGATGTTCTAAGAGCAGGAGCAGAATATGTTGGTCCTATTGGGCATGCTGTATATCTTGGCTGCATAGAGCAGTGGAGTAACGCTGAGCCACCCATTTCAGAAGGGATGATCGGAAAACCACACGAAGAAAAAGATATTTACAAGTTTAAGACTGTATTCAAAACACCAGAGAATGAAGATATTCCTTACATTATTGAGCGCACTAAGTCACTAGACGTTAATGAGGCAAATAGAATTCTTGCTGGAGATACCACTATATCGGATAAAAGATTTAGAGGTGGAGGGAAGCTTATCATTACAGGAAATGTTTTTAAGGGAGGTATTAGCTCACCTTTTGCATTTCATGGAGAATCTCCAGCATATGATCATAGAAAGGAGATAATGGGCAATGACGCACATCTATATAGATATTTTACTGATATCATGGACCTAAGCGATTTTGATCTGAGCAATCAAGACTCGCTAAATCTCCTTTCGGAGAGATTTGCTCCCCTTAAGCTGCCTTTACCTAATACAGACTTCACAGTTAATGACTTAAAGAAGTCTGTATTCAATATGTGCTCTAAGTTACCAGTCAACGTAGACGATTCAACATTTAAAGAAAGCCTAAAGTCTAATACTCTCCGATTAATGTGGTACAATTTTTTATTGTGCTCAAACGTCTCAATTCGTCCTACCATTTTGTTATTCTTGAAGAGATATATTGCTGATATGAAACATCTTGAATGTTGGTTGGAGAAGCTCAGTAAAGCTTCAAAAAGTATGGAAAAGGCAAGGGCTGATTTTGTGTTTAAAGCATATAGAGAGATCAGAAGAAACTCACAATACAATAAGGGAGAAGGCTTTTCACATGTGCTTATACTTACAGGCAAGTCTGGAAAATTGATTTCTATTTCTAGGAAAGAAACTGGAACACAAAGAGAGTCAATACAGATAGCAGAACCAGATGCTACAATCTATATTAAAAAGAATTATGCAACAGTATGCGCAGGAACAGCAGGAACAAGACAATAAATAGTTTTTTGAGGGCGAGCGCCAACAAAAAAATGATTTTTCACGAGTACTGAAATAAGAATGCTTAATACTCTGGACTGTTTTTCGTCAAAAACACATAGATTATCTCCAGTTAGTAATCAAACTCTTGCATTATCAACGTCTAATAGAAACCAAGACATTGGTGCTGTCATCACCATTATAAATGATTCAATTGATTCAGATATCAAGCTTAGAGCTCCAAATAAGTCATGGTTATTAGTCCCAGGGAGCTCTATTGAGATTGAATATGATGGCAAAATATGGCTAAGAAAGATTCAGGAAGATAAGAACGTCTCTAAATCCATACTATCTACGAAGCAAGAATGCTTTAATAAATGCCCAAAAGATGATGAATGGTCTAGTAGCTCATCATCTAGCAGCTCTGATGATTGTGATAAAGATTCTGAAAAGTGTAGAGGACCTAGAGGCCGTAAAGGACCTCCAGGACCAAAGGGATGCTCAGGCAGAGATGGGCAAAATGGGCAAAATGGCTTAAATGGTGCACCTGGCCCTTCTGGGCAGCAGGGTCCAAAAGGATGTGATGGCCCAGCGGGACCAGCTGGCCCAAAAGGCTGTGATGGTCCAGCAGGCCCAAAAGGCTGTGATGGTCCAGCAGGCCCAAAAGGCTGCGACGGTCCAGAGGGACCAGCAGGCCCAAAAGGCTGCGACGGTCCAGAGGGACCAGCAGGTCCTAAAGGCTGTGATGGCCCCGCAGGCCCTGCAGGACCAGCCGGACCGGGAGGACCCGCAGGCCCTGCGGGGCCTGGAGGACCTGCCGGACCAGCAGGCCCTGAAGGACCGGGAGGACCGGCTGGACCCGGAGGCCCAGCCGGACCCGAAGGCCCAGCAGGACCCGGAGGCCCAGCTGGACCCGAAGGCCCAGCTGGACCCGAAGGTCCAGAAGGCCCAGAAGGGCCTAAAGGCCGACCAGGTAAAGATGGTCCAGAAGGCCCAACTGGTCCTGAAGGCCCAACTGGTCCTGAAGGCCCAACTGGTCCTGAAGGTCCTAAAGGCCGACCAGGCAAAGATGGTCCAACCGGTCCTGAAGGCCCAACTGGTCCTGAAGGTCCAACTGGTCCTAAAGGCCGACGAGGAAAAGATGGTCCCGAAGGCCCAACAGGACCAGCAGGCCAAGACGGTCCAACTGGTCCCGAAGGCCCAACAGGACCAGCAGGCCAAGACGGTCCAACTGGTCCCGAAGGCCCAACAGGACCAGCAGGCCAAGACGGTCCAACTGGCCCTGAAGGCCCAACAGGAGCAGCAGGCCAAGACGGTCCAACTGGTCCCGAAGGCCCAACAGGACCAGCAGGCCAAGACGGTCCAACTGGCCCTGAAGGCCCAACAGGTCCAGCAGGCCAAGACGGTCCAACTGGCCCTGAAGGCCCAACAGGTCCAGCAGGCCAAGACGGTCCAACTGGCCCCGAAGGCCCAACCGGCCCACCAGGTTGTTGTGGTCCAACAGGCCCAGAAGGTCCAACCGGCCCAGAAGGTCCAACTGGCCCTGAAGGCCAAGATGGTCCAACTGGCCCTGAAGGCCCAACTGGTCCACCAGGTTGTTGTGGTCCAACTGGCCCTGAAGGTCCAACCGGCCAAGATGGTCCAACCGGTCCCGAAGGTCCAACCGGCCAAGAAGGTCCAACCGGCCAAGAAGGTCCAACCGGTCCTGAAGGTCCAACCGGCCAAGATGGTCCAACCGGTCCCATAGGTCCAACCGGCCAAGATGGTTCAACCG
>SDBT01001805.1_pt1 | contig 38268 bp, 40 predicted proteins | sample 2277101 | NCBI WGS metagenome assembly SDBT01 (sample SAMN10404973, study PRJNA504765) | marine sediment metagenome | isolation source: marine sediment core GS10_PC15, 103 cmbsf | place: Arctic Ocean: Southern Knipovich Ridge | collected 2010 | reverse complement strand
TAGCACTGTGAAATCCTAATCAGGGGTATTACCCAATCTACCTGAAGACGCGAACCCTTAATCTTAACGCATAACTTTGCAGGTATGTGACCACCTAATGGGTGATTTCATACGGCAAGCATGCATGGCACGGTCGCAAGCGTGATTTTGATCGGGCCCATAACGTGTCCAACTTTGGTAGAAGTCGTGCGCGACTGTGCAATGCACCCAACCTTCTCGCTCAATCACAATCTCACTTTGATACCCAGAACCCCAATAAGGTCCGGCGCCCCAATATCCATAACACGCACTAAGTGATAGTGCTGCTATAGCCAGTATTCCAATTTTAATTCGCATAGTTCACCTCCAATAACAATTCCTACTGTCTTAGAGGCCTAGAATTGTAAAAAGTTCAGAGAATCTATGAAAAAAACCAGAAGTGATTAGGGGGCACACATAGCGGGGGTCATATTATGGACCCCCGTTTTACCGCTAGCGACCCCTTAGCGCTTAATCGCGGCCGCCAAAAGCACCCAGTAGCTGCAATAAGCTGAGGAATAAGTTATAGAGTGCCACGAAGATTGAAATCGTTGCCATAATGTAATTGCGCTCGCCACCATTGATGATGAGGCTGGTTTGAAACAAAATCATGCCGGAGGAAATCAACACGAAAGCAGCTGAAATCGCCAGTTGCAAACCGGGGATGTTAAAGAACATGCCGCCGATCATTGCTAGTAAGGCAATCATCACACCGACGAATAAAAAGCCGCCGAGGTAGCTGAAGTCTTTACGAGTCGTTAACACATAACCCGACAAGGCGAAAAAGATAATGCCGGTGCCGCCGAGGGCCGTCATGATTAATTCACTGCCGTTGCTATACGCGTGAATATAATGATTGAGAATAGGGCCTAAGGTGTAACCCATAAAGCCCGTGAAAGCGAATACGCTGACTAAGCCCCAAACGCTATTACGCAGTGATTGCGTGAGAAACATCAAGCCGTAAATACCGACTATTGTGATTAAAAAACCTAAGGGCCGCGCATTGGTCATTAATGCAAAACCGGCCATGGCGCCGCTAAACAATAAGGTTAAGCCGAGTAACATATAAGTGTTACGCAATACTTTGTTTGTCGCTAAAATCGACTCCGGAGTACTACGTGTTGCGATGTTGTCTGGTTGCATGGGTCCATTCCTCAATAGTTTAAACGATGTAATTATAACACAATACTATGGGTATATGGCCGATCTCTGTAATTTCAACAAGCAAAATCAGCCTTGCATCTTTTTTTGAGTTGAGTAATATACCCATCATTGTGTCATGGATGATTCATAGAACTATGCCCGTCGTGGAGTTTGCGGTATCCTTGGCCAATTGACAGGAGAGGTGGCTGAGCGGTCGAAAGCGACGGTCTTGAAAACCGTTGAGGGTTCGCGCCCTCCCAGGGTTCGAATCCCTGCCTCTCCGCCAATCTTGATGGGAGATTATCAAGTGATACGTGTTCTGATTGTTGATGATCATGATATTGTTCGCATCGGCATCCGCCGATTACTCGAGGATGTTGAAGGCATTCGTGTGGTGGGTGAAGCTAGTAGCGGTGAAGAAGCCGTTCAGTATGTACGGAAAAATTCACTCGATGTTGTGTTGCTTGATGTCAATATGCCTGGCATGGGTGGTTTGGAAAGTACGCGTCGCATTGTGCGTTATAATCAAGATATTAAAGTTATCGCGCTGACAGCACTCAATGGTGATCCTTACCCCTCTATGATTCTGCAAGCTGGGGCTTCAGGTTACTTAACCAAAGAAACCAGCGTCGATGATATGGTCGATGCCATTAAAAAAGTTTTCATCGGACAACGTTACATTAGTACCGACGTCGCTCAGCAAATGGCACTGCGTAGCTTGGGCGATGCCAGTGATGAATCCCCCTTTGAGTCATTATCTGAACGCGAATTACAAGTGATGATCATGATCACCAAAGGCAATAGCGTCCATGAAATTTCAGACAAACTCTGCTTAAGCAGCAAAACGGTCAATAGTTATCGCTATCGCTTGTTTGATAAACTGGAAGTGAAAAATGATGTTGAATTGACACTGCTGGCGTTGCGCTTTAACTTGATTGAGCAAGTCGATTTAACTGAGCACGGGACGACTGGCTAACTCTCTGTGATCCTAATCATATTCTCCAATGCGACTTGCGCATCAAATTTCAATTGCGTTTGTTGATCGACCGTCAAGCGTTGTCGTGCGCCGGAAAATTCATTGACTACGTCGCCAGCTTGAACTTGATTGGCATCTAATTCAGCGCCTTGGCTCAGCAAGTCCAATACGGCAACTAAATGCGGCGGATCATTGCGTGACATGGTGGCGCAGCCGCAGCCCAGGCTAGATTTTCCGGGGAGATTGGCGTCAGCCACGTTGACCACGGCGATACCTTGTTGACGCGCAACCTGTTTCAGATTCTCAACCATATGATTTTCAGTACCGACTGCATACGCGCCAGTGCCTGCACGGTCATGGGTGACCCAATCCCAAATAAATGCTGTTGAGCCGCATTCATTGGCGGCGTCAACAGTTTGTTTGCGACACTCTGGATGTACTACGACATTATATTTTTGTTGCTGCCAAAAGTGGACCATATCAGCATTATAAAAACTGTGAACGCCGCAAAAACTTTGGAATAAAATTAATTGTGCTTGGTCGAAGCGTTCAACGCTTTTGGGATCTTGATTGGCTAAACTAAATTGCGCTCCGGCATTTCCACCTGGCCAGTAGGCAATTTTTTCTGGAGGAATGCCAACCCACCCGGCAACGTTCTCACCCATGAACTGATCCGGAACAAATAAGATTTTTTTATTCTGCGCCAAAGCCCATTGAAAAATCTTTTTAACATTTGAACTCGTGCACACAGCGCCATTTTGTTTTCCGGTTAATGCTTTTAAACGCCCCGAAGTATTCATATAACAAATTGGAATGATATTGTCGGTGCCATAACGTTGGTTTAATTCCGTGTACGCCGGTTCAACCATATAATCCTTGGCTTGCATTTCCATGGTGCAACCCGATTTAGGGTTGGTGATATAAACGCGCTGTTCGGGTGAAGCTAAAATACTTATGGTTTCTGCCATAAAGTGTACAGCCGATTCTATCAGTAAGGTTTTTTCAGGATGGCGCTTTGCGATCATGGCTAATTGATAGGAATCGCCAACATATCCATTAAAATGTTCAATCAATTTTACAATCGTGCCGCCCATGTAATAATGTGCGAGTAATAAGGTTTTATTGCCAAGAGCTTGCAACGCTTTTTCAACCTGCGGTTGCATCCATTTTAAAACGGTTTCCAAATTACGATCGGGCAAGTGTTGATAGCTTTCAGCGTACGGCAAAAATTCTTTTTGGTACCAATCTAAAGGGTAATCGGTTTGGCAAATTGGCATGTCCGGTTGTAATCTCAATTGAGCAGTCGCTTCAAGCATACTCCTGTCCTATGGTTGTCGTGGTAAATATAATTTCTTTGATGCTATCACCCGTATCTGGAAAATCTTCTCGGTAATGTACGCCGCGACTTTCTTTTCTTTTTAAAGCGGCATGAACGATTAACTTTGATACCAAGAGAATGTTACGCAGTTCAATCAAATCACGTGTAATAGTGTAATGCCAATAATAATTTTCTATCATATGTTGGCGCGCTTTGATTAAGGTGCGTAAATCTTTTAAGCCAGCTTCCGTGCGCACAATGCCGGCGTAAGACGTCATTTCACTGCGCAAACCGCGCCAATGCGCATTGATTTGGCTGGCGCGGCGCAAGTCCATTACACAATTAGAATCCCAGTCACGCAATGCTTTGCTGGGCGTTGTTCGGGTTTGTAACCAGTGATGACTATGCTTAGCGGCAAAACCCGCCATAACCACACATTCTAATAATGAATTACTGGCTAAGCGATTGGCGCCATGCAAACCGGTAAACGCTGTTTCGCCAATGGCATACAGCCCTGCTAAATCGGTTTGACCCTTTAAATCCGTTAGCACGCCGCCACACAGGTAATGTGCTGCGGGCACCACAGGAATTTTATCGGTGCAGATGTTAATGCCATGTTTTGCCAAGGTTTGATAAATTCGCGGAAAGCGTTGTTGCAACATATTGGGATCTAAATGCGTTAAATCTAAATGAACGAAGTTTTCTTGGCCGTGTTCGATTTCGGTAAAAATTGCTCGTGCAACAATATCGCGTGTCGATAATTCTAAGCGTTGGCTATCATATTTTTGCATAAAGCGTTCGCCCGTTATCGGATCACGCAAATAAGCGCCTTCACCGCGAACCGCTTCTGAAATTAAAAAATGATTTTCGCTTGGGTGATAGAGTAGGGTAGGGTGGAACTGAACGAACTCCATATTGCCAACGCGTGCACCCGCGCGATACGCCATGGCAACTCCATCACCCGTGGCGACTGTTGGATTGCTGGTGTAACGATAGGTTTTACCTATCCCGCCGCAGGCTAATATCACGGCCCCCGCTGCAAAGCAATGAATAAAGCCGAGTAAATTGTCTAGCACATAGCAACCGGTTACCGTGCGTCGACTGCCGGGCTGATGTGGCGCTTGCTCGGTAATTAAGTTAACGACAGTGTGGTTTTCAAAAATATCAACTTGCGCTTTGGTTTGCACTTTGGCAATTAAGCATTGCATGATCGCAGCGCCGGTTTGATCCCCATTGTGTAACACTCGGCGTTGACTGTGGCCGCCTTCATTACCTAAGTCATAGTTGCCCTTGGCATCGCAATTTAATTCAACCCCACTGGCAATCAACTCTTCAATGCAACGTTTGCTGGCTGTTACCACTTGTTCGACTACGTTAGGGTTTGATAAACCTTTACCGGCTTGTAGTGTGTCTTCAACATGCTGTTCGATTGAATCGTTAGGATCCCACACGGCGGCGATCCCACCTTGTGCATAGTGACTATTGGAATTTGCCAAGTCCTGCTTAGTGATCAAAGCGATTTTTGTTTGCGGTGCGATTTGACTGAGTTGTTCAATGTAATGTAAACCGGCTAAACCACTGCCTATTACGATCACATCATATTGAAAACGCTTACCGCGTTGTGAAAGCTCCGTCATGATAAACTGTCTATTTGCATGGATAAGTCTACATGACCCGCATCATAGGTAAGGCGGCCAATGGAAGCAAAGTCAACGCCGGTAGCAGCGATGTCGGCAATTGTGGCGAGCGAAATATTCCCCGACGCCTCTGTTGTCACAGTGTTTTTGCAGGCTTGCACGCAGGTTGTTAGGGTTTGGCAATTCATATTATCTAATAGAACTCGCGTGATTTTATCAGCCCCTAAGGTGAGTACGGTGTCCAGTTCAGTTGTGTTGCGCACTTCAACAATCACGGGTAATGAGTTTTGATCGCGTGTGGGTAGGCGATCCAGTGCAGCTGCCATGCCCCCGAGCAGATCCACATGGGTATCTTTAACCATATAGGCATCATATAAACCTTGGCGATGGTTTACGCCGCCGCCACACTGCACCGCGTATTTTTCTAAGTGACGCAGGCCGGGTGTGGTTTTACGCGTGTCTAAGATTTTGGTGTGGCTGCCGGCAACTTTCGCAACATAGTTGGCAGTGAGTGTGGCAATTGCTGATAGATGCCTTAAAAAGTTTAATGCCAAACGCTCGCCCATCAATAATGTGCTGGCGGGGGCGGTGATGCTACACAGCGCTTCACCCGGTGCAAGCACTTCGCCATCAGCCAAATAAGCTTCAACTTGGGTATCTGGATTTAAATGTTTATATACCGTTTCAATGACCTCTAAGCCGCAGACAGTAATGGGCCTGGCATGCTTACTGTAGATTTTAGCCCGCCCAGTGAAGTCCTGTTGTTTGAACAACGTCATTGTGGTGACATCAACAGCAGGAGCCCCGAGATCTTCGCGCAAGGCAAGTTCCAATAAGGTTTTATCTAAACTTGGCATTTTGTTATCATTATCCAAACAAATCGTCCGCAGTATATACTCGAAGCAAAGTGGTTTTCGGTATTTTTGACACCGTTATTTTTCGCCTAGCGCTACGATTAAATTGCAGGTAATATCTGGGATTCTTGCCAAAATTTAATCGTAGCGCTAGGCGGAAAATAACACGGCAAAAAGCCGAAAACCACTTTGCTTCGAGTATATACCATACGAGTAGTGTTAACCATGGCCGAATCTAAACCTCATCATGACTTTGACTCTGCTGCATTCTTGCAGCGAGTTACCGATCAGCCTGGTATTTATCAAATGTATGACGCGCAGGATAAAGTCATCTACGTGGGTAAAGCGCGGAATCTAAAAAAGCGCTTGAAAAGTTACTTTAAAGCTCGGATAGATGAACCCAAAACGCGAGTGTTAGTCAAACACATACAGCGCATTGACGTGACGGTGACTGAAACCGAAAACGAAGCCTTATTATTAGAAAGTAATTTAATTAAAAAACTCAAACCACGCTATAACGTATTGCTGCGTGATGACAAAAGTTACCCTTATATTTATTTGTCGACGCAGGATGATTTTCCTCGCATGGATATTTACCGGGGTAAGCTGTCGAAAAAAGGCCGTTATTTCGGACCCTATCCTAGCGCCGGCGCCGTGCGTGAAACGCTGAATCTATTGCAAAAACTCTTTTTAATTCGCCAATGTTCGCCGTCATTTTTTAATAGCCGCAGTCGGCCGTGTTTGCAATATCAAATTAAACGTTGCACGGCGCCTTGCGTGGCTTATATCAATAAAGAAGAATATGCTAAGTCAGTGTATTTAGCCGAGATGTTTTTATCCGGAAAAAGCCAAAGCTTGATTAATGATTTAGTACTGCAAATGCAGCGTGCAAGTGACGCCATGGAATTTGAAACTGCCGCGCATTTGCGCGACACCATTGCCAATTTGCGCAAAGTGCAAGCGCAACAAGTCGTTAGTAAAACCGATGGTGATATTGATGTGATTGCTCTTGAAGCTCAAGCCGGTGGTTTTTGCGTGCAAGTGTTAACGATCCGTGGTGGACGTATTTTGGGGAGCCAATCTTACTTTCCACGTGCGCATGAATCCAGCTCCACCGCGGAAGTGTTATCACAATTTATTACGCAATATTATTTAAATCCAGTGCGTGTACAGCAAATTCCAAAGCGTTTGATCCTCAATACTGAAGTGGCTGACAAAAAATGGCTGGTTAATTTTCTGAGTGAACAAGCTAAACACAAAGTTTTGTTGGATACGCAAGTTCGCGGTGTCCGTTTACAGTGGTTGCAGATGGCGCAGAATAATGCGCAAGTCGCCTTAACCAGTCATTTGTCTACACAAGCCAATACCTTTCAACGTTTAGAAGCTTTGCAAAAATTACTGCAATTGGAATCGCTGCCACAACGCTTAGAATGTTTCGACATTTCTCATAGCCACGGCGAGGCCACGGTTGCCTCCTGCGTGGTATTCGATATTAATGGACCCGCCAAACAACATTACCGCCGCTTTAACATTCATGACATCACGCCGGGAGATGATTATGCCGCGATGAAACAAGCCTTATTACGCCGCTATACCAAATTAAAGTCCAAAGAAGAATATATGCCAGACGTGTTATTCATCGACGGAGGCAAAGGTCAACTTTCGCAAGCGCGCGCCGTATTAGAAGAATGCCAAGTCTCTAGCGTGTTATTGGTCGGCATCGCCAAAGGCGAGGGCCGTAAACCGGGCTTGGAAACCTTATTTGTCGGCGATGACAATAAAGTCCTTAACCCGCCACCGCATTCTCCAGCCTTGCACTTGATCCAACAAATCCGGGACGAAGCCCACCGTTTCGCTATCACCGGCCACCGCAACCGCCGTGACAAACGTCGTAAAACATCACCTTTACAAAGTATTCCCGGAATTGGCCCCAAACGCCGCCAACAGTTACTGCAACAATTCGGAGGCTTGCAAGCATTAAAAGCCGCGAGTATCGACGAATTGGCAACAGTCCCCGGGATCAGCCGCCCCCTCGCGGAAAAGATCCATAAAGCCTTACTGAAACTGTAATGATGGGGGCACATCCCAGCATCCGACAAAATTCGCCACTTAACTTACCCATGTTGGATGTTGGGATGTGACCCCAGTCAACCTTTCTGCTACAGTACAGCTTGTTTAGACGACTGTTTGGATGACACATGGGCGTACCCACTTATTTCACCTTAATGCGTATTGCGGCGATTCCGCTGTTTGTGCTGGTGTATTTAATGCCGTTTCACGGCAGTCACACGGCGGCGGCGGTGATTTTTGCTCTCGCGTCGGTGACTGATTGGTTGGACGGCTACTTAGCGCGCTTGCTCAGTCAAGTGTCACACTTTGGAGCGTTTTTAGATCCAGTGGCCGACAAATTAATTGTGGCGATCGCTTTGGTATTACTGCTATCGAGCAGCGCACTGCCTTATTTAGCCCTGCCTGCGATGGTGATTATTGGTCGCGAAATTGTGGTTTCCGCTTTACGTGAATGGATGTCTGAAATCGGTAAGCGCACCAGTGTTGCCGTCAATCAAATTGGTAAAATCAAAACTTTTGTGCAAATGGTGGCTTTAGTGATTTTGATCGCGCATTCAGCTCATAGCCCGTTATGGCTAACTGTACTCGGTTACCTTGCCATTTATGCAGCGACTTTATTGACGTTTTGGACCATGTATATGTACCTCAAAGCCGCCTGGCCTGAGATGGTTATCCGCCAACAGCCGACGGTGGATGCTCCGCAGTAGCGTCGATGGCATTTGACTTTTAGTTGAATATCCTGTATGATACATAATCACATCTGATTTTAAGAGGTTGCTATGTTATTAAGTGAAGTAAGAGCCAATTTAGCAGATTATGACTCTAGGCGGGGTTTGAGGCGCAGGTTGTGGCCACGTCCTGAAGTTGAGTTATTAAGAGAATTTTTACGACAGAAAACTGATTTGGACAGTAGTGTTGATATCCCTTTCGAATCTTTCCATGATTTCTGTTGTGCTAGAAATGTCAGTTTGGATGCGATTTTGTGGAGCAATGCTAATGCTGCGCAACTTATTTTTAAGCCTTGGCGAGATCATATTGTGATAAGACCACTCAATCTTGCCGCCTTGTTACCACAATTACAAATATCAGCGCTCGTTCTAGTTCCACTAGTAGTTCCTCAGGTAGACCTTGCTGCGATACTTCACCGACATGAACAGGAAAATCGAGAGCGATTCAATCACATGATTCAACAGCTACATACTGAGCGTGGGTCTGATTATCTTTTAGAAGTGTTTCGTATGAGAAATATTCCCTATAGCTTCTTTCAACCTAGTGATTATGAATCCCTGTTTAATCCACAACAACCTGAGCCGGAGCCACAACCTACTTGGCCACAGCCCGACACGACAGCTAACGCTGCACCTTGCGCATAAAGGCCTTTTAAGAAAGGCAGCACTTGTTTGCCTCTCCATTTATGCTACCCTTGCGCCATGACAAAAAAACGAATATTAATCACCGGTGGGCGCTCTGCTCAAGCATTGGATTTAGGCCGGCGGCTTCATGCAGCCGGTCATCAAGTTTTTGCAGTCGATACGTCGAATTGGTATTTGTGCACTTATTCCAAAGCGTTTCAACAGTGCTTCACCGTCGCCAGCCCGCGGTTTTCCCCACAACAGTATCGACAAGAATTATTGGCACTCGTTGAGCAACATCACATTGAATTTGTGATCCCCACGTTTGAAACCATATTTTATTTGTCGCAATTTTTAGAAGCCTTCCCTAAAACTTGCCAAGTGTTTGCCGAGCCGTTTGATAAGCTGCATACACTGCATCACAAGTATGAGTTCAATCAATTAATTAAATCCCTAGGGTTACCGGCACCGAAATCTGCCTTGATCACCTGTGCTGAGGATTTAGCACAATTGAATTGGGAACACGATTACATCATTAAAAAAGTCTACAGCCGCGCGGCGCAAAATTTTATTAAAAAGCGCGCGGGCGAAGCGCTACCTGAATTAGAATATGAATCGAATAATCCTTGGATAGCACAAGAGTGGGTAGAGGGCAAACAAATCTGCACCTATGGCGTGTGTCACCAAGGTAAGGTGTTAGCGCATACCGCTTATCCCGTACAATTTTCCATTGATGGCAGTTCTTGCGTGTTTTTCGAATCGATTCATCATGCCGGTATTCTAGAATGGGTTGAACAATTCGTCGCGGGCACACAGTTTACCGGGCAAATCGCTTTTGATTTTATTGAAACGCCACAACATGAATTATCAGTGATCGAATGTAACCCGCGCACCACCAGCGGCGTGCATTTATTTGCAGAAAATAGTGATTTAGATTTAGCGATATTGAATCAAACCCAAACGCTTATCCAACCTCCCGCCGGTGTCACCCGCCAACTCGCTATGGGCATGTTGCTCTATGGTTGGCGTACGCCGCAATCCCTGCGTGGCAAACATACTTACCTCAGGGCTTTCTTACACACCCCTGATGTCGTATACCAACGCGGTGACAGTAAACCCAGCTGCTTGCAGCCGTTCTCAGCCCTGCGCTATATGGCACTCAAATTTAAACTCCACCTCAGCCTGCCCGCCGTATTCAATTATGATATTGAGTGGAATGGGGAAGACGCCGCGTCACCGCGTTAATACAAGCTGCGCGGTATTAAGGGGAGCCTGTTGTTACTTCCGGAACAGAACCAGAATCGGAATCAGAATCATCAGCATGATCGCTCATGAGCTTTTGACGGTAATTCTCAAACCAAGTGGGGCGCCACTCATCTACTAAGGCAAGCTTAAGTAATTTGATTATTTTATAGCCTTGTTTGGGCGATCGTTCCGCTTGACACCCCAAGTCGGTGGGGTACAATGGCCGTCCGGTTTTCGGCGGGAATAGCTCAGTTGGTAGAGCACAACCTTGCCAAGGTTGGGGTCGCGAGTTCGAGTCTCGTTTCCCGCTCCATTTGCGGTGTCAAGTCTTGACACCCGGATTTTGGCTGGATGGCAGAGTGGTTATGCAGCGGCCTGCAAAGCCGTGTACGTCGGTTCGATTCCGTCTCCAGCCTTCGCTAAAGCTTCGGCTGGCAGGCCAGCTATGAAGCAGTTTCTGTTGCCCGGGTGGCGAAATTGGTAGACGCAAGGGACTTAAAATCCCTCGGAGGCAACTCCGTGCCGGTTCGACTCCGGCCCCGGGCAATCTATAATAGGTATCGTAGCCATGGTTAAGCATGTGCTGTTGGGCAATTATGGTAATGAGCATATCGCGTTGTTGCAGTGGGCGTTTGAGCGGCAATTGCCAGATGTTATATCCGTTAGCGTTGATACGCATTGGGCTGCGGTAGGCTGGCAGCGGCGGGTTGATCATAGCCAGCAGTGGGTAGAATCGTTAGGGTTTACTTCTAAACGCTTGCAGGCGCGGGCTGGGTTTGCTGATTTAGTTCGCCAGCAGCAGCGCTTTCCCAGTGTTAAATTTCAATGGTGTGCGGGTCTATTAAAAGGTCTAGCACTAAATGATTATCTTGATCAGGTCGATCCCACTGCCCAAACTTTAGTGCTATTAGCTAAGCGTCGTGCACGTTCACGTTTGGCTAGCGATTTGACAGAGTTTACCCACGGCAGTGAACATCACGGAGGGCGCACGGTCTGGTGCCCTTTGTTTGAAACCCGTGATGACGAGCGAGATGTACTGATCCGGCGTGCCGGATTTAACGTCCTACCGCACCGCTCATTGGAGTGCGACCCGTGCATCCACAATACGCAGGCTGATTTCAGGCGCCTCCAAGTTGAGGACTGTGCTAAAACGCAAGCGCTAGAGTGTAATATTAATCAAGCTATGTTTAACCCTGAAACCCATGGGAATGTTCAAGGTATCAACGCCGTGCAGCAATGGTCTAAGACATGTGACAATACCAAGCAAAGTTCTTATAATGAAAACCTAACAAAAAGTTGCGGATCGCCTTGGGCCTGTGGTGATTAAAATAGATTGAGGATAAAGCCATGACATTTGTGATAACGGAAACTTGCATCAAATGTAAATTAATGGATTGTGTAGAAGTGTGCCCGGTAGATTGTTTTTACGAAGGTCCGGTGAGCTTGGCTATCCACCCTGATGAATGCATTGACTGTGCCTTGTGTGAACCGGAATGCCCAGTCGATGCCATTAAATCGGAAGATGATATAGCGCCTGAAGAAGAAAAATTCTTGGCTTTAAATGCTGAGTGCTCTGAGATCTGGCCAAACATCAATGTTAAAAAAGATCCGCCAGCCGACGCTGACGATTGGCGAGAAGTAAAAAACAAGTTCCAATATTTTGAAAAAGAATGGAAGTCCGATAAGACTTAGCCAAACGAGTTCCTTAATGTCGGTTGCAAAGTTTCGAGCGATTGGAAAATTAGTTTGGCAAGCCAATTAAATTAATGAGGAAACTTCATGAGCACCACTAAATCTTATACCATCAATCAACAAGGTTTACCCCTAATTATCGAACCGTTCGATTCAAAAATCAGTCTGCATGACTTATGCGAATGCTTGCAAAATGAAAACGCTGATTTTAAGAAGAAGCTGCTCAAACACGGCGGTTTGCTACTGCGTAACTTTCCGGTCAAGGGACCAAAAGATTTTGCGAAGGTGATCGATGCCTTCGGCACAGGTAAGCGCTTGGATTATATCGGTGGGGGCAGCCCACGCGAAAAACTCGAAGATGCCGTTTACACCTCAACCGATGCGCCGCCGAGTTTAAAAATCCCTTTGCACAACGAATTATCGTATATGTCGAAGTTCCCCAAACACATTTATTTTCATTGTGAAATTCCATCTGCCACGGGGGGTGAAACCATTATCGGCGATGCGCGCAAAGTGTATAGCTCGATGGTGACTCGGATCCGCGATAACATTGAAAATCGTGGTATCCGCTATCATTCATCGTATTATGACAACAGCAAATTAATGCGCTTGATTTATCGCTTCAAGCCATCGCATAAATCATGGCGACAAGTGTTCGAAGCGGATAGCAAGCAAGCTGTGGAAGTCAAATGCAAACAAAATGATTTTGATTTTACATGGCACGCACACAATTGGCTCAACGTCAGCCAAACTACGCCGGCAGTAAGAAAACATCCGCAGACCCAAGACAAATTATGGTTTAACCAAGTGCATCTTTACGATATGAATCCACAACTCTTGGGTTGGCCAAATTACCTAGGCGCAAAACTATTATATTGCCGACCGTATACCCTGCATTCACGGATCAGTTACGCCGATGGCGCAGCCATTCCCAAACGTGATATTTATCAAATTCTGCGAACGCTCGATGAGAATACGGTAGCGTTTCCCTGGCAGCAAGGTGATGTGATGATCCTCGATAATATGCTGACCATGCACGGTCGGAATTCATATACGGGTACACGTCGCATTCTAACAGCGATGACGCAAGACTAACGCGCAATGATTTTGATAACACTGCATACTGCCGGCCGATGTTGCTCAGTTGCTCTGAGCGTTGATGGTGTAGTGACAAGTCAATTTGAGTCACAGCCTAATCAGCACACTGCCATCATTTTACAGATGATCGACACACTATTGCAACAGCAAGGCTTACAATTGTCCGATTTAGACATTTTGGGGTTTAACTGCGGTCCTGGCGCTTTCACGGGTTTACGGATCGGCGCCAGCGTGGCACAAGGGTTAGCTTATGCCATTAGCTGCCCTGTTGTTGCAGTTTCTAATCTTGCCACCTTAGCCCAAGCGGCATTTATGCAACACCAAACAGAGGCTGTATTAGCTGTGATTGATGCGCGGCTTGATGAAGTGTATGTGGGCCAGTATCACGTAAATGAACGTCACGTCATGTGCTTGCAACAAAAAGAATTATTGCTAGCGCCACAAGAGATAGTCAACGTTATTGATTTAACGGCACCCACAGGTGCCGGCAGCGGTTTTGCATTCTACCCACAGGCGTGCCAAACGTTAACGCAGCGTTTAACCGCCGTGTACCCAAACCTCGATGCCACCGCCGAACATATGATACCCTTAGCCATAGAAAAGGTTTTAAACGAACAAACCCTATCCGCCGAACAAGCGCTACCCACGTATTTGCGTGATCGCGTGGCTAGAAAACCTCAGTAAGGAAAGAACATGGACCGAAAATTATTAGATATTTTAGTGTGCCCAATTTGCAAGGGAAAACTACTCTTCATTAAACCCAAACAAGAATTAATTTGCCGCGCCGATCGCCTCGCCTTCCCAATCCGCGATGACATTCCTGTGATGCTAGAAGCTGAGGGGCGCTTGATTTCGACTGATGAACTGGATCAATTACCGCATTAAATAAAGCATCAGCTTGCTTTTTGCAACTGTATATTGAACCTTTTTGTAAGATACAATCCAGGCGGATCAGACTACATTCTCTGGACCCCAGCTTTCGCTGGGGTGACGTATAATTTTAGCTGCTTTACAAAAAATACCGAAAACCACTTTGTTTCGAGTATAAACTACGACTTTTCTTTTTCAGTCGTAGTGGGTTTATCTGGCGGATTTTGTTTAACGGCCTGCTCTTTAGGTTGTTGTTGGGCCGGCTTAGCGGCTTGTTGTTGTGGTTTATTCTGTTGCTGTTGCTGAGTTTTTTGCTGCTGCTGTTGCTGAGGCTTTTGCTGCTGCGCTTGCTTTTGCTGATCACTTTGTGGCTTGGCTTGCTGTTGCCGATTGCCTGAAGTGTTACCGCGATTTTGTTGCGACCGCTGACCACCTTGTTGACCGCGCCCACGTTGCGGATGACGGCGACCACCGCGTTGACCTTGGCCACCCCGACCGCCACCGCGAGACTGACTTCCTTGTTGACCTTGTCGTCTTCGCTGTTGTTGTGGTTTACGTTGTGTCGATTTCTCGGCAGGTTTCACTTCCGCAGTACTACCAAACAAGGCTTGCCACAAACGTTTCACCAAACCTTCAGAGTTGGTTTTACGTTCCAGCATTGGCACAGGGCTGATTGCGGGTTGATTCTGTTTGGTAGGTTCAGCGCTGCGCTGCGGAATTTTGGGTTGTTCAGACTCGACTAAATCAAAACTACGCTGGCCTTTGCCGCCACCACCTTGGGTTTTTAAACGCTTGATGTGATAGTGGGGAACCTCCAATTGGGGATTCGGGATAATGATAATATCACAGTGATGCCGTGCTTCAATTTCATGAACCGAATTGCGTTTTTCATTCATCAGAAAAGTAGCCACGGATAATGGCAGTTGAACTTGCACTGTTTTGGTTTGAGGTTGCAAAGCGCTTTCTTCAATCAAGCGCACAATCGATAAGGCAATCGATTCAATACTGCGAATAGTGCCGCGGCCGTCACAATGAGGGCAGACTTGTTGGCTTGTTTCACCTAGGGATAAGCGCAAGCGTTGTCGTGACATTTCGAGTAAACCAAACCGAGAAATACGGCCGACTTGCACCCGAGCACGATCCGTTCGCAACGCTTCGCGTAAGCGATTTTCAACTTCACGCTGGTTTTTCGAAGCTGACATATCGATAAAATCAATCACAATCAAACCGCCCAAATCGCGTAATCGTAATTGTCGTGCAATTTCCACCGCTGCTTCGCAGTTGGTATTTAAGGCGGTGGTTTCAATATCAACGCCGCCAGTTGCCCGTGCGGAGTTAATATCGATAGACACCAAGGCCTCGGTGCGGTCAATGATGATAGAGCCACCAGCGGGTAAAGTCACTTCGCGTTTGTAAGCCGTTTCAATTTGATGTTCGATTTGATAGCGATTAAACAGCGGTACCGGATCTTGATACAATTTTACATTATTAACAAAACTCGGCTTAATTTGTTGGATATAATTCTTAGCCTTGATGTAGGTTTCAGGGTTATCGAGAATAATTTCTTCCACGTTGCGGCGAAGATTGTCGCGCAAGGAGCGAATAATGATATCGCCTTCTTCATGAATTAATTGCGGGGGTTGCAACTCACCGCTGGCTTGCTTGATGTTATTGAATTGGTGGACTAAAACATCCAAGTCCCACTGCAGATCCTCCAAGCTTTTACCCAGACCTGCTGTGCGAATAATAACGCCCATTTTATCGGGAATATTTAAATTGCGTAACATGTCTTTCAATTCTTCACGCTCTTCACCTTCAATGCGGCGTGAAATGCCGCCAGAGCGGGGATTATTAGACATCAACACCAGGTAACAACCCGCTAAGGTTAAGAAGGTTGTTAACGCTGCGCCTTTGTTGCCACGTTCTTCTTTTTCAATTTGAATGAGGATCTCTTGCCCCTCGGAAACCAAATCTCTGATACCGGGTTTAACGCCTTCTTTTGGCGCTTGGGTTCGAAAGTATTCTGGGGAAATTTCTTTAAGCGGTAAAAAGCCTTGGCGATCGGAGCCGTAATCGATAAAGGCGGCTTCTAAGCTGGGCTCGAGCCTAGCAATTTTGCCTTTATAAATATTGCCTTTTTTACGTAGGATCTGCCCAGGCTTTTCAATATCTAAATCGTAGAGGGTTTGGTCTTTGACTAACGCCACGCGGAGTTCTTCCGGGTGCGACGTATTAATTAACATTTTTTCCATTGTTATCTCACATCAGTTTAAGCGCACTGATGATTGAATGGCTAAGCTTATGCTCCGAATGAGATGCGAAAACCCACGGCAATGAGTGCCGCTAGGGTAGGGAGAACCGCGGTTTGCTTATGTTTTGCGGTCGATTTCAGGATTTGGTGTGCCTGATCTGTCATGTCAATAATCTCGTTTCGCATTCTAGCTCAACCCTGTGGGCTGAGGCATTAACTCGGGCGACTTAGCTGATTTCAATCAGCGGGGCGCTAGGTTTATAATCTCGTTTCATTCTTTGCGGCATTCATGCTGCCGCAGCTATAAGAGGCGGATCATAACAATTTTGTCCTTAAAATGCAATTAGCTGATAACGACTAGGGGTAATTTCAGTAACACCGGATAGTGTGGCACGCCGGTATCAGTCTCAAGATGAATTCTTATTGACCATCTGGTTTCTGTTATGTACAATACGAGAACTTTTGCCATACATCTTGAACAAGTGAGAGGATAGTATGCCAGTAACAACTTCAGACGAGACTAAGCGTGCAGCGCAGGCCTACCAAGTCAGGCGAGTGACCATTGAAGCGGATGCCGCCGATCAACGCATCGACAATTTCTTGCTGCGCGAATTAAAAGGCGTACCGCGCAGTCACGTGTACCGTTTATGTCGCAGTGGGCAAGTGCGGGTGAATGGTGGGCGAGTCAAACCGAGCTATCGTTTGCAAGCAGGCGATGAAGTGCGTATTCCTCCCGTACGCATGGCGCAGCCCAAACCAGTAGCTAAGGATTCTAATTTAGCGGCTTTGTTAGAGCGATGCATTGTCTATGAAGATAAGTATTTACTAGTCTTGAACAAACCCACGGGGGTGGCGGTGCATGGTGGCAGTGGTATCGCTTTAGGCGCGATTGAAGCGATGCGTGCACAGCGCCCAAAGAGTCAGCAATTGGAATTAATTCACCGTATCGATCGCGCAACCTCAGGCTTATTGCTGATTGCTAAAACGCGCGCCGTGTTACGCCAAGCGCATGAATTATTCCGCGAAGATAGAGTCGACAAACGCTATTTTGCTTTAGTGAAAGGTGAGTGGCCCGCTAAGCTTAAACGGATCAACGCCAACTTAGAAAAAAACATTCTGCAATCCGGCGAGCGTATGGTACGCGTAAGCGAAACCGGCAAGTACGCCTTAACCGAATTCAAAATACAGCAACGCTTAACGAACGCAACACTGTTAGATATAAAACTACGTACCGGTCGCACCCACCAAATCCGCGTCCACACCCAGCACGCTGGCCACCCCATCGCCGGTGATGAAAAATACGGCGATAAAGCCTTCAATGCATGGTATCGCAGCATCGGCGGCAAACGTTTATTCCTACATGCACACAGTATGGTGCTGCCATTAAGTTATTACGACACCCCCTTGAAACTACATGCTCCCCTGGATGCCGAGTTGGAAAGAGTCCTGGTGAAGGTGTCCAATGTCAAGACTTGACACCCTTAGAGACTTGTTGATATTATTAGCAGCTTATGTCTGCTGTGTCTCACCCAATTTTGGTTGATCCGGCGGCTCGGGCTTTAGCCGGGGCTCAGCTTGAGTTAAGCTATGCGCCGGAGTTGTTCCCGCGTTTGCAGGATTTAGCGGTAACACCGGTTGGTGAGGTGGTGGTGTGTGCGGCGTTTGCTAAAGATCCGCATGGGCAAGTGGTGGTTGAATTACGTTTGCAAGCGCAACTTAATATGATGTGTCAGACGTGTTTGCAAACGCTAACGCAGAACTTACAGCAGCAAACTGTTGTCGCGCCGGTTTTTAATGATGCGGCAGCCGAAAAAGTAAATCGAGACTATGACGCGGTGTTGCTAGATGAAAACGGCGAATTAAATCTCGATACAGTAATAGAAGATGAATTGATTTTAGCTCTGCCGCAAGTGCCTAAACATGTTGATGGGCCCTGTGCTGAGCGCTTAAACCAAGCATTGCAAACGGATGCAGACTTGGTAGCAGATGATAAACCCAATCCGTTTGCAGTGTTAGAAAAATTGCAGGCGGAGCAAACCAAAACTGGAAAAAGTAAATAGGAGTCTAGATCATGGCAGTTCAAAAAAATCGAAAAACTCGTTCTAAGCGCGGTATGCGTCGCGCTCATGATGCATTAAAAAACCCAACCTTGTCTACCGATCCCACCACCGGTGAAACGCATATGCGTCATCATATTACCCCTGAAGGTTATTATCGGGGTAAAAAAGTGTTGGATGTTGAAGCTGCACACGACGAAGAGTAAATCCCTTGACTGATATCACCATTGCACTGGACGCAATGGGCGGCGACTATGGTTTAGACGTGGTTGTCCCCGCTGCATTGGCGGTGCTGGCTAAGCATCGAAAAGTTAAGTTGATTTTGGTTGGCGATGAAAACTCGATTCAGCAACACTTAGCTCACGGCAAACATCAGCGGTTTGCTGATCGCCTCAGCGTGCGTCATGCATCTGAGGTTGTTACGATGGATGATCCCCCCAAGCGCGCTTACCGTAGTAAAAAAGACAGTTCCATGCGTGTTGCGGTTGATTTAGTTAAACAAGGCGAAGCGGGCGCTTGCGTCAGTGCCGGTAACACAGGTGCTTTGATGACGATTGCGAGTCTAGTTCTGGGCCGCTTACCGGATATTGATAGGCCCGCTATTATCACCCAACTACCCACACAAGATGGTATTACTCGAGTGTTAGATCTGGGCGCTAATGTGGACAGTTGCGCCGAACACCTATTTCAATTTGCTATTATGGGTTCTGTATTAACGGCCGCAGTCGATGGCATTGATGCGCCAACAGTAGGGCTGTTAAATATTGGTGAAGAGGAAATTAAAGGTAACGATCAAGTCAAACGTACCGCGCATATGCTCACTGAATCAGGTGTAGTGAACTACATTGGCTATGTTGAAGGTGATGACATTTTTAAAGGTATCGCCAATGTCATTGTTTGCGATGGCTTTGTTGGCAACGTGGCCTTAAAAACCAGTGAAGGCACGGCCAAACTGATCACTTACTTTATGAAATCTGAATTCAATCGAAACGCTTTTACAAAATTCTTAGGCTTGATGGCGCTACCGGTGTTGCGGCGCATAAAAGAACGCGCCAACCCCTCACGTTATAATGGTGCGAGCTTGGTGGGCCTACAAGGTATTGTTATTAAAAGTCATGGTGGTACCGATGTTGTTGGTTTTACCTGCGCTATCGAACAAGCCATCGCCGAAGTTAAACATGATGTCCCGAAATTAATTGGTGAAGTCACCAGTGAACTGGTAGGAAAAGCTTAAATGGAAATTTATTCACGTATTGCTGGCACCGGTAGTTACTTGCCAGAAACAATCTTAACGAATGACGAATTAGCGCAACGGGTTGATACCTCCGACGAGTGGATCACCGATCGCGTTGGCATTAAACGTAGGCATGTGATCGCCGAACATGAAACCACATCAAGCATGGCGCACTTGGCTTCACAAGCCGCACTGCAAGCCAGTGGTTGTCATCCCCAAGATATTGATTTGATCCTTGTGGCAACATGCACACCTGAACGCATGTTCCCCAGCACTGCATGCCTATTGCAAGCGCATTTGGGTATTGAACGTAACATTACGGCGTTTGATGTATCAGCAGCTTGCGCAGGTTTTCTTTACGCATTAGAGGTGGCCGATAAATTTATTAAAGCGGGCACAGTGAAAACCGCTTTAGTTGTCGGCAGTGAAGCGTTAACGCGTATGGTTGATTGGACCGACAGGCGTACTTGTGTTTTATTTGGTGACGGCGCTGGTGCTGTAGTGTTACAAGCAGCACCTACACCCGGGATCAACTGTATTCAAACCTATGCGCAAGGCGCTCAGCAAGACATACTCTATTTACCCAACGATAAAGCTGCGCCGGCGTTATGTAGTGATAATGCTTACATCGTCATGCAAGGCCGCGAAGTTTTTAAATTTGCAGTTAATGCAATGGGGCAAGCGGCAGAAACAATATTAGCGGATTGTCGTATGAATAAATCTGACATCGATTGGCTGGTTCCACATCAAGCCAATTTACGGATCATTAAATCGCTCGCGAAAAAATTAGATATGCCCTTAGAAAAAGTTATTTTAACGATTGAAGATCAAGGTAATACATCAGCCGCATCGATTCCGCTTGCGCTGGATGCGGGCATTAAACGCGGACAAATTCAACGTGGCCAAAATTTATTGTTAGAAGCCATTGGTGGCGGCATGGCTTGGGGTTCGGCCATTGTCACTTATTAAGGGGAAATTCTGTGTCTAAATTTGCAATGGTTTTTCCGGGGCAGGGAGCGCAATCGGTGGGCATGTTGGCTGAGTTGGCAACTCACCACCCGCAGGTAAAAGCGTGTTTTGCCGAAGCATCGGCGGTATTGGATTATGATCTGTGGGAATTAGTGCAGCGCGGCCCTGAAAATAAATTGAATCAAACTGTGTATACCCAACCTGCGTTATTAGCAGCAGGGGTAGCGGTTTATCGTGTTTGGCAACAAGAAGGTGGTTTGCAACCGACGCTATTAGCGGGCCACAGCCTAGGTGAGTATTCTGCTTTGGTTTGTGCCGGCGTGTTAAACTTTGCAGATGCGGTTCGTTTGGTTGCACGCCGCGGTAAGTTAATGCAAAGCGCCGTGCCGGCAGGCAAGGGCGCTATGGCTGCGATTATCGGCTTGGATGATAATGCTGTGAAAGCCATCTGTGATGAAGCGGCTGAAGGTGAAGTGTTAACCCCAGCAAATTATAATTCCGTAGGGCAAGTTGTGATTGCAGGTGATCATTCAGCGATTGAACGAGCAGTGACTTTAGCGCTGTCGACTGGCGCTAAAATTGCTAAACTCATTCCGGTTAGCGTGCCAGCGCATTGTCCGTTGATGCAGCCAGCGATGGAAGAATTTGTTTTAGACTTAGCAAACACTCCGTTTAATCCGCCGCAGATCCCCGTTATCAATAATGTCGATGTCACAACACCCGAGCATCCTGATGACATTCGTGACGCCTTGTTACGCCAATTGATCAGCCCCGTTCGCTGGGTGGAGATCATTCAATATTGCGTGGCTGAAGGTGTGTCACAAGCCGTAGAATCAGGACCCGGAAAAGTGTTAACGGGTTTGAACAAACGTATTGACCGCGGCATCAAAACTTTTCCAGTCTACGACACTGCCAGTCTGCAATTGGCATTAGTCGATCATAACTTAAGGGAGACAGCATGAGTGTAGAAAATAAAGTAGCTTTAGTGACCGGCGCTAGCCGTGGCATTGGCCGCGCGATCGCGATGCGCCTAGCGCAGCAAGGTTTATTCGTCGTGGGCACAGCTACAACGGAAGCTGGCGCTGAAAAGATCACGGCTTATTTTGAAGAAGCTCAATTGTCTGGACAAGGCATGCAGCTTGATATTCGTGACAGCGAAATGGTGCAAACAGTGGTTGATAAGATCAGCACTGACATCGGTGCGCCTGCTATTTTGGTGAATAACGCCGCCGTCACTCAAGACAATTTATTACTGCGCATGACGGATGAAGAATGGGAAAACACCATCAACACCGATCTCAATTCAGTCTTCCGTGTGACCAAAGCCTGTTTGCGCTCGATGTTCAAGCAACGTTGGGGACGGGTTATTAATATCAGTTCGGTGGTGGGTTCCACGGGTAATGCCGGCCAAGTAAATTACTCTGCGGCAAAAGCCGGTATTCTGGGTTTCAGTAAATCTTTGGCTAAAGAAGTGGGTTCGCGTGGCATCACGATTAATGTTGTATCGCCTGGCTTTATCGAAACCGACATGACCAAAGACTTGCCGGATCAACAACGCGAAGCCTTGTTGGGTCAAATTCCCCTAAAACGCCTCGGTCAACCGGAAGACATTGCACAGGCCGTGGCATTTTTGGTCTCTGACGCTGCCGCGTATATCACCGGAGAAACCCTGCATATAAATGGCGGCATGTATATGGCTTAGAATGGTTGCAAATTTCGTATAAACCACTAAAATACCGCATTCCAAACTTTTACTATTATTTGAGCAAAAAGAGGATAGTCTAACTATGAGTACTGTTGAAGAACGTGTAAGAAAGATTGTTATCGAACAATTAGGTGTTAGCGACGATGTAAAAAACGATGCATCGTTTGTTGACGATTTAGGTGCTGATTCGCTAGATACGGTTGAGTTAGTCATGGCGCTTGAAGAAGAATTTGAAACTGAAATTCCGGATGAAGAAGCTGAAAAAATTACGACTATTCAGCAAGCTATCGATTACATCGCTACACACTCAGAACAAACTGCAGCTAAAGCGTAGTTAGGGGCGGATTGTGCAAAATCGTCGTGTAGTCATTACTGGCTTAGGTATGGTTTCTCCGCTGGGGCTGTCGGTTCCAGCGAATTGGGAAGGCATACTGGCGGGGCGTAGTGGTATTTCACACATCGAACATTTCGATGCGTCAAGGCACAGCACGACCATCTGTGGTCGGATCAAAGAGTTTGATCCGGCTCAGTACTTTGCTCCCAAAGATGTTCATAAAAATGCTCGCTTTACCCAATTCGGTTTAGCCGCCAGTATCGAAGCGATGGAAGATTCTGGGATCAACCTAGAGCAAGAAGATTTAGGTCGTTTCGGTGTTATGGTCGGCTCCGGCATTGGCGGTTTAGACGTGATCACTCAAAACTATCAAAAACTTGTTGATCGTGGACCGCGCGGAGTTTCCCCATTTTTTATTCCCTCCGGGATCATCAACATGGTTGCTGGAGTGATATCAATTCGCTTTGGCTTGCGTGGCCCTAATATCTCAATTGTTACCGCGTGTACCACGGGTACGCATAGCATTGGTACCGCAGCACGCATGGTGGCATTCGGTGATGCAGATATGATGTTGGCGGGTGGCGCAGAGTCTACTACCGACCCATTGGCTTTAGCGGGTTTTTCGTCAACTCGCGCTTTATCTAAACGTAATGATGAACCTGAAAAAGCCAGCCGACCTTTTGACAGAGACCGTGATGGCTTTGTCCTGGGTGAAGGTGCCGGTGTATTAGTGCTTGAAACCTATGAACACGCTAAAGCTCGCGGCGCAAAAATTTATGCTGAAATCACGGGGTTTGGCTGCAGTGCTGATGCCACACATATTACCTCACCTGACGAAACCGGTTTAGGTGCGCGCACTGCAATGCGTAATGCCTTACAGAATGCCGATATTAATCCTGAAAAAATTGATTATATCAATGCCCACGGTACGTCCACTAAAATCAACGATGCCATGGAAACTATGGCCATCAAAAAGTTGTTTGGTGACCATGCACACCAACTTGCGGTGAGTTCAACTAAATCCATGACCGGTCATTTGCTGGGTGCAGCCGGTGCAGCCGAAGCCATTTTCAGTGTTTTGGCTATTCGTGATCAAGTCGCTCCACCGACCATCAACTTAGATAATCCCGATGAAGGCTTTGACTTAAACTACGTTGCCCATACCGCACAACAACGTCCAATTAATTGCGTTATGTCCAATTCATTTGGTTTCGGTGGCACCAATGGCACGTTGGTTTTCCGAAAACTTGATTAAATCGCCTCACCTACGTGGCGCCCTGGCAATTGCTGTTTTATGTTTGGTGACCGTAGCCGGTTATTATTGTCATGATTTTTGGCGTGCAGTTCATACTCCAATCTTATCCGCCGAGCAACAGAAAACACTTTTCGAATTTCAGTCTGGTGCTTCCGTTAGGCAATTGGTAACGCAATTACAGCAAACCCAGTTGCTGAAACATCCTGGATATTTTGTATTGCTCGCCTGGCTCAAAGGCCAGACCACCTCTTTACAAGCTGGTGAATACGCCATTACCCCCGGCATGACGCCTGCAGAATTATTAACAAATTTAGTTGCCGGGCTGGTGGTACAACACCGTTTTACGATTGTGGAAGGGTGGACCATAAAACAATTGCGTCAAGCTATTGCTGAGAATAAGGAGTTAACCCATACGCTATCTCTGGTGGACGATAAAGCGCTGATGAGATTATTAGGTGCGCCCGATCAACACCCCGAGGGACAATTTTATCCCGACACCTATCAATTCACCCGTGGCATGAGTGATCAAGCTTTGTTGCAACGCGCCTATCAACGCATGCGGCAGCAGTTGCAAGACGCTTGGCAGCAGCGTAACCTGGATTTGCCGTATCCATCTCCCTACCAAGCTTTGATCGTGGCATCGTTAGTTGAGAAAGAGTCCGCCGTCGTGGCAGAGCGGCCGATTATCGCAGGTATTATTTTGGCGCGTCTTAAGGGGCGTATGCGCTTGCAAATTGATCCGACCGTCATTTACGGTTTACAAAATGATTATCAGGGCAAGTTAACTAAAAGTGATTTACGTCGCGATACCCCGTACAATACTTATGTTCACAAAGGCTTGCCGCCGACACCGATAGCCTTGCCGAGTTTAACGGCTATTGAAGCGGCATTACATCCAGAAAAAACTGATTATTTATATTTTGTGGCTAAAGGTGATGGGAGTCATCACTTTTCAAAAACCTTGCAGCAACAAAATCATGCGGTACGCACATTTATAACGAGCAAATAATAAGGGGATCTCATGACACGCAAGGGTTCAGGATTTTTCATTACCGTGGAAGGCATTGAAGGCGTTGGCAAGAGCACCTGTGTGCAGTGGATCAAATCGTATTTGTCACAACAACAGGTGGACTTTGAAGTCACGCGCGAACCGGGTGGCACTGCTATTGCCGAACAAATTCGCGATATTGTGTTAACCCAACAAACTGAAGTTTTAGCCGATGATACTGAATTACTGTTAATGTTTGCCGCCCGCGCACAACATTTGGCGCAAGTGATCTGGCCAGCTTTGCACGCCGGAAAATGGGTGGTGTCAGACCGCTTCACCGATGCGAGTTATGCCTATCAAGGGGGTGGTCGCGGTATTGATCCACAACGTATCCAAGTGTTGGAGCAATGGGTGCAAGGCGACTTGCAACCGGATGTAACCTTGCTGCTTGATGCACCACTGGAGATTGCCCTAGAGCGCATGCGTCAGCGCCGTAAGTTGGATCGCATTGAAGCGCAGGAACAACAATTTTTTGATAAAGTACGAAAAATGTATTTAACTCGCGCCCACGCTGAGCCGGAACGCTTTCACATCATCGATGCCGCGCAATCGATTGAACAGGTGCAGCAGAAGGTATTCACTATTTTAGAAAACGTAACCGTAAGCTAATGTTGATATGACAGATCTGGCATTAAACCCTCCGCACGCCTGGCTAGAAGAGCCATGGCAGGAATTGCTACACGCTATTGCCCAGCAACGCGTGGGTCAAGCCTGGTTAGTTACGGGCGCGCCGGGCATGGGGCAATTGGACTTGGTGAAGCGCTTTGCAGCGGCGTTGGCTTGCACATCGCCTTTGAGCACGCTTGAACCCTGTGATGAGTGTAAGCACTGCCAACTTCTAGCTGCAGGTAATTATCCCGATCTGATCACCTTACAACCCGAAACCAATACCATCAAAATTGCTCAGGTCCGTGAGCTCATCAACACCGTTTCAACCTTACCGACGCTATCATCGACACGGCTTGTGATTATTGAACCCGCAGAAACCTTGCATCGTTCAGCCGCCAATGCACTACTCAAAACCTTGGAAGAACCCACACCTAACACGGTGATCGTGCTGATCAGCTACCAGCCGCATCGTTTGCCCGCGACAGTCATCAGCCGTTGTCGGCGCCTACATTGTGCGATGCATACGCCTCAAGTTTCTGCTATTGCGGCCGTTAATGATGATGCGGCAGCTTCGCTTGCACTGGCTTTGTGTGATGATGCTCCATTGGCAGCCCAAGCTTTTCAGGGCAGTGAGCGCTGGCAGCAGCGCCAAACGTTGCTAGCAGCACTGTGGCAAATTGGAGAGCAAGGCACTGCGGCCATAGCGCAGAGCAAGCAATTTGAGATAATAGCTATTGAGGAAATTATCGCTTGGCTATATTATGTGACGGTAGATCTGATCCGACTTCAACACGGTTTGCAGGATCGGATCATTAACCAAGATATAGCGGCTACATTAACGCAGATGGCAAGTCGATTGAACGCAACACGATTGTTCGGCTTTATGGAAGTTTTGCTAGATTGCCAGCGGCAAGCCCAACGCGGGGTGAATTTGAATAAAGCCCTGTTTTGCGATTACATTATTTTGCAGTGGAGAGGACTCTATGAATAGTTCAGTATCAGTAAAGCCAATCGATCCCGAACGTAAGGTTAAACAAAATAATGTGCTCAATGTGCATATCAAAGATAAAAATGAGTTATACGCTGCCTATATGCCGTTTATCAAACAGGGTGGCTTGTTTATCTATACCAATAAAACGTATGAAATGGGTGAAGAATTATTTCTATTATTACAATTATGCGATGAAATGAAAAAATTCCCCATTACCGGAAAAGTGATTTGGCGCACACCACTAGGCGCACAACGTAATTTAACGCCCGGAGTTGGCATTCAATTTTGCGCTGATGAAGCGGCTAGTGTCCAGAAAAAAATTGTCACGCTACTGGCTGGCTCGGCAGGATCTGATCGCCCCACGGATACTATGTAAACTTAGCGAGCCTACACTTTGTTATGATAGTCGATTCACATTGCCACCTTGATACTCTGGATTTATCACTATTCGATAATGACATGGATAATGTCCTAGCCGCTGCCCGTGAGCAGCAAGTGGAATATTTTTTATGTGTCTGTATCGATTTAGAAAATTTCCCTAGTGTGCTAGCCGTCGCGCAGCGTTACCCAAATGTCAGCGCTTCTGTCGGCGTGCATCCTAATTCACAAGATGTGCAAGATCCCAGCGTCGAACAATTAATTGAGTTGGCTCAGGATCCCAATGTTGTTGCTATCGGTGAAACCGGCTTAGATTATTACCGTAGCGAAGGTGATTTAGATTGGCAACGTGACCGTTTTCGTCGCCATATTCAAGCCGCTAAGGCCGTCAATAAGCCCATCATTATCCACTCTCGCGATGCGCAAGACGATACGCTTGCGATTATGCGCGAGCAAGATGCTGCCAGCATTGGGGGCGTCCTGCACTGTTTTACTGGAAGCTTAGAAATGGCCCAGGCAGCTATTGAGATGGGATTTTATATTTCCCTGTCTGGCATCATCACGTTTAAAAATGCCAAAGAACTGCAGACTGTGGCCAAGACTATTCCACTCGAAAACATTCTTATTGAAACCGATTGCCCATATTTGGCGCCAGTGCCGTTTAGAGGTAAACCCAATCAACCCGCTTATGTGCGTTATGTGGCTGAGAAATTGGCACAATTACGACAAATTTCCTTCCAAAGTGTGGCTGAACAAACCACTCAAAATTTTCTACGCTGTTTCTCTAAAGTTATCTACCCTAAATGACGATTACAAAAGAGAGTAATAATGAATGAGGGGTTAACTTATGCCGTTTTATACCTGTATCACTAATCTTTGCAATCTCGATTTACAATTACAATTGCCAAAACAGTTCGATGTGGAAAAATTAAAGCAAGATTTTGATAACCTCAGCAAGAATTTTGTTGCAACTAAACAGCATGGTACTTATCATGATGGCCGTTGGAAGGCGATTGGGTTAGTAACAGCTGAAGGCGACATTAATAACGATAAATTCTCTCCTGAAGGTAACTATCTTCCTACTGAAGCATTAGAGTATTGTCCATATATCAAAGACATTCTAGACCAATTTCCAGCTAAAAAAAATCGAGTACGGATCATGTTTCTTGAGCCTGGTGCTGAGATAAATTGGCATTGTGATGTTGGAGATAGTATTGATTTAGATGGTTCATCTCGGTTTCACATACCGATTTTCACTTCTGAGAAAGTTGAATTTATAATTTCACACCAAGAGTGTCATTGGGAGCCAGGAAATCTCTATTATGGTGATTTTTCATTTCCCCACCGTGTAAAAAACAACTGGGATCAGACACGTGTTCATCTGGTTATAGATATGCAACCGAATACTGAAATTCGGGGGCTATTCCCAGATGCTTTTTTTGAAGCCTCTAATAAACGCGCATTGCTTAGAGCACTTATACACAAATATTTTTATTTATTAACTTTAAGTAAACGCGCGTTAGAGAAAATAGGTTTAAAGAAAATAGAACTAAATGCTGAAAGATAATATGTATTCTACACTTTTTAGGAAGTATTTATATCCTGGCTATGAGACCTTTATTCGAAAGCGAAAAACTTTGAAATATTATCAGGAATACTGTGAATCTCAATATCTTTCGAGAGATGAGTTGCAATCATTGCAGTGGCATAAACTGAAACGGCTTTTGGACCATTGTTACCAGGAAATCCCTTACTATAGGCGGCTATGGAAAGAACTTGATATTCATCCTCATGACATTACTAATAAAAAACTATTTGAGCAATTGCCGGTTCTGACAAAAGATGTTATCCGTCAGTATTATGATGATATGCTTATCAAGGATAATCGAGATGACGTGATACTGAAATCCACAAGTGGGACGACGGGAGAACCGATACATTTTGCGATCAGTCACGACAGTTATCAACGACGCATTGCAATGAAAATGCGAGGGTATTCTTGGGCTGGCTCTTTGATTGGCGATAAAACAGTATTGTTATGGGCACACCCTTATGCTCGTCTTAGGCAAAGTATGCTATCACATTTCAAAGATGTACTATACTATCGTTTTTTCAATTATAAACTTTTTGATTCTCTATTGATGGATAATAGTAGCATGGACAGGTATGTTAAAGAGTTTAATCGTTATAAGCCTAAAGCCTTAATCGCTTACGTATCGCCGCTTTATGAATTAGCACGTCATATCAAAGAGAATAATTTATTGGTTCATGAACCAAAAACTATAATAGTAGGCGCTGAGCCTTTATATCCGGCACAGCGTGAACTGATTGAGCAAGTTTTTAATGCTCGACTTTTTAATACATATGGATGCCGAGAAGTAATGCTGATTGCCGCAGAATGTAGCGAACAGCATAATTTACACATCAGTAGTGACCACTTAGTGGTTGAAACTGTGGACGATGAGTATTTAGTAACACCTAACCATGGTCATTTAGCACTTACAGATTTACATAATTTTGCTATGCCATTGGTGCGCTATATCAATGGAGATTTGATTACGCTTTCTGATGAGTCATGTGGTTGCTCGCGAAACTTACCATTAATAAAGCAAATAGATGGCCGCGTTATGGATTGTATTCGTACTGTTGATGGTAGGGTAATACCAGGGATAGCCTTTTCACATTTTTTTAAGTATATCAGGGGACTGCGTCAATTTCAGGTAAAGCAATCGCAATTGGATCAGGTTCAAGTCTATATGGTTAAGGATAGCAGCTTCTCAAATTGTGATTTTCTTCAAGTGGACTCTCAACTTAAGGAGATCCTAGGGTTAGAAACCAAAATTGAGTTTAGTTATGTAGAGAATATACCAATGACAGCATCAGGTAAGCGTCAACTGGTTATTTCTGAATTATAAGGTATACCGATGAGAATTATACATGTTGTAGAGACATTGGCAGTAGGTGGGCAGGAACAAATGGTGTGTTTGCTGTCACAATCACAAATGACTGCAAGTGATACGGTTGCGGTCATTTGTTTATTTGCTACCGGGCCCTATAGTAGTAAACTAAAAAAACTTGGTGTGCCAGTATTTAATTGTGATTTATTACATGCTTCAAGAGTAAAAGTGTTAAGAAAGCTTAAAGGTTTAATTAATCAACTTCAGCCCGATGTCATACATACACATAATCCCATACCTCATTACTATACTGTACTGGCTAGCCTCGGCACCCCAGGGGCGGTCGTAATAAATACAAGGCATGGTATGGGTATTAGGGGTCCATCAGTTAAGAATATACATTTATTCAAACGAGAAATTCTTTTCGGGTTATCATCTGTAAAAACTGACAGCTTTGTTACTGTTTGTGCCGCAGCAAAGCAGAAGTTCGAGCGTAAATTTTTAATTCCTCAGAATAAAATAAAATGTATTCCGAACGGTATTACCATCGACCAATTACAATTGGCAACACCCCAGCATAAAAAGAAATTATGTTTTCAGCTTGGTGTTGCAGACTCTGATTATCTAATAGGAACAGTCGGTAGAATTGATTCTAGTAAAAATCAACTGTTATTAGTTAGAATTTTATTTGAGTTGAAACAATTGGGAAATAAAGCAAACTGTGTGATTGTCGGAGATGGAAGTCCTACTATTAGATCTCAAATACTGGCTTTGGCAGAACAGCTGGGAGTTGCAGAAAGGCTCTTCATGTTAGGTCAGCGTGATGACGTGCCTGAATTACTTGCGGGTCTGGATGTTTTTGTCTTGCCATCTATTAGTGAGGGTTATTCGATAGCTCTATTAGAGGCATGTGGTGCTCGTCTACCTATTATTGCAACAGACGTTGGGGGTAATTCTGAAATTATAAGCCATAATAAAACAGGGTTGCTTTTCAATAGCGGTGATTTTAAATTTGCAAGTGAACTCATTAACAAGTTAATACAACAACCTGATTTTTCAGATTTCTTGGCTGCTAACGCTAGGGGCTGGGTAGAAAAGTATGGCAATATTAATGTTATTGCTGATCACTACCGTCGGCTTTATGAACGAAAAGTTTAAATTCAATTCCGTTGCTAAATTATTCTCGATGATAAGGGTGTTTGTTTATAAGCGACCAAGCTCTGTAAATCTGTTCTGCAAAAATTACTCTGACTAAAGGGTGTGGAAATGTTAAAGCTGATAATGACCAGAGATGTTTGGAATACTCCTGACATTTTTGTGCTAACCCTTCAGGTCCACCCATTAGGACTGCGATATCTTGATTATTTTGATGAAATTTTTTTAATTCTTTAGAGAATTTCCTGGTTGTAAATTGACTACCTGCACAGTCTAGGGCGATCACAGTTGTTTGACGCGGCACCGCCGCCAGCATCAAATTCCCTTCTTCCCGTATGATACGCTGCATATCCGCATTTTTACCGCGTTTTCTCAATGGAATTTCATGTAGCAGTAATTGAAATTGCTTTGGCAACCGATCAGCATACTCTTTGAATCCAGCATTAACCCATGCCGGCATGCGATTGCCCATGGCAATCAAGTGGCATTTCATGATTGGTTGGCGGCAGCTTTTGGATCGGTCCATAGCGATTCTAAGTCATAGAATTCGCGTTTCTCGGGTTGCATGACGTGGATGATCATATCGACTAAGTCGATTAATATCCATTCGCCTTGGGTATAGCCCTCTATGCCATGGGGTTGATGTTGATGGTCTTTAGCTGCTTTGATAATTCTATCGGCGATAGATTTAACATGGCGGCTAGAGCGGCCGGTGCAGATAATCATGTCATCGGTTACCGACGTCAGTTCACGCACATCTAACCAGGCCACATCTATGGCTTTGGCATCGTCTAAAGTCGCTTGGACTAGGTTTAAGATAGATCTTTTTATCATTGGCAAATTATATCATAAGTAGAGTTTATTTGCCTTAATATATGCCCACACAGGCGCGGGAAGTTGGTCGCCGACATCTTCGCCAGCGGCGATCGCGGCACGCAAGCGGGTTGATGAGATATCATGAGGCGGTAAGTCTAGAAACAGAATGTGACCTTGTAATTTCCGTAGTAACACTAACTCATCGGTTTGGTGTTGTTTAATAAGATTTTTTAATAAGTCGGCTTGATCCAAGGGATGCTGCGGTCGCTTGATCACAATGATATGTGCGAGTGTTAATAACTGTTGCCACTGATGCCACTTAGGTAATTGGTTAAACGCATCCATGCCCAAGACCAAACATAACGGCGATTGCGGCAAGTCGGCACGCAGGGATTGCAGTGTTTCAATCATGTAAGAAGGCGTATCGCGGTCTAATTCTCGCGTATCGATATGCCAATCTGGGTGATCAGCTAATGCTAATTCTAACATCGCTAACCGCTGCACTGAGTTGGCGTGAGCAGCAGCTTTGAGAACTGGCTGCTTACAAGGAATAAAACGCATCTGCGAAAATTTAATTTTCTGTTGCAGATCTTCAGCAACGGCTATATGGCCTTTGTGTACAGGGTCAAACGTACCACCGAACACTGCAATGGGCTCAGCATCTGGCATCATACTAACTCCTGCCCATAAAAAAGAGGTTTCCCGCTTAGCGCAAATAACAATTCGCAAAGCTGCTGCCAGACATTACCAACACTAGCCCCTTTGATCAGCCGATCAATCGCATGAGCCTGGGTAACTAACTGTTGCAGTGCTGTTAGAGAATGTTGCTGCAAGGCATAGCTGACGACTGGCTTGCGCTTATCCCAAACGCGATGACTTTGTAATACCGCCGCTAGGTTCTCTCCTTGCGCAACAGCAAAGGCCATCACAGCTAAGGCTTTAATTTCACGCGTTAGAGCCCATAACAGTAAAGTCGGTTCCAAACCCGCTTGGCGCAATTGCGAAAACATCTGATAAGCACGTTCAGCTTTGCCTAGCATGGCATTATCAACACATTCAAATAAAGTGAATTGTTGATTGTTACCAATAGCCTCTGCAATCTGCTCAGCTGATACAGTGGCGTTACCGAATAGCAAACTTAAATGCGTAATTGCTTGCTTGGCAGCTAATAAATTTCCTTCTGTGCGCTCAATCAAACATTGTAAGCCTTCGTGATCAACGCCCAACTGGGCGCTAGCAAAGGCGTGTTGCAACCAGCTTGTCAATTGCTGTGGGCGTAACGGCCAAATGGCTATCACAACACCGGCTTGCTCTATGCTTTTAAACCACTTCGTTTTTTGGCTGGCGGAGTCTAACTTTGCACTGCGGATCAACAATACCACATCGTCAGGTGGTTGACTGGCATACGCCGTTAACGCTTTGCTACCTTGAGCGCCGGGTTTGCCGGTTGGCAAATGCAATTCAATAAATTGTTTGCGACTGAATAATGATAATTCTTGAGTGGCTTGGTGCAGTTGTTGCCAATCAAAATGTTGGCTGGCGGTTAAACGTATGGGTTCACCATAGCCTTGATTTTTAGTGGCGCTGCGGATTGCATCAACACATTCATTGACTAACACAGCTTCATCACCGAAAATAAAATAAATCGGTGCGAGTTGTTGTGTTAAGTGTTGTTGCAGTTGCTGTTGTTGCAGTTTCATTGATTGTTAAGATTGGTGCTTAGCCAAAGCTTGCTTGGTATCGTCAGCCGCCAAACGCAATACGATTTGTTTGCTGATGTCAGGATACATTTCTTTAACGATCGTATCACCTTCAGAGCTTGAACCTAACACTTGATTAAAGTTGTAAAGCCAAGGGCGGTGGCTGATCACGGTTTGTGTTGGTAATAGCGGTTTATTGTTTTTGTCGAGCACCGCGTAGTGTACGCGCAAGGTTAATTGATACGATCGAGTTTGCGTATTGCTACTCAAGTTAACAAATTGGCGTTGCAGTTTTTTATCTAAGATTTGAATGTGGTAGGGCGCTTCTTTAACCGTTTTAGCTAAGGTTAATTTCGCTTTGCGTAAGGCTGTTTGTATGCCATTTGTTAAGAAAGGATCATTCAGATCAGTTGCGACAAAAATAGGATTTAATTGTGGTGGTAGTTCCGGCTGGCTACGTAATTGAAAGCCACAGGCGCTAAGCTGTAGGGCAACAAGACTGATAAGAATCGATTTAAGCATCACTGACCACCAAGTTAACTAATTTTTTCTGAGGTAACACAATTGATTTGCGAACTTGCTTATTGTCCAGGCATTGTTTGACTTTCTCGTCGGCCAACACAACTTGTTCAATACCGGATTGATCTAACTCCGAATTCACATTAACGTGCGCACGCAGTTTACCATTGATTTGCACGACAAACTCTATGCTGTCGAGCTTCAATGCGGCTTTGGCTACCTTAGGCAAACACGCATCGATGATCGATTCACCATAACCACATTGTTTCCACAGGTGATGACAAATATGTGGCGTTATCGGTGCTAATAATCTCAATAATATACTGTAGCCTTCATGTCGCACTTGTTTGGCTGCATCTGAATCCTGTTGAATTTCGTTTAAACTATTTAAGATCTTCATACAGGCAGATGCAACCGTATTAAATTGCGAACGCTCATAATCAAGTCGCGCTTGTTTCAATTGGGTATGAATCTCACGGCGGTTTTGCTGCAAGGCTTGGTCGTCACCCACATCGATGGTGATGCGGTCATCACCATTCAACACGCTTAACTCAGCGATCTCTGGGTGACTCACAGCAAACAACCAAACACGTTTCAAAAAGCGATAAGCCCCTTCAACACCGCTATCAGACCACTCTAAGCTTTGCTCAGGAGGCGCAGCAAACATCGAAAAGAAACGCGCAGTGTCGGCGCCATATTGCTCGATTAACGGATTGGGATCGACCACATTGCCTTTGGACTTGGACATCTTCGCCCCGTCTTTTAACACCATGCCTTGGGTTAGTAAGTGAGTGAAGGGTTCGTCAGAATTCACTAAATCTGCATCGCGCATTAACTTATGAAAAAACCGCGCATACAATAAATGCATTACCGCATGTTCAATGCCACCAATGTAGAGGTCCACCGGCGTCCAATATTTTGCGCGGTCATCTAGCATGGCTTTATCTTGGTTCACGCAAGCAAAGCGTGCGTAATACCAAGAAGATTCTACAAACGTATCTAGCGTATCGGTTTCGCGCTCGGCATCATTGCCACACTTAGGGCATACAGTTTGGTAAAATTCAGGATTGGATTTAAGTGGAGACGTATTCTCACTGAAATCTACGTCTTCAGGTAAGACCACCGGCAAGTCATCTTCCGGTACGGGGACAGCACCGCAAGTGGAGCAGTTGATGATCGGAATGGGGGTACCCCAATAGCGTTGCCGCGATACACCCCAATCGCGTAAGCGATAATGTATGGTCTTTTTACCGCGCTTAATTTCAGTGAGTTTATCGGCGATGGCATCGATGGCAGCAGCAGAGCTCAGATCATCAAACTCCCCGGAGTTAGTGAGCGTGCCAAAATCTGTTAAGGCTTGATTAGCTTGCGTTGCTGCGTCGGATTTAATAACGGTTTTAACCGGCAAGTTGTATTGTTTAGCAAAATCCCAATCACGTTCATCATGGGCTGGAACGGCCATCACCGCGCCAGTGCCATATTGCATTAACACGTAGTTGGTCACCCACACAGGCAACGCTTCACCGGTGATAGGGTGCTCAGCCGTTAAGCCGGTATCCATGCCGTGTTTATCAGCGGTGGCGATTTGCGCTTCAGCCATCGGGGTTTGAGTGCATGTGTGAATGAACTCGGTGAGTTTAGGATTATTTTCAGCTGCGCGTTTAGCCACGGGGTGTTCAGCTGCAATGGCTAAGTAAGTTGTACCCATGAGCGTATCGGCGCGTGTGGTAAAAACTTTGATGGGGTCAGTTTGCTCTGCAACGGGGAAATGGATCACGACGCCTTCTGAACGCCCAATCCAATTGCGCTGCATGGTGCGTACTTGCTCGGGCCACTTATCTAATTTATCGAGATCATTTAATAGCTCTTCAGCGTAACTCGTGATTTTAATAAACCATTGCGGAATTTCACGACGTTCAACCACCGCGCCGGATCGCCAACCGCGCCCATTGATCACTTGTTCATTGGCTAACACGGTTTGATCTTCCGGATCCCAATTGACGACGGCATTCTTTTTATAAATCAAACCTTTTTCAAATAATTTTGTAAAAAACCATTGCTCCCAGCGGTAATACTCAGGCTTGCAAGTGGTCAACTCGCGCTTCCAATCATACGCGAAACCCAAGCGCTTGAATTGAGTTTGCATCTGCGTGATGTTTTGATAAGTCCAGTCAGCGGGTGCAACTTTGTGTTTGATTGCGGCATTCTCTGCGGGTAAACCAAAAGCATCCCAGCCAATCGGTTGCAAAACGTTTTTGCCCAGCATACGCTGGTAACGCGCTACCACATCGCCCAATGTGTAGTTGCGAACATGTCCCATGTGCAGCAAGCCACTGGGATAGGGGAACATGGCTAAACAATAAAATTTTTCTTTAGCAAGATCTTCTGTGACTTTAAAGCTTTGTTTTTCATTCCAAAACTTTTGAGCATCGGCCTCGACCGATTTAGGGTTATAGCTAGTGTCCATAAATGACATACCAAATAAAAGGGCCGTAAAGCATACCCCTATCCGCGGATGGCGGCAACGTTTTTAGTGCGGCTGATTAGCTTATTTTTAACCAAAAAATAGCCCTTAGCGATGATGAGTAATATAAAGCAGAGTATGAAAACAGGTGCATCACCGTATTGTATCCAGGGTGTCGTGCCCGTGGCGGCATAAACGCGTCCACGCAGAACTGTGGGCGTGAATTGCGGCGCGCGTTTGAGGATCTTGCCATGAGAATCGAGCAAAGCTGTGATGCCATCATTGGTGGCAACCATTTGATAGCGACCGGTTTCCAGCGAGCGCATTTGCGACATTTGTAAGTGCTGTGCGGGTGCGAAGGAGTCGCCAAACCAGGTATCATCACTGATCGTTAAGAGTAAGTTCGCCGTCGGTAACATACTGCGGACGGTCTTAGAGTATGCCACTTCATAACAAATCAACGGCGCGATTTTAATTGCGCCGGCGGTTAACGGCGGTTGCAGCGCAGCGCCAGATTGCATATTCGACATCGGCAAATCAAAGAATTTAATTAAACCGCGCAGCCATTTTTCCAAAGGAACATATTCGCCAAATGGAACTAAATTGCGTTTGGCATAACGTCCACTGGCAGCGCCCAGAGCGATAATGCCATTATAATAAGTGCTTTTTTTCGGTAATAAGGGGATGCCGGTAATAAAACTTGCTTCATTAAACGTTGCCATTTTATTAAGCTCTTGCAATAGATCACCCGCGTACTCTGCCGGCACAGGAATAGCGCCCTCTGGCCAAACGATAATATCACTAGACCAATAAGGTTGTGTTAATTGCATATATTTGCGAATTGTTTTGGGTATCTCTTCCCTATCCCACTTAACCGATTGCGCAATGTCGCCTTGTACTAAAGAAACCACTAGCGGCTTGTCGGCTAGGTGAGTCCAATGATTGGGGAACAGTGATGCAGCGCCCCAGATCAAAGCTAAGGTGATCAACGTCAATAATAGCCGCTTCCAATTTCGACCCGAGCGTTTGCCGTATTGATACAGTAGCGCGAGTAAGCCACTGCTAAATACAATCAATAAGCTCAATCCAAAAGTGCCAATAACCGGCGCCAGATTAGCCAGCGGAGAGTGTACTTGGCTAAAACCCAATAGTAGCCACGGAAACCCAGTCAAAAACCAAGCGCGTACCCATTCGAACAAAACCCACAACGCCGGAAACGCCAATAGGGTTCTGACTCGTGAATCAACCGGAAACAACTTTAGCAATACCCAACCGTTCAAAGCGGGATACAATGCCAAGACGGCAATGAACACGCCAGTCAGTATAGCCGCCAACCAAATCGGTGCGGGCCCATAGATGTGAATACTATGAAAAATCCAATAGGTTCCAACTGTAAAAAACCCCACCCCAAAACACCACCCACGCCAAAATGCTTGCCTCGGGCTGGCATGACACCACACCAAATACAACATGGCTAGGGCTAATACCACCAGTGGGTAGAGTTGTACGGGCGCAAACGCAAGTGGCACTAAGCTGCCGGCAAGCAGGGCTAATAAGCTGGGAAATTGATTGATGATCCGTTCCATGTGGGGATTGTAGCATTATGGTAAGGG
>SDBT01001804.1_pt1 | contig 38271 bp, 30 predicted proteins | sample 2277101 | NCBI WGS metagenome assembly SDBT01 (sample SAMN10404973, study PRJNA504765) | marine sediment metagenome | isolation source: marine sediment core GS10_PC15, 103 cmbsf | place: Arctic Ocean: Southern Knipovich Ridge | collected 2010 | reverse complement strand
CCATCTCACACGTCAATGGGAGCAGATTCGGATGATCGCATACGGCGTTGGGATAGCTGCTACCACCTTCCTTACCCCCTATCTCTCTAAACAGTTGGGGTTCACGATGAGCCGCAAAGCTTCATTCTTTTTCGCTCTTCCATCAATACCGCTCTCCTGGATATTATGCTCGCCAAGTAGAACTAATGGCTACTAGCCTCTCCTTAAAAAAATAAAGGCCCAAATAATGGACCTTTAAATGAGGCTTGTTGGGCTCGAACCAACGACCCTCTCCTTAAAAGGGAGATGCTCTACCAACTGAGCTAAAGCCTCGAAAATGTGACCCCAAGGGGATTCGAACCCCTGTTGCTAGAATGAAAATCTAGTGTCCTAGGCCTGGCTAGACGATGGGGCCATAGCAACTAACGAAGAGAATTTTACTTCGAACATCCAAATGAATCAAGCTCAAACTTCGAGGATATCTTTTTCTTTCGCAGTGAAGAAAACATCGACTTTCTTACAAAATTCGTCTGTGAGCTCCTGGATAAGTTTTTCATTTTTTTTCTGTTCATCTTCGGAGATCTCACCATCGGACTTCTGCTTTTTGACCTGGTCGTTGGCTTTGCGGCGGTGGTCACGGATGGTGATCTTTGCTTTCTCTCCCTTCTCCTTAGCATCTTTAGCGATCTCACGACGGCGCTCTTCACTCATAGGAGGGAAGGGAACCCTGATGATCGTCCCATCAACAGCGGGCATAAGACCCAAATTAGCCCTTTCAATCCCTTTGGCAATGGCATTGACATTACTCGGGTCGAAGGGAGAGATGACGAGTTGATTGCCATCTGAGATAGAGACAGTGGCGAGCTCTTTCATCCTCATCTCGGTCCCATAGACCTCAACAGAGATGCCATCAAGCATTGAGGCGCTGGGTCGATTGGTTCTTAAATTCTTTAGCTCCTCCTGGTAGTGTTCCAGGGAAGTTTGCATAGCACTTTTAGCTTCATCTTTAATAGTCATCTATTTCCTCTAATTTACGATACAAAGGTTCCACCCGACTTTTCGATCACAGCATTTAATAGCGCCCCTTTTTCAAAGAGATTAAAGACATGGATAGGGATCTTATTATCTCGGCAAAGGGCGATCGCAGCGCTATCCATAACATGGAGATTTTGGGTGAGGACATCAGCATATGTGAGGCGTTCACTCTTCACAGCATCGGGATACTTCATCGGATCTTTGTCATAGATCCCGTCGACCTTCGTCGCTTTGAGCAGCACTTCGGCCTCAATTTCGCTAGCTCTCATGGCAGCAGTGGTATCGGTGGTGAAGTAGGGATTCCCCGTTCCTCCGACGAAGATCACGATCTGTCCTTTATTGAGGGAGTGGAGGGCGTGGGTCCAGTTATAGGGCTCTACGATCCCATCGAAATTGAGGGCACTCATCACCCGCGTCGTGCATCCTTTGGTCGTTAACACCTGGCCGAGAATGAGGCCATTGATCGTCGTGGCGAGCATTCCAACATGGTCTGCGGGAGTCCGAGCAAAACCAAATTGCTCCGCCATGTTGCCGCGAAAAATATTCCCTCCGCCTATGACAACACCGATCTGGACGCCGAGCTCATAGACTTCGCAGATAGCATCTGCAATCTGATCACAGGCGACATGGTCGATGACTCCAGGGCTCTCTCCTTTAAGAGATTCGCCAGAGAGTTTTAGTAAGATCCTCTTATAGGCCGACTGAGCCACTACTCACCTATCTGCCAGCGGACAAACTCTACAACTGTAAGCTCTTTGCCAGCTTTTTTTCCTTCACTTGCGACAAAATCTGCCACATTCATGGAGGGCTCTTTCACATATTTTTGTCTGATTAAACACGACTGCTCAAAGAAAGCCCGCATCTTCCCTTGAATAATCTTATCCATAATCTCTGGAGGCTTATTCTTAAGTTGGCTGCGTGCGATCTCCTCCTCTTTCGCCTTGACGTCTTCTGGGATGTCTTCAGGTTTTAAGAAGTCGGGCGCCTCAGCTGCAACGTGCATCGCCACTTCGCGTGCTAACTTCTCCTGGTCGCTCGCACCTTGTAGGACAACAGCGGTGACAATTTTTCCTCCCATATGGGAGTAGATCCCAAGAGAACGGTCGCTCCCCTTCTTAAAATCCAGAATGCGTTTGATCTGGATGTTCTCTCCAAGGGTATGGACGATCTCTGCGCGGTATTCATCGATTGTGAGTGATTGATTTTTACTATATTTCTGCTTCAGAAACTCCTCAATGGAGCTCGGTTGCGCTGCGAGCGCTTCATCGGAGATGTTTTTCATAAACTCTTTAAAACGATCGTTTTGAATAACAAAATCCGTCTCAACATTCACTTCAACGAGGTAGGCGCCTTGAGCATTCTCAGCATATCCGACAACGCCCTCGTTCGTTTCACGCACACCCTTTTTTACAGCAGAAGCCATCCCTTTCTTCCGAAGAATGTGGATCGCCTCTTCCATATCGCCGCCTGCTTCTACAAGGGCATCTTTACACTTGCTCATGCCGACGCTGGTACGTTTGCGTAGCTCCATGACCTGTTGGGCTGATACTTTTTCGCTCACTCTTTCTCCTCCTCTTCAGACTCCATCTCCTCGACATGAGGTTCCATTTCGAGTCGCTTCTTCTCTTTCGCCTCTTCATCTTTATCGATGGCGATGCTCAGAGCTGCTTTCGTATCGATGATCCTATCGGTGAGTGCTTGAACGATTAATTTGATACTCTTGAGGGCATCGTCATTACAGGCGATGACATGGTCGACTGGATCGGGGTCACAGTTAGTGTCGACAAGTCCCATTATCGGGATGCCGAGCTTTCTCGCTTCAGCTACCGCAATGTGCTCTTTATTGGGGTCGACAACAACCAGAAGTCCTGGAGGTTTGCGCATCGCACGGATTCCAGAGAGGTTGCGGTCGAGTTTTGTTCTATCTTTGTTGAGAAGAGTCATCTCTTTTTTTGTCAGCCCATCGCCACCGGTAGTGATGCGTTTTTCAATGCGCTCCAGGGTTTTGACAGAGAGACGGATCGTCTGGAGGTTGGTGAGCATACCACCCAGCCATCTCTCCGCAACGTAGAACTCTCCGCAACGTTCGGCGCAATCTCTAATGATAACTTTAGCTTGTTTTTTCGTTCCAACAAATAGAATGCTCTGGTGTTTTTCTACCACCGAAGTGATCACTTCAAGAGCGATTCTTAGCTGCTGAACGGTTTTAGCGAGGTCGATGATGTAGATCCCATTGCGCTCTTCAAAAATATAGCGCTTCATCTTGGGATTCCATCGACGTTTCTGGTGGCCGAAGTGGGCCCCAGCTTCTAGAAGATCTTTAACAGATACAAGTAATGTTTGGTCTTTTGCCAAGCCTTGTCCCTTTGTTTGACGACGGCATTCCCCCCTATAGGGAGAAATTTCGGTCTTGGTTTCGATTAGTTTGGTTACATAGCGCCTGATCAGAATCGAACTGATACTAATAGCTTGGAAGGCTATTGTTCTACCGTTGAACTACAGGCGCATGTGGTAGTTAGCCACTAACTTTTATCCCATATCTCCTTTTTTTCCAAGAGAATTCCAGCATCAAGAGGAATAAAAGACATTCAGGAAAAAAAATTACAGTGGATTAGAAGAAAGTTGAAAATTCGTACTCAACGATTAGAAAATCAGTTTGGGACTTAAGCTGGACTTTAGCCATTCAAATGGCCTCGGCTAGTTGATCGATCATAGAGGCAAAGCTTTTATTTGAAGTAATTTCTTGCGTTTCGGATTTCCCCCCTGAGCTTTTAAAATATCGAGTTTTCCATAAGTGGCATTTTAATTCCCTTAATGCATCTGAAAAAGTCACTGATAGGGGGGAAAAACCACAGAGAACGCAGAGATCACAGAGAGAGGTAAAATAATCAGGCGCTCGATCCTTGGAAGACACAACTCTAAGAGTAAGCAAGCTTCATAGGCGGACTCGAGAAGACCTGGATCTAATCCGGGTGCACTTCAATTGCAGCACCGATAATGCTATGAGTTAAGGGATCCACTCCCTCTCTGTGGTCTCTGTGATCTCTGTGGTAGTTAATTTCTGAGTATCCCAAACTGGAAGTTTGGAAGATGTGTGCCTGTAACTGCCTATGTAAGTAAAAAATTTACTTACCTTTTTATTCGGTGTGCTTATTTGCCAAGTGTGGTATAATCATGTTTATCATTGAAAAAAAGACGTGGAGATCCCCTTATGAAGAAATTCATACTAATCCCTCTCTTAATGGCAAGTTTTACCTTCGCCACAGCTACAGAAGTGTCTAAAAGCCAGACGCTTCAGGTTCAGACAGAGCAAAAGTTAATCGACGAGGTTCTGAGTGATTACCGAGATGGTAGTTATAATTCTTTTTTGAAAGGAATGGACTCAACCTATAAGAAAGAGAATAAAAAGTGGGAATATAACAGCGCTCTAGAGGAGCGTAAGAAGCTTTCGACCTATGTTCAAGACTATTCCCAGGTGAAGCCCGATCATTTCAAAATAAAAGTACAAGCTCTAGCCGAAAAGCAAGACCGAGAGCTTATCGATGTCACGATCGCTCATCCAAATGAAAAGTTCTGTCGTGAGGTGAGAGATATGGTATTTTTCACTCCCAGTCCTGAGCAGCAGCAGAGCCTAGACTACCTCCATGAGCTGAGCTATAAGTTCAAAGGGGATGGCGTCACTCCTTTAGAGAATAAACTGATCAATATCGATACGGAATTCTGGCTCAAGGGACTCTCTCTTGGTGTTGCAAAGGCTCAAAACAGAGTTGACTTGGAGAGCTATCAGAAGCGGCACATTGTCCTTCAAATTGAAAAACTCAAGCAGATGAAGGAGGCGTGCGATAGTGATGAATACGCCGATATTAAAACTCAAAATCATATCAGATGCGCCATCGATATCATTCCTAAAGTTTACGCATCGAGTGCAACGCGCAAACATCTCATGGCGCTCGGCCAAGGCAAAATCACAGCCAATAGTGAAGCGGAGAGAGAGATGCAGCAGATCATGGCTAACTACTTCGAAAAGGAGCAGAAGCTCATTAACGAGCACTTCCCTGAAGGTTCCGCTAAGTAGCTACTATTTCTTACCAGATTTTGGAAAAGCTATTGCTCTCTGTTTTTCAAGGCGGCAAAAAGGTCTCGAGGGGAAGGCTATTGACAAGCCAGTAGTGGATTATCTTTTGTCGGTTTGTTAATGTAGCCATATGAACTCTCGTGATGTGCCTCATAAAGCCAATCTGGTTCTCCATTTAATATTAGTCGCCTTTCTCATGATGATCTTACGCGTCTGGTTCTTGACGACGATAAAGCATGATGAATATCTGGAAAAAGCGCTCCGGCCGCAACGCCGCACGGTGGTGGAACCGGCGAAGCGCGGTACAATTCGCGACCGTTTCAACATCCCTTTAGCGATCAATAGGGTGCAGCACAACGCTGCTGTCTGCTATGACCGCATCCGCGAAATCCCGATGGTGAGCTGGATCAGAGAGGGGGAGAAAAAAATCAAGGTCTATGAGAGGCGTAACTACATTAAAAAGCTCTCTCTGATGCTTGCTAAGAGTCTCGATATGAATCCGGTTGTGATCGAGGATTTGATCCATAGCAAGGCGTCGATTTTCCCAAACACCCCCTTCATTATCAAAGAGGATATTCCCGAGGAGCTCTACTACCGCCTTAGGCTGCAAGAGAGAGTGTGGACGGGGCTACTCATGCACGAGTCGAGTAAACGTCACTACCCTCAAGGGAAGGTTGGCTCTGCCATTATTGGCTACATGGGAGCGATCGATCAACGCCACTACTTAGAAATTGCCCATGAGATTAGTGAGCTGCAGGAATTTTTAGAGATGCAGGAGGAGGGGCTCCCTGTTCCGCTGCCTAAGGGCTTTTTCAGCTCTAAGGAGGTTGTAAAGCGCCTTACTGAGTTACAGGAGAGAGCCTACACTATCCATGCGCATGTTGGAAAATCGGGAATCGAACGAAAGTTTGATGAAAAGTTGAGGGGTAAGTTTGGAAAGCAGCGCATCGAAATTGATGCGAAGGGGCGCTTCATCCGTAACTTGCCTGAGTTCACGCAATCGATCTCTGGAGAGAGGATCGTGCTGACTCTCTCCTCTGAACTTCAATCCTTTGCGGAGGAACTGCTTATTCAAAATGAGTGGGATCGAGACCGTCATTTCTCTCGTGCGGGGAAGGGACATGAGACGATTCGCTCGCCCTGGATTAAGGGAGGGGCTATCGTAGCGATTATTCCCGCAACAGGGGAGGTGGTGGCGCTGGCCTCCTATCCTCGCTTCGATCCCAATGATTTCATTTTAACAGATAGAGATCGCAAAGAGAAGATCAGATCGATCTATAAGTGGTTAGAGAGCCCGCTCCATATCGGTAATCTTTGGGATGGCATCTACCCTCTCGAAAAGGAGCGGCAGGACACTGTGCAGAGAGAGGTGGTGACGTGGGATCTCTACCTCGATATGATTCTCTCACTCAAAGGGAGAGTGCGCACCGGTTTGAGAAGGGTGCGATCGGTTAGTGAGGCGGTGCATCTGCAGCACCTTTTTTTGGCGCTATTGAAACTTTCGGGCGAGGAATCGCCGAGGGAACTCATAGACGCCCTCTATCCTGAGAGCCCTATCCAGCACGAGCACGAGAGTTTGGAGGAGCCGCTAGCAAAAGAGGTGAGAAGAGAACTCGACCTCGTCTTAACACCTATCAAAGATAATAGAGATAAGCTTCTCTTTCTCGATCTATTAAGAGTTGCTGTGGATGAAGATCTCTTCTCACCCTCTCTCCTCGAGTCGACAGAGGAGATATCGCTGAGCAGCTACCGCCAGCTCAATCAAGCCTATGCAACGATTCAATCGGAAGTAAAAATGCAGGTAAAGCAGCTTTACAGCAAGCGCATCTTTCCTCTATGGAGAGAGAGGAGCTTCAAGGCCTTTCTTAAGGAAAAAAGGGGGGAAGAGAAGGCGCGAAAAACCTATCCCCATCCTTACACCGATTATTTAGTAGAGGCGGAGAGGAGACTCTTCGGGGAGTTTTGGAAGGAGCACAGATGGAAGTTCTTTGACGCTTTTATCTTTGGAAAAATCGCAGCAGAGCCGGAGCTGCACCCCTTTCTCTTCCATCTCGTACTTAAGAGTAAGCAACTAGTGGGAGAGGTTAAGGCGTCGCGAAAACTCCTTAACAACCACTCTCTGGAGCTCCTCACCACCTTTCACTGCTACTCTGAACTCTCAGCCCCACTTTGGGGGAGCTACCGCTCTTTGAAGGGAGCATCACTGCGCGATTTAGCTGCCGCCTTCTATCCCAGAAATGGTTTTGGTTATGGAAAGTCTTTCGCCTATGGGCGTGCAACGTCCCTGGGTTCGCTCTTTAAACTCGTAACGGGGTGTGAAGCACTCAGGCAGAGTTATGAGCGCACGCAAGAGCTCAATCCCCTCACCATCATCGATGAGATCAATGCAAACATCGTGACGAAAAATGGAATTGTACTGGGGCGCCACTTAGATGGCACTTTTATTACGCGCCACTACAAAGGGGGGCGGATGCCGCGCAGCCACGCCTCGCTTGGAGAGTTGGACTTCCGCACAGCGATTGAGCGTTCGAGCAACATCTACTTCTCCCTCCTCGCTGCAGAGGTGATCGACCATCCTGATGATCTGCGCAGGGCGGCAGAAAATTTTGGATTTGGAAAGGTTACGGGAATCGATCTCTATGGGGAGATCAGCGGCCATGTTCCTGATGATCTGCGTTATAATCAGACCGGTCTCTACGCTTTTGCTATTGGCCAACACTCATTAGTTGTCACTCCACTCCAAACAGCGATGATGATCAGCGCGCTTGGTAATGGGGGCGCTCTACTCAAACCTCAAATCGTAAAGCTTAGAGTCGATGGCCAATCGATTGAAACTGTGCCTATCGAACTTAGGAATAATCTAGATCTTCCAAGCCGTGTCCGCACGGAGTTGATAGAGGGAATGCGCCGAGTTGTCATGGGAGAGAGGGGGCCGGTTCAACCCTATCGGATCCGTGCGCTCTACGAACATCCCAAGTGGATTCCCGAGTATAAGGCGCTTCAAAATCAATTCATTGGGAAGACATCGACAGCAGAGTTCGTCCACCGTTCCACTTTAGATAGAGAGCCTAACTCTCTCATCTGCAAAGAGACATGGTTTGGGGCTCTCTCTTTTAAAGAGGGTGAGAGCTACCGTTTTGACATGCCCGATCTATGCGTTGTCATCTATCTTAAGTTTGGAGATTACGGTAAGGAGGCGGCCCCTCTTGCAGCGCAGATTATAAAGAGGTGGAGAGAAATCCAGGAGCAGCATAAAATTAAGGAATGAAATGGATCTATTTTTCGATGGGAGCGCTCATCACCCTTTTTCCTCTCTTGAATTTCAAGTTTCAAGTTTTCCGCGGCCTCTCCTGTCATTTTCTTCACCACTTCGAAAGAGTGGCTCCCTTTACCATCAACTTGCCACCGCTCTTTCAAAAATTTATCCAATTCTATCTGACAGACTTCTTCATTGCAGCGCTACTTATCGCGCTCTGCTTCATGAAAAAAGTGCGCATAAAGGAGCTCTTTTTCAACTCTCACTCACGCTATTTGACACTCTTTATTTTTGCCGCCTTCCTCTCTATCCTATTCTCTAATTTTTCCAGCTACTATTTGCAGTACACCACCCTCCTCAACCTCACGCTGGCTTTTTTAGGATTTCATCTGGTCTATTTTCTCTATAGAGAGCGCCCTGATTGGATTCGACCGACTCTCTTCGCAGTTCTCTCTGTGGCAGCTTTAGAGTGTCTGATCGGAATCGGGCAATTTTTGATGCAACACCATCTAGGGTTGCAGTTTCTATCAGAGCCGGTAATTACCCCTTTCATGGATAATATCGCCAATTTTGTTATACCTCCAGACAAGTTGTTTTTCAATAATCTTCTGCCCTGGATTCCTGACGGACATAGTATAATTCTCCGTTCACATGGCACCTTCGATCACCCCAATATCTTTGGGGGCTACCTAGCGATTAGCCTCTTCATCTCCTACTACGCCTATATTACGAGTGAAAAAAAATGGGCGCGGCGCCTTCTGCTCGCCCTCATCCCCCTTCAAATCCTCACTCTTGCTCTGACGTTTTCTAGAGGAAGCATCTTTGCATGGGTTCTCTGCACCCTAACCTTTCTCTCTCTTGGGCTATTGAAAAAGAGAGAGTTAACCCCACAGGTCAGAAGGAACTTTTTGAAACTTACCGCTATGATCGGAGCGGGACTTCTGATCACACTACTCCTTACTTTTAGCTTCATGAATGATAGAGGGGGGGTCTTTAATATCAATGCGCAATCCTTTGCTTCCGATACGCACCGTCTTCTCTTCTTCCGACTCGCTACTCTCTTATTTCTTCACTCCCCTCTCATCGGAATTGGCTATAACGGATTTGCTCTATTTCCCTACGGGACGCTCGCCCCAGAACTTGCGCTAGCCAACCCGACAGGAACCCTATCTCATAACATCTATCTGCAGACGGCAGCAGAGACTGGGCTGATCGGCCTTTCCCTCCTCCTTCTCTTCATTTTCTCACTCATTCGAACCTCTCTTAAGAGGCGTTTCACACCCCTCTCATTGACGCTTGCAACGATCTTTCTCTGCATGCTTCTTATTGGATGCGTCGACCACTACTTTCTCGCTTATAGTTCGGGGAGGTTGATCTTCTTTCTCTTTGCTGGACTCTTCGCTGCCTGCACTGCAGCCGATGGGGATAGAAGAAAGATGGTGAAAAATTCCTGAACAAGATATCTTTCAATGATGTTCCGAAGACGTTTATTGATTCCTTTCTTCTTTTTCATTTTACCTTTTACTAACTTCTATTTTGGCTTCTTCCGTAAAGCTTCCTCTGACTTTTATCACTCTCTCTTAAAAGTGACTTCCTCTCTATTCACATTGCCACCGTTATTAAAAAATTTCATCCATTTTTTCCTGGCTGGACTTTTGATCGCTGCAATGATTTTTGCCCTCTGCTTCTGGATGAAAGTGAAACTTAAAGATCTCTTTTTTAACAGCCATTCACGCTACTTGACCCTCTTTACCTTCGCCACTCTCTTCTCTCTGATCTTTTCCACATTTTCCAGAGAGTACATCCATTACTCCCTCCTTCTTAATTTTATGCTAGGTACTTTAGGATTTCATCTGGTCTTTATCGTTTATAAAAACCGTCTCGACTTGATACGCCCCACTTTCTACGCAGTTTTGGTTGTGGCAGCGATCGAGTCGATCATCGGAACGGGACAATTTTTTATGCAACACGACTTAGGTTTACAGTTTCTATCTGAGAAGCTGCTCTCACCCCATATGCAGAACATGGCTACTTTTTGGCTTCCTACACACAAGGAGTTTTTTGGTGGTCTCCTCCCTTGGATTCCTGAGGGACAAAAGGTAATCCTTCGGGCCTATGGCACATTTTCCCATCCCAATATGTTTGGCAGCTATCTCTCTATCAGCCTTTTTATCTCTTACTACGTTTTTCTAACGAGTGAGAAGAGATGGGCAGAGCGCCTGCTCTATGCACTCATTCCACTTCAAATCCTAACCCTAGTCTTGACATTCTCGAGGGGTTCTCTCTTTTCATGGATAATTGCCAGCCTAGTTTTCTTCTCAATACATTTTACAAAGAAAATGGCGCTGTCACCTCAAGCTAAAAGAAAACTTCTAAAACTGGGTGCATGTATCTTGGTGGGGTCTATTTGTGTTTTTGCTCTCACTTATAGCAACTTGGTGGAGAGAGGGGGAGTCATCAATAGAAGTGAGCTATCCATCGCTTCAGACAGAGGTCGGATTCTCTTATTTCAGCTCGCCTTACTCTTATTTCTTCACTCTCCACTCATTGGAGTTGGATACAATGGATTTGGTCATGTCCCATATGGAACTCTTTCCCCAGAATTTGTAGGTGCCAACCCTATGGCCTCAAACGCCCATAGCATCTATCTACAAACACTTTCAGAGACCGGGCTCATTGGACTCTCACTCTTCCTCCTTTTTATTCTTTCGCTCTATAAGCCCTATCTAAGAATACGATTCTCTCTTCTCTCATTGACATTAGGGAGCATTTTTCTCTCACTCCTTCTATGTGGACTTGTAAGCCATCATCTACTGACCCAAATTCTTGGGAGGTTGATCTTCTTTCTCTTTGCTGGACTCTTCGCTGCCTGCACCTATCAAGAGAGAAAGGCGACGCTTCCTTCGCCATCATCCCACTCAAAATAGGGAAGAAGCTGAGAGAAGCTCTCCTGCTCTACTCTAACAACCATCACATCAGAGCATGAGAAGAGACTCTTGGAGAGGGAGTCCTTTGCACCTTTCGGTAGCGCTAGGAGGGTTAGATCGTAGTGCTGTTTTATCCTATCGACAGCGTCGTGGAAGCGCTTACTTTTTAACAGCTCATCGCCATAGGGTGAATCTCCCCCCATAGCAATAAAGCCACCATAAGAGCTCTTCTCTACGATCGGCTCGTCCGCTTCTCCCTCGAGATATTGAATCAGACCTGGTTGCTCCCTCTGATCGCTCTTTTTGGAGAAGTCGAGATCGACAACCAGAGCGGTGCGTCCCTCTTTTTCCAAGAGGTTAGCAAGAAAGAGAGAGTAGTCGACCCCCTCTCCCAAAACCAGAGTGACCACAAGTGGACTGCATCGCTGCTCTCTCAAAAAGAGGGAGAGCGTTCTTACCACTTCTAAATCATCGCTCCCCCTATCTGGGGAGAGTCTCTCTGAGAGCTTGCCAACCACTGCTCTTCCACGCGCTGCGAGATTTTCAAGCGAAAGAGGGATGCCACGATAAAATGACAAGATGAAGACGCCGCCAAAGGTGAGAACCAACCCTACTAAGAGCCCTAATAGGGTGATGAGAAGTAGTTTGGGATGAATGGGAATCAGAGGGGCGTAAGCAAAATCTAAGGGTTTTGATTCTACAATCATCAGATTATTTTCGATATTTTTAGACTCAACGAGACGGACTAGAGATTCCAACATCCCCTTGTGCAGCTCCGAGCTGAACTGCAACTGACGCTCTTTAAGCCACGTCTCAGGGATCGTTCCCATCTCCTCGGTCACGCGTCGAAGCTCTCCACTGACGAGCTCCTTCTCTCTCCTAACTTGCAGCAAGCGGTCGGCTACTCTATCTTTGATCTGCTGCTGAATGAGCGTCATCTCTCTGTTTAGCAGGTCAACCATCGAGCTCTGAACTAGACGGATGCGCTGATTAGTTAACTCAGATTGAAGCTGCTGCAGGTGGAGCGTCTGGTTTAGATGTTTGATTAGATCGCTCTTCTTTTCTGAAATGGTACGCTCCTTACGTTCCAGCTCCTTCTTCGTATAGCTTCCCCTCTTGCGCATCTGCAAGAGTAACTGCCCCATCTCTAATGCCATTTCACGACCTATCGAGTCGGGAAACGCGCTACTAAGAGAGAGCCACTCAACCTCTCTCTCTGCCATCTGCTCTCTCACAAATTCGTCTTTGCGGATCTTGCTGAGGCTCTCATCTCTCTCATGCAGGTAATTTAGGAGTAGCTTTTTTAGAGTCGGAATATCGATTCCTAGAAATTCATCCGCAAGGGTTGTGCGATGGAAGACGCGCTGCTTTAATATCCCCTCTTGCATCGATAGGAGACGCAACTGATTTTTTAGATAGGAGGCCGTCATCTCTACCTGCTGCTTCTCTTTAAGTAGCGCCGCAACGCGCACCTTCTCCTTCTGAATTTTTGTAAGTTGATGGGCGTCTGGAGAGAGGGTTTGACCAGAGTCAAAAAGAGAAGAGATGAGTCCCTCCTGCTCTCTCTTTCTCTGATGTAAATCTGAGTGGAGGTGGGGGAGAACGGTGTCAACACCCGTTTTAATTCGCAACTCCTGTAAATTTAACGCATCTAGCTTTGTGATATATTTCGCAGGGGTTGGTGCTCCTATCAATGCCAACCCCAACTCATCACGCTCTTTCATGATGGCGTAAAGCTCGCGCTGCAGCCCCATCATCTCACCATCCTCCTTAAAGGCAGTGGAAGGAGCGCTTGTTAGAAGGTCGCCATACTCACTCTCCAGCTTGATCCTCTGTCCGGTAAGATCCTTCTGTCTCTCTTCCATAAGGGGAAGACGCTGACCGAGAGAGAGAAAACCCGTCTCTCCTAAGCTCTCCTTTAAGTAGTCGACATGCTCCTCTAAAAAAAGATCCATCTGAGCGCAGAACTCATCGCGCCTCTCTTCCAGATAGCTCATCTGTTCTCGAGAGACCCGTCTGTTCTCCTTAATCAGATAGGTTTGATATTCAGCCATCAGAGTGTTGAGCAGTTTTTTACCAAAGATGCGATCCCTATGGTTGAGCCTCAGATTAATTAAGGTGCTATCTCCATTGATCGCTTTGACCTCGATAGCCTCTCTTAATTGAAGAATATGTCCGTGTAGTGAGTTAAGAGATAGGCGGTAGCCATGGTGTAGTTTTAACGCTGATGGGCTCTTCTTTAAGGTGAGGGTGACCTCATCAAATTGCAGCGGCTCCCCCACTCTCCCCTCGGTTAAGAGGTGATCGCCTAGTGTGCGCACCTCAAAATGCTCTTTCGAAGTGAAGAGTAGTTTAAAATCTCTGCTCTCTTCAGGGAGATAGTGGACATCCTCAAAGAGAAAGCCCTCCTTAACACTCGTTGTCAACCCTCGCTCTGCTCGAATCGTCTCTCCGATCTGCCGCAACCTCCCGCTCAACCCGCTATCGAGAGCGATCGATGCTTGAACTCCCAATTTTTCAACGACAGGCTCCAGCATCTTCGATGAAGTAATGAGATAACATCCCGAATGGGACTCTCTCACTCCAATCGAGTTGAGAACCCTCTCAAAGACGCCATCTCGCACTATGCCCGGAGTGGTCAGGGGCTGTTTAAAAGTGGCGACGATTTCGTAGGTAAGGGGAAGTTGAGAGCGCACATAGAATCCGATCGCCCCAAAGAGAAGGGCCCCAACCGCTATCAGCCGTTTGTAACGAATAAAAACCCGCTTTACATCTGAAAAAATGATGAAATTTTCATTCTGAATCACTGAATTGCTACAACTCCTGCTACACCTTTTCTGAAGAGTTCAATTCCAGTGAGAGTTGGGAATATCTGAACGATAAAACGGTTCCATTCTGTAATGGGAGTGGCAGCGACATAGACGATATCCCCAGGGATCAGCAGCATGCTCGTAGTGGGTAGACGCATCACATGCTTCCAGTTGAGGGTGTAGATTTTAGGATGCAAAATATTTCCACGAATGATCTGAATAAACCCCTTATCCCCTGTGTAGGGAATTCCGCCAGCCATCGCAAGCGCCTCTCTAAGAGGCATAAAGCCGGCAGGCATATCGATCACGCGCTCAGTGCGCACTTCGCCCATGACCATAAGTTTAGAGGCCGAGCCCTCCGCAATGTAGATTTTATCCCCACCTCGCATCACAATATTCTGACTCATATCCCCACGCTTCATGAGTTTAAACATATCGACTGAGACGGGCCTGCCATTGCGCACCAGATAACTTCTAAAGAGGTTGGCGTTGGGAGGAACTTTTGCTTCAGCGAGCACTTCAAAGAGACGAAGTCTGCCGCTGACAGGAATGTTTGAGATACTCACCATCCCAGCGAGCTGCACCTTACGCACCTTCCTCTTTTGGTAGGCGAGAAAAACTTCAAGATCCTCAATTTCTCGGTCATAGGCCTCCTGGATCTTCTCCCGCGCTTCACTGATGGTGAGTCCCAACACTTCGATAGGTTTTAGCTCTGGAAGGGTTAGGTGGCCATCACGTACAGGATAGCCCATCGTCCCCCCTATCGCTTGCACTGCGCTGACAAGATCACTCCGGCTGGGATGGAAGAGGGCTACTTTTAGGAGATCTCCATTTTGCACCGTATCTTTGTAGTCATCGAGATAGGCGGGATTGAGAGGGATAATGGGCTCACCTTCCATCTCCAATATAGAAAATTTTCCCTCTCTAATCTTGTATGAGTCGATGACAAATTCATCGGCGCCGAGGACGTCAGTGCCCTTATAGGGAGAGTTCGAACAGCCGGAAATAGAGAGGAGCAGCAAAAAGAGCAGAAGTGTTAAACTGAATGGATGACGCAAAAAAAGATTTTTATTAGTGGCATCTCTGGATTTATCGGTTTCCATCTCTCCTCTTACCTAGCTAAAAGAGGAGATTATGTGATCGGGTGTGATAATTTCAACGACTATTATACTCCCAAGCTTAAAGAGGAGCGTGCAAGAAAACTCAAAGAGGCAGGTATCGACGTGCTTCGCTGCGACATCCAAAATATCCACTCCCTACGCGCCCGCTTTAAAGAAGAGAAGTTCACACACTTTGTCCACTTAGCTGCCCAAGCAGGAGTGCGCTACTCCCTCACCCATCCTCAGCCCTATGCCGACTCAAATTTGGACGGGTTTCTGCAAGTTTTAGAGCTCTGCCGCCACTCTCCACCAATAAAACTCATCTTCGCCTCCTCCTCCTCCGTCTATGGAGGCAATCGAAAGATCCCCTTTTCAGAGAGCGACCCGACAGACGCTCCCGTCAGCCTCTATGCCGCAACAAAAAAAGCAGGAGAGCTCTTAGCAAAGAGCTACAACCACCTCTACAACATTCCAATGACAGGTCTCCGCTTTTTCACCGTCTATGGCCCCTGGGGACGCCCCGACATGGCCTACTACTCCTTCGCTGAAAGAATAGTGCGTGGAGAGCCTCTCCCTCTATTCAACAACGGTAAGATGAGGCGAGATTTTACCTACATCGACGACATCGTCCAAGGAACAGCCAGCGCAATCGACCGCTGCAACGGATTTGAACTCTATAATTTGGGAAATAACCGATCTGAAGAGCTCATGACTCTAGTCCATCTATTAGAAGAGAGCCTTGGAAAACGAGCTCTCCTCAGCTTGCAACCGATGCAACAAGGGGATGTAGTCGAAACCTATGCAGACATCTCCAAAGCAGAGGCGCATCTTGGCTTTACTCCAAAAACATCCCTTGCTGCAGGCATCCCCAAGTTTACCGAGTGGTTCTTGCAAGAACTCTCTGAAAGGCCGAAGGCAGTGCTTCGATAAGATCACTCGCAATCATGTCGTATGAGGTCATTTTTTCCGCTGCGATCTCACCTGCTAGGGCGTGCAGATAGACACCGAGTGCTGCCGCCTCTCTCCCTCTTAATTTTTGCGCCACAAGTGCCGCGATCATCCCCGTTAAGACGTCGCCCGTCCCCGCTGTCGCCATTCCTGGATCTCCCGCAGGGATGATGAGCGGCAGAATATCTGGATGGTAGATCCATGTGGGCGCCCCCTTAAGGACGAGCGTAACTCTATTCTTATCGACAAACTTTTGGCAGAGCTCTTGAGTGAGGCTATCTACGCTTAATAGTGTGCACATCTCTCTATAGTGGGGGGTTAAAATCGCCCCTTCAGGAAACTCTTTCAGAAGGAGGAGTCCATCTGCATCGATGACGCACGGCATCTCCAATCCACCAACCACCTGCTGAACAAAGGTGCGCATCTCCTTCTCTCTGCCCACGCCAGGCCCGATCAGCGCAGCGCTCGCCCGCTTGCCCTCTTCAAAGATCTTCGAGGGATCTCCCCACTTATAGGAGGTGCGAATGAGTTCATAGGGTGAACTCGCTAGCTCTCCTTCCATCCCCTCCGGATAGAAGAGGCGGACAATACCCGCTCCCGTTCGGAGAGCTGCCAGAGAGGCGAGCATCGCTGCGCCCGCCATGCCGGGCGATCCCGCCAGAGCGATCACATAGCCCGCCTCGTATTTATGGCGCGTCCGCTTAAGCGGCGGCAAGAGCTCACCAATTCTCTTCTCATCGATCAGGTAGGCGAGGGGCTGAGCTTCATGAATAAAGTGCAGCTCCATTCCAAAATCGATGGCGCATAACTTCCCGATCGAATTATATCCACCATTTAGGAAGAACCCCACCTTCGGCAGCCCTAAGAAGAGGGTCTCTCTCGCCTCAATCGCCACCGGATCGATCTCGCCGCTATCTCCATCGACGCCAGAGGGGATATCGATCGCAAGAATCGGCAGCTTTGAGTTGTTAGCCTTCTGGACAACATCTAAGATCTTTCCTTCAAGCTTTCCTTTAAATCCTGTCCCCAGTAGGCCATCTATAATGAGCCCTTTAAGAGGCAGATCTCTCCCTCGATGGAGCTCTCCACCCGCCTCAATATAATCCCTCTCAAATCTCTGACAGAGCGGAGAGGCTTCACCGGAAGCTACAGTGTGGTAGGCTTCAACTTGAAATCCCCGATTGAGCAAAAATGTTCCCGCAGCAAAGGCGTCGCCCCCATTATTCCCCTTTCCGACAAGTAGGGTGACACTCTTCTCTAACTCGCTCTCCAGAATGAACGCTTCAGCCCGACCGGCAATCCCCTCTGCCGCCTTGAGCATATACGCCTCATCCGATGCGCCCTTCTCGATACTCAGCTTCTCAATGCGTCTCATCTCTGAAGCTGAAATGACCTTATAACCTTCAATCTTTTTCATACCCCCCATTCTCATCCACCACCCTATTCTTAGCAAGTGTATGATCTAGCCCTCAATTCTGGAATAAATAGAACTTTGATATCTCATAATTATGTAAAATCGTCCGTTTGGTGGTTGAAATTCGGCCACGAGATGGACGATTTTACAATAAATTAGAGGTGCTCTTGCTTGACTGAGCGGGTGAGGAGGGCTTCAACGGCTTCTCGCGCGTTGGTCCCTTCATAGATAATGGAGTAGACCGCTTCGGTAATGGGAAGATCGATGCCATGTTTATGGGCCAACTGCCGCGCTGAGACGCAGGTATAAGCGCCCTCGACAACCATTCCAATCTCTTCTATCGCCTGATCGGGGGTGTGTCCCTTTGCTAGGAGATAGCCAAACTTATAGTTGCGGCTGGATTTGGAGAGGCAGGTGGCGCAGAGGTCGCCTAGCCCCGATAGTCCATTGAGCGTTTCGGGGCTGCATCCTTTTACGGCGCCTAATTTGCGGATCTCATGGAGACCACGTGTCATGAGAGCAGCCTTTGTATTCTCTCCAAAGCCTAGACCATCCGAGATTGCGCAAGCGATCGCAATGATGTTTTTCATGGCGCCTCCAAAGGAGATAGCAGCCATATCTTCATTAGGATAGACGCGGAAATAGGGGGTAGTGAAAATCTCACAGATCAGCATCATCAGATCGTGATCATAGGAGGAGCCCACAACTGAGGTGGGCAGCTTTCGATTCACCTCATTTGCCAAGCTCGGTCCACTCAGAGAGCCGATGCGATTTTTGTACCTCTCGCCGAGCACATCGATGGCAACTTCTGAGAGCAGGAGCCCTGTATCTTGCTCGATTCCCTTCGATGTGAGAATAAGTGGGGGGCCTAATAGGTTCGATTCTACAATTTGATTTAGAACGGGGCGCAGCCCTTTTGAGGTGACCGACTCGATAATGATATCAGCACCCACGATAGCCTCTTTTAAATCAGAGGTGAAGATGCGATTTTCAGAGGAGCGGTGATCTTGGAAGTGCTCTCTCTCCCGCTTTACAACTTCCTCGAGGGTCATCGTCCCGATCCACTGCTTTACTTCGTACCCTTTCTCAGAGAGGAGTCTTGCTAGACAGCTTCCCCAGGCTCCAGCACCTAAATATCCGATCTTCATATCTATTCCTAAACTGTAATTCTTTATCAAAATAGTAGTGGATTTAAGAATTAAAAGATAGGAGATCTCGTCGATCTTTAATTGGAGAGAAACAATTTTTACGCTCTCCCACAACTACTTTAAAAGATTTTGCATAGGGGAAGATGTCAAAAATAAAGGTTTCAAATTTCCAGATCCAAGTTTTTTCTCTCTGTTTGCGCGCTAGATGCCAGGGCAGTTTAACCGTTGAAATTTCCTTCACAAAATCGAGTGTACAAGAGAAAATCCCTATATTTCCATAGGCAAACTCAAGTGAGTGGGTGGCAGAAAGAGGCTCTGAATATTCCCGGACATGGAGCCTTCTCTCCTCTACACCGACCACTCCCAACTTCTCATCTGGATCTTCGCGCTTGATGCTTTTCAATACTAGATCTACTTTTGAGAGCTGATGCTGCGTAAGCAGCTCGGGATCAAAAGGCTCAGCGAGGGGGTTGTCGATCGGAATCACCTGAACCACTTCAATCCCCTCTCCCTTCCACCTCCTCCACACTCCTGAATTGTGGAGATGCAAGAGAGCTTTTCCATTTCCATCGGGCGCTTTAACAATCTTCTCCTCTTCGTCGCGAATGAGCTCCCCCCGATCGTCGCACATTGGAATCAAATCCTGCTGAAAGAGCTCGACGTTGGTCAGCCCAAAATAGTCATTACGCTGCAGATAGGCAGCTGTCGCATCATGGTTGAGAGGCGAGGTCATGATCGCAAGAGGAAGATCCTCTCCCTTAGCTTTTACTCGCTCGAAGTGGATCTGAAAGAGGCTCTTCTTACTCTTTAGAAAGAGTTCCGCGCACCCCTTGGGGGAAGTCAGATCGAGGCGGCTTCCCTCTCCCCCAGCTAGGATGAGCGTTGCCATCTTCTTATGATCAGTAGAGAGAGAGGGGCTTTTAACAAGATGACCGTCGGGAATCGGCTGAAAAGATTTAGACGCGACAGGTTTTCCCATGGAATGGGCGCGAAAGATATCATAGAGGGGGTGCTTTGGCATAGTAACCTGAATTTTGAGTTTATTTCACTTATTCTCAGGGATTTTTCTCTTTCTTCTCAATCTTTTTACCTAAAAAAGGGCACTTTGGCACTTCCCTTCGGCAAAAATTCCGAGAATTTAAGAAAAAAAACTCTCCTGATAACAAGCAAAATAAATCCAAAACTCAGGTTAGTGTTTCTCAACTAAATAGGGCGTTATAGACGCTGTCGACAGAGATATTCGCTATTCTATCATTTTTACCGAGGAGAGGGAGGTGGTCAAGCTCTCCATTTGGGGAGGGGACGTCTTGTCGGAGAATCCCCTGCCTCGGATCTGCCCAGAGGGAGACGACGCGAAGGGGAAAGTTAGCATCGATGTAGTAGGCGATACTTAGCACGCCCGAGTCGGGAACCACTAGATAGCGACAGCGATTCTTAATAATCGAGAGCATCTCAAAGAGAGGGGTCTCTCCGCGCAAATCGATGATATCATCCATCAAAAAAGAGGGGTCACGTTCCATCCCAAAGAGAAGAATTTTTCCTTTTTTCTGATCGCTGATTCGTTTAAATAGATTGCGCCACGATGCGAGATCCCAATTTTTTTCATAGCCATAATAACCGCCTGTCTCAGTCTGCACATGGCAACCGATATAGATTTCGCTCTGATCCAACTCATAACGATCGATGAGCAGATCCCACTCCTCCTTCCAGTTGAGCTTTGGAACAAGCGATCCCAACTGCCACTTGAGCCACTTCGTCGGATCGGGCCTCTCCAGGAGTACATCAAACATATTCGATGCCAGTTGGTGCTCTTTCAATGTTTTTTCGATATCGATGGGTTCTCCCCGCTTCCACTTCTCATCGACAAGGACCTTCCCGACGGCTAACATTTCAAAGGCTGGGGCGAGATCGCTCCGCGTCAAAAAGGTGATGGAAGCGTGGGGAATATAGCTTTGAATCCGATGGACGAGCGCGTAGAGGCCGAGCGGGATATCACCCAACCCCCGATTCCATACGATTAGAAATCGACTCTTATCCTCATCCGCAACCTGTTTTAACAGAGTGTCAAAGGGATTGGGACGAAATCTCTCAAGGATGCGTTTTAACATAACTCTCCAGTTTTACGATCACCTCATCTACACTGATTTTTTTCATGCAGGGAAAATCGATGGGACAGACGCGCTTGAAACAGGGGGCACAAGCGACATCTTTCTTTATCACCTGTTCGCTCTGCCGATAGGGGCCCGTGACGATGGGGTCTGTCGATCCAAATAGGGCGAGGAGAGGCGTCTCCAAGCTATCTGCAATATGCATCGGACCGCTGTCATTGGTCAAAAAGGTGGAAGAGATCTTGATAAGCGCCATCAGCTCCCTTAAATTCGTCTGCCCTGCTAGGTTGACAACGCGGGAGGACAACCCGTTGCAGATACGATCGAGTAGATCTTTATGGGAGAGGTCACCAAAGAAGAGAATAACATAAGAGGGATCTGCCTTGATGAGGCGCTCTGCCATCTCCCGAAATCTTTCGGGTGGCCAGCACTTTGCTGAGCCGTAAGCAGCGCCTGGATTTACACCAATAATTTTCTGCTCTTTTGTGATGTCAAACCGCTTGACAAACTCCCACGCCCCTTTAATTTCTTCCTCTTGTAGAATAAGCCGGGGAGCGCTCTCGGAAAGCGGCACTCCAATGGGCTCTAAGAGCCTCTTATAGGTAGTCACTAAGTGTTCGGATCTTCTATTTTCTGGGAAGGGAAGCGCTCGGTCCAAGAGGAAGCTTCGGAAGTCGCCCTTAAACCCTATTTTGTTCTTCACGCCCCCTTGCCAAAAGCGCCACGCCGAGGAGAAAGAGTTGGTCAAAAGGATTCCTAAGTCATATCTCCCACTCTTAAGCTTCTCCACTATATTGCGCTCTCCGATGCGGCGGAGAAATCCTTTGGCACGAGAAAAGCGGAAGAGTTCATCGATCGCAGGATCCCGCTCCAATAGAGGTGCCACGTTGGATTGACACATTGCGGTGATCTCAGCCTCGGGGAAAGCGGTGCGAAGATCCTCCAAAATAGGAGTGGCCATCACAAGATCACCAATCCAGTTAGGCATACGAACAATAATCGATCGAAACTCTTTTTTCATCTCTTATAGATTAACCTGCAATTTTCACCATCTATCGGGCTAACAAATCCTCGAGTGTAGCTTTTCTAGAAATCTGGTGAGAAATGTAGGTTAACAGAAAAAGCGTTTCTCCTCATAATGAAAAATATGAAGAAAAAGAAGATAATTATCTTAGGAATCGATCCCGGAACACGGATCACAGGGTATGGGATCATTGAGACGGATTTTCACGCTCTCATCCCTCTCGACTACGGCTGCATTCGTCCGCCACCAAAGCTTCCTCTCAATGAACGCTACTGCCTTATTCATGAAGGAATCGAACACCTGCTCGATACCTTTCCTATAGATGTTGTCGCCATCGAGTCGCAATTTTTTAGTAGAAACCCTCAGAGTGCCATGAAGCTTGGGATGGCAAAAGGTGTAGCGATTCTTGCTGCCACCAAACGGAAGATTCCCGTCCATGAGTACGCTCCCACGAAGGCGAAGCTCGCCGTCACGGGCTCCGGCAGAGCATCAAAGGAGCAGGTGCAGCGAATGGTCCAAACCCTTCTTCAGCTCGCCAGCCTCCCAACACCCGAAGATGCCGCCGACGCCCTCTCTCTCGCCATCTGCCATGCAAACACCCAAAAGGTAGCTTATGAACCTATCATTCATTAGAATCACTTTTTCATCCCAGCCTTTTCAGCAAGTTGCAAGTGATCCAAAAATAATTTTAATAAAGGATAGGTTCAATGTTTGAATATATTAAGGGAACTCTTATCGAAATCACTCCACTCAACGCCGTCGTCGATGTTAAGGGGATCGGCTATCTGCTCTACATCCCCCTAAGCTCCTTTTCAAACTCCCCACCGATCGGTGAAGAGGTCCTCTTCTACATCTCTCCCGTTATTCGTGAGAACTTCTACCGTAACTTTGCCTTTCTATCGCGCGAAGAGCGAGACCTCTTCGAAAAAATTAGTGAGGTATCGGGTATCGGTCCTAAGACGGCCCTCGCTCTCATTGGACATCTTGATAAGAGCGATCTCGAAGCGGCTATCACCAGTGCCAATGTCACCCTCCTTTCAAAAATTCCTGGAATTGGAAAGAAGACGGCCGAGCGGCTCATCGTCGAGATGCGAGATAAAATTCTAAAAGGGCTCAAGAAGTCGCCACTTCCCTCATCAACCAGAAGTGTAAAGCCAGAGGATCGCGTCGTCAATGATGCCCTCAGCGCCCTTATCAATCTAGGCTATAACTCACTCCATGCGCAGCAAGCGATCAAAAAAGCATTAACCCATTATGAGAGCCCTCCCCCACTCGGCGATCTGATCAAAATGGCGCTATCGGGAATCTGATATTCTGTGCTATCCTCTATAGGTATGGAGTTCACACATCGCAGCTACGAGAAGGGTCAGACGATTGCAGCCGTCGCCACTCCGCCTGGAGTGGGGGGCATCGCTGTGATCCGCATCTCTGGAGATAATGCCCTCGCTGTTGCCGACCTCATCTTCTCTGGTCCCATTCATTCGTACCAATCCCACACTGCACACTTTGGGAAAATTCTAGATTTGGAGGGGCGATTCATCGACGAGGGGATGGCTCTCGTGATGAAGAACCCCAAGTCGTATACTGGGGAAGATACCGTGGAGATCCACTGCCACGGAGGTACGCTTATCACAAGCAGAGTACTCCAAGCGGCGCTAGCTGCCGGAGCTCGCCCCGCCCTTCCGGGAGAGTTTACTCAAAAAGCCTTTCAAAATGGAAAGATCGACCTAACGCGCGCCGAAGCGGTGCAAGCACTCATAGCTTCTAAGAGCGAACTCTCCTGTCAAGCGGCCGAAAAGCATCTGGAAGGCAAGCTCTACAAGCTGATCATCTCCTTCCAAAAGAGGCTCACTAAAATCACCGCCATCTTAGAAGCGTGGGTCGACTTTCCTGAAGAGGGGCTCGAGTTTGCCTCGAAAGAGCAGCTACTCGCCGACCTAGAAAAGCTGGCTGGAGAGATGGTGGCTTTACAAGAGAGCTTTCAAGATGGAAGACTCCTGCACACCCACCCCACTCTCTGCCTTCTTGGAGCACCCAATGTCGGTAAATCCTCAATTATGAATGCCCTAATTGGGAAGGATCGGGCTATCGTTACTCACATCCCAGGAACCACACGCGACATCTTGGAAGATGAGGTGCAGATCGCCGGACTCACCTTCCGCCTTCTCGATACCGCTGGGCTCCGAGAGACAGATGAGATCATCGAACAGGAGGGGGTGCGCCGTTCCAAAAAGGCAGCGCGCGAGGCAGACCTCATTCTCCTCGTCTTTGATGTTACGACCCCAGGTGAGATTCCTCCCATCAGCCATGACAAAAAGTGCATCGTCATCTGGAATAAAATTGATCTCGACCACGAAGCTATTCCAAAACTCTCCCACCCTCATCAAGTGCAGCTATCAGCAAAAGAGGGCGATGGGATCGACGGACTTAAAGAGGAGATCCACTCGATCATCTGGAGAGATGGCCCTCCATCGAAAGAGGAGGTGATCCTTACGAGTGAGCGCCACTTCCATGCACTCACCCATGCTACCACTGCACTCGAAAGAGTCACCCGTGGACTTAAAACTGAACTCTCTCCAGAGTTCCTCGTCTCCGACATGCGCCACTCCCTGCGCGAATTAGGCACTATCATTGGTTTGAATATCACAGAAGAAGTTCTCAGCGCCCTCTTCTCTACATTCTGCGTTGGAAAATAACCTCTCTCAAATTCTGAAAGTGCAGACCGGCGCATGGACTACGCCTATTAAAGAATAATTGGTTTGGGTCTAATTCGTCACTCACTTACCATAGATGCAATGGACAAGAAAACGCGCGCTCGGACAGTTAAACGGTTGTTGGATAGGCTCTATCCAAGGCCAGCCATTCCTTTGAAGCACAGGAGCACTTATACCCTACTTATTGCGGTGCTTCTCTCTGCGCGCTGCACGGATAAGAAGGTGAATGAGATCACACCAGAACTCTTTGCAAAGGCGTCGACTCCGCAGAAGATGGCGAAGCTCTCTCAGGAAGAGATTAAATCTATTATCAAACCTATCGGTCTCTCCCCTGCCAAGTCGAAGGCGATCAAGGCGCTCTCAAAGATTCTTGTGGAGGAGCATGGGGGAAGGGTGCCTAAGACGCTGGAAGCGTTAGAGAAACTTCCGGGTGTGGGCCATAAGACGGCATCGGTCGTCATGGCTCAGGCGTTTAAGGAGGCAGCTTTCCCTGTCGACACGCACATTCATCGCTGCGCACACCGGTGGGGGCTCTCCACTGGAAAGAGTGTCAAGCAGACGGAAAAGGATCTAAAGGCGCTCTTCCCTAAGAGCTCTTGGATTAAGCTGCACCTTCAGATTATCTACTATGGGCGGGAGTACTGCCCTTCACGCGGCCACAAGGTGGAGAAGTGCCCTATCTGCAGCGCCCTAAAGAATCACCAAAGTTAGCTTTTGTCTCGATCTGTTCGAGTGAGGCGTCGAGTAGATCTTGATCGAAGGTGATAGTCTCTGGTTGGAAGAGAAGGATGAGGCAGGAGCCGCCAAATTCAAAATAGCCCTTCTCGGCTCCTTTTTTGCACTGGACCTCTGGCGTGTAGGTCTGTCTGATGGCGCCGACAAAGGTGGCACCCACTTCGATATAGAGGATATTTCCAAAGTATTTGGTTTGGAGCTGGGTGAGTGAGCGCTTATTTTCATTGAGGATAGAGATGCGCTTTTTGAGTGCTATGGGGTTGACTGAGTAGAGGGGGCCGTTGATGGGCTTAGCGTTTGAAGGGAGAGATGCGCAGGGAAAGTGGAAGCGGTGGTAGTCGGATGGGCAGAGGCGGCCGATCACCATGCTCCCCTCTCTATATCGATCGAAGAGAGCGTCATCTTGAAGCAACCGGTGGAGATCGAACTTCTTCTCTTTTACAAAAAAGTCCCCAACCGCGCTCAGGTCGGGAGTGACTAGGTAGCGTCCGTCAGCGGGAAGGATGGCAACTTTGTCACCCTCAGCAAGGGGGCGCGCCTCGGCTTTGAGTTTGCGGATGAAGAAGTCATTGAAGGATTGAAATGACTTTATGGGATTGGCAAATTCTGAGGCATCAACGCCATAGCTCTCTATAAAGGGAAGGATCTTTGCTCGGCTCTTTGGAGAGCTCTGTCTCTTTCCATAGAGTTTTGAGAAAAAAGGCAGTTTGGCGATGAGTGGCAGGAGAAGGAGTGAAAAAACTTTTGAAAGCGGCCTACTGCTATAAAGCGCTTCAAGAAAAAACCTGCCATATACTTTTTCTTCTCTAAGCTCTCCACTCTCTCTGTCTCTATAAAGGATCTCTTCCATGGCCCAAGTAATAGCATGTAAAATGGCTTTTACGCTATACTTGCGTCACTAATGAACCTCAAAGGTGAATATGTTCGGCTTAGTTAAAAAAATTTTTGGAACGGCTCAGAGCCGCCAGATCAAACAATTTCAGAAAACTGTCAGAGAGATCAACTCGATTGAAGAGGGTTATGCCTCCCTCTCTGATGAGGATTTGAGAGCTAAAGCTGAGGAGTTTCGGGCGCGCTTGACGGAAGGCGAGAGTGTCGATCAGCTCCTCCCAGAGGTCTACGCCCTCGTTAAGAACACATGCCGCCGCTTGATGGGGACCGATATCCATGTCTCTGGATATGATCAGAAGTGGGATATGATCCCTTATGATGTCCAGATGATCGGTGCGATCGCTATGCACAATGGATCGATCGCTGAGATGATGACGGGTGAGGGGAAGACGATCACGGCTGCGATGCCGCTCTTCTTAAATGCCTTAACTGGAAAGCCGACACATCTCGTCACTGTAAATGACTACTTAGCAAAACGTGACAGCGAGTGGATCGGAGAGATCTTTCGCTGGCACGGCTTGACTGTCAAAGCTCTGATCAACCAATCTCCCCCCCATGAACGCAAAGAGATCTACCAAGCTGATATCGTCTACGGTACGGCCTCTGAGTTTGGCTTTGACTACCTGCGCGACAACTCGATGGCTCACTCCCCAGAGGAGCAGTGTCAGAGAGGCTACTACTTCGCGATCATCGATGAGGTGGACTCTATTCTGATCGATGAAGCGCGGACACCTCTGATCATCTCTGGTCCTGCGGCAGAGTCGCGACAGATGTACGATGAACTCAAAGGAACGGTCTCACGCATCGTCCGACTGCAGCGCGACCAGTGTAATAAGCTAGCTTCCGATGCGCGCAAAATCTTAGAGAAGCTTGGTCGCCTCAAAGAGGAGGGGGCGCGGGAAAAACTTTCAAAGAGTGAGGCGAAGGAGAACGAAGAGGCTTTCCGCAAGCTCTGGCTCGTTGGGAAGGGCACTCCGCAGAATAAGATCCTCAAGCGTTTAAAGGAGAACCCCGACCTCCGCGCAGAGATTGAGAAGTGGGAGACCTACTTTTACGGTGAATCTAACAAGGATGAGCGGCATGAGATGCTCGCTAAGCTCTATATCATCGTCGATGAACGGGCGAGTGAGTATGAACTGACCGATAAGGGGATCCAGGAGTGGACGGGAGATAAAGCTGAGGCGCAAGATGACTTTGTCATGCTCGATCTTGGCCATGAATATGCAAAAATCGATGGGGACTCCGCCCTCTCCGATCAGGAGCGCATGCAGAAGAAGATCCTACTTCGAGAGGAGGACTCCCGCCGTAAGGAGCGTTCACACAACCTGCGGCAGCTCTTTAGAGCGCATCTCTTAATGGAAAATGATGTCGACTATATCGTGCAAGATCAGAAGATCGTCATCATCGATGAGAATACGGGGCGCCCCCAACCTGGTCGCCGTTTCTCAGATGGGCTGCATCAGTCTATCGAAGCGAAAGAGTCTGTCCCCATTCAGATGGAGACGCAAACTTACGCCACTATCACCCTGCAAAACTACTTCCGCATGTATGAGAAGCTCGCTGGAATGACTGGAACAGCGATGACGGAAGCGAATGAGTTAAGAGAGATCTACAAGCTCGATGTCATAGAGATCCCCACGCATAAGAAGTGCCAGCGGAAGGATGCGGACGATGAGATCTATATGAGTGAACGGGAGAAGTATAATGCGCTCATCAAGGATATCATCGAAATCCATGAGACCGGCCGGCCCATTCTTATTGGAACAGAGTCTGTTGAAATCTCTGAGAAACTTGCGCGCATTCTTAAGCAGAACAAACTCAAACATACGATTCTAAACGCGAAAAATCATGCAACAGAGGCGGAGGTTATCGCCGACGCTGGACAGAGAGAAGCGATCACCGTCGCCACGAATATGGCTGGACGGGGAACGGATATCAAACTCGGGGAGGGTATTGCTAAGCAGGGAGGCCTCCATGTCATTGGAACGACGCGCCACCAATCGAGGCGGACTGATAGACAGCTGCGCGGCCGCTGCGCCCGTCAGGGTGACCCTGGAACATCGAAGTTCTACGTTTCATTTGAAGATCAGCTCATGCGCCTCTTCACTTCACCTAAACTTACCGCCTTCCTTCAGCGCTTCCGCCCCCCTGAGGGCGAGCCGATCTCTGCGAAGGTGCTCAACCGATCGATCGAAACAGCGCAGAAACGGGTGGAGCAGCGCAACTACTCGATCCGCAAACACACCCTTCAATATGATGATGTGATGAATAAACAGCGGAAAGAGGTCTACGCTTTCCGTAATGATGTCCTACATGAAGAGGACTCGATGAAACTTGCTGAAGAGGTGCTTGAGAGCATCTGCGTGCAGATGGCAGGAGAGTTCTTCACTTCAAGCGCTGCTGAGGGTGGATGGGATCCACATGGCTATACTGAATGGCTCATGACCCACTTCCCTGTCACCTTCGAGGATAGCGCCTTTGATGATGACTACCTTACTGCAGAGCAGATCGAAGAGAGTGCAGCGAAACAGATCTTCCAGGCGTTCAGAATTAAGCTCGATCAGCAGATGGTAACGATCGCCGCCATTCAGGAGGGCGCAGGCAAAGAGGTCGATGCCATGCCCGTTCTAAGAGAGGTGGTACGCAGCTTGCTGCTCCGTCATATCGATAGACTCTGGCAGGATCACCTTCTCTCAATCGACCACCTCCGTACCGAAGTGAATATGCGCGTTGTAGGACAGAAGGATCCCCTCCTTGAGTTCAAACATGACGCCTTCGATCTCTTCGATCAGTTTAGCAAAGATCTTAAACTTCAGATCGGTCACGCCCTCTTTAAGTTTGAGATGATGCCTCCTGAGCAGCAGCAGAACCCCCTCCAAAGCTTACACCACAAGCGCCATCCACAGAAATTTAAGAGGGATCAGGACTCGGGCCTCTACCTTCCCAACTCTCCAATCAAAACAAAAAAGCGATAGGTCAATTTCTTAAAACTCTTCTTAGGAAAAAACTCTAGCTTCTGCTGTGGAAAGCAATTTATAGAGACCCTCTGGACCAATAGTACTAGCGCCCCTAAATCCTACGGACTCGTTCGGATCAATTTTCCAGAAGCGCCTTGAAGCCGCCGGCTGTTACGGGGCCCACCATCCAAACCGTAGGTTCGGGGTGAGCATCCCTCCGCAGAACAGATCTAATCTGGACTTGTTCTGCGAAAGGACATCCAACCCAAACTGAAAGTTTGGAAGATGGATGCCTGGAGCAGCCGGCGGATTGAAGCTCAAAGGGGCAGCAGGGGATGCAATCCCCGACGGATCTATAAGTAAACCCCACCTTTTATCTCTAGGGCTCTTGACTAGCAAAAAAGCGATAGGATAATTTCTTATCAGCTTAATTATCAAAAAGTTAAGAACTTAGGATTATACTTGAAAACATTATGTTTCTAAACATTATGTTTTAATGTATAATCATGAGTATGAAGTTTATAGATAGAATTCAAGAGATGAGACGGCTCGATCGACTGGCACGCTCCAAAAAAGGGGGTTTAGCTGTGATTTGGGGGCGTCGTCGAGTAGGCAAAACACGCCTATTACTCGAGTGGGCCAAAAAACACAAAGGCGTCTACTATGTGGCGGATGAATCCTCTGCAGCAGTTCAACGTAAGTATCTAGCAATTGCGTTGGCAGAGGCCTTGCCCAGTTTTGCCGAGGTCGACTATCCTGACTGGCGATCTCTCTTTAATCGACTAGCTAAGGAAGCCAAGCAGCATGGTTGGCACGGCCCTTTTATCATTGATGAGCTACCCTATCTCGTCACTTCTTCCCCAGAACTTCCGAGTATCTTGCAAGGGTTTGTTGATCGAGAAGCAAAAGATGCTAACTTGATAATCGCGTTATGCGGATCATCTCAAAGGATGATGCAGGGAGCTGTTTTAGCACCCTCCGCTCCGCTCTATGGAAGGGCTGACGAACTCTTCAAGTTACAACCGATCTCGATCTCCTATATGGGCGAGGCATTAAAGTTGAAAAAAGCACGCGATGTTGTGGAAGCCTACGCCGTTTGGGGAGGAGTTCCGCGCTATTGGGAGCTCGTCTCTCGAAGTGAGGGCACTCTGCATGAGACAATCTGTGATCTGGTGCTGGATTCGATGGCTCCATTGCAGGAAGAGCCTAATCGTCTGTTACTAGAAGAGTCGCCTTCAGCAATTGTCTTACGTCCTATCCTAGATGCAATCGGTTTGGGTGCACACCGCCTCTCTGAGATAGCAGCACGTGTGGAAAAGCCCGCAACCTCTCTCTCTCGAGTGATGCAGCAGTTGCTTGATTTGGATCTCATCTATCGAGAAGTCCCCTATGGACGGAGCGCCTTAGGGTCGAAAAAGGCGCTCTACAAGATTAAAGATCCCTTTGTCCGCTTTTGGTTTGAATTGGTCGCTTCTAATCGGAGTCTATTAGCTCATGCAAGTCGAAGCGTATGCCTTCGCCATCTCAAAAAATACCTACCACAGCTTTTTTCGAAAGCCTGGGAGGAACTATGTCGCTCATCCCTGCCTTTTCTGGCCCAGAAGTGGGGAGTGAGCTGCATGGAAGCGGGGCGCTATTGGCATGGGAAGGAGAATGAATGGGATCTTGTTGCATTAGCAGGGGAGGAGAGGGAACTTCTCCTTGGTGAAGCCAAGTGGATTGCCAAACGTCCTACCAAAGAGTGGATTCTTCGGGAGATCGATCTTCTGCGTGCTAAGGGCATTCCTCCAATTCCACGTCCAGAAAATCTGAAGGTACACTATCTTCTATTTGTTCCAGAAAAGCCGGTTGGACTCAAACTTCCAGCCGATGTTCGTCTCATCGATGCCAAAGAGGTGGTCGAGGCAGAGGTTTTTTAAATGGGATTAGGGAGCTGGAGTGCGCTTTAAGAGGCGGGCGCCCAAGTAGAGGATTGGGAAGCTAATCAGACAGTAGATAAACCAGTAGCTGCTGTTCCATTGAAGGGTGACGAAGCCATCTTTTGAGCAGAAGAGTAGAAGTGTCCCTAAGACAAAGAAGTGCGCTCCGATCATAAGAAAAAGGAGGGGGAGAATGTCTCCTCTTCTCGTCACTTCCTCTTCTTCTATAACCGTCTCTTCACTCTCTTGGTGTTCTACTTCATCGTACGATTGGAAGAGGGGGTCGTCTTTGATGGGATCAGCCTGTTTGAAGGGGGTATCAACGCGCTCATCGGGGACGCCGAGCCCTTGACGGTTGCGCACGGAATAGGGGGGCTTGTAAAGAGAGGCTAAACTCTCTTGAAGGGTCTGATCAGAAAACTTGGCATCATGCTTCGGAGCTTGGTTGGCCGCTTCGGCGGAAGAGGTCAGTAGATCTGTACCGCAGAAGGGACAGTAGGTCGCTTCATAATTGACATCAGCTTCACAATTCCAACACGCTTTTGTACGATCTATCTGCTTCATGGTTACACCACTATTTATTCTCTCCTTCATTCTAGCGAATTACTCTAATAGTTGTGAAAGGAAAGTTTACTTTTTGCTCTCAACGGGTTAGAATGTGTATAATATGTTTGGGAGATCTTGATGTCGGAGAAACAGAATTTCGATCTGGCAGTGATTGGAGCAGGACCTGGAGGGTATGTTGCTGCAATTAAAGCTGCACAGTTGGGGAAAAAAGTCGCATTAATTGAAAAAAACTATCTTGGGGGGACCTGTCTGAACGTCGGGTGCATCCCTTCTAAAGCGCTCCTCTCTAACGCTGCTATCTTGAAGAAGATGAAAAAGGCGGAAGAGTATGGAATCAGCGTGGATAAAATCTCATTCGACTATAGCAAGATGAGCAGGCGAAAAGATCAAGTGGTGGAGAAGATCCGTAAGAGTTTAGGCGGCTTGATCAGATCGAATAAAATTACCATTTTTATGGGCACTGCAAAGTTTGAATCTCCGAAAGAGCTTAAAGTATTGGGTGAGGATAATGGCTGGATCCATGCAGAAAAAATCATTATCGCAACGGGTTCACATCCGATCGATATCCCCGCCTTTCCCTGCGATCATAAGCGCATTTTGAACTCAACTTCTGCCTTAGAACTGAAGGAGCTGCCAAAATCTATTGCAATCATCGGCGGGGGCTACATCGGCTGCGAATTTGCCTCGCTCTTTGCAGAGTTGGGTGTAAAGGTGACCATCATCGAAGCCCTCCCTGCCATTGTTCAAGCGCAGGGCAGAGAGATCTCTCTTGCCCTCACCTCTGCCTTCAAGAAGGCGGCCATTGAAATAAGGGTGGGTATCTCTGTGGAATCGATTGAGGAGAGGGGTAGCGGACTCTCGGTCAACCTCTCTGGCGGCGAGAAGATCGAAGTAGAGAGGGCGCTTGTCGCTGTGGGGAGAGGGCTGAGTAGTGAGGGACTCTGCCTCGAAAAAGCTGGGCTCAAGGTGGGGCCAAAGGGGGCGATCGAAGTGAATGAGAAGATGGAGACGCACGTCCCTGGCATCTATGCGATCGGCGATATTACGGCGATCTCGATGCTGGCACATGTCGCCTCTCACCAAGGGCTCGTGGCAGCAGCCAACGCGGCTGGGCATGAGGCGGTGATCGACTACCACGCCATTCCTTCCGTGATCTTTACCCATCCTGAGATCGCCTCGGTTGGATTGACAGCAGAGATGGCGGAGGAGAGAGGCATCGACTTTACAGTTGGAACCTTCCCCTTCCAAGCGCTAGGGAAATCTATCGCAACGATCGAAACGGAGGGCTTTGCTCAGGTGCTCGCCGACAGAAAAACTGGGGAGATTATTGGCGCCCATGTAGTGGGTCACGACGCCTCTTCGCTCATTGCGGAGATGTCGCTTGCGATAAACAATGAGCTCACCTTAGATTGTATAATAGATACCATTCATGCTCATCCTACGGTCCCTGAAGCGTGGTTGGAGGCGGCGCTACTCGCTAATGGTACCCCGATCCACTTTCCACCAAAAAAAACGGGAGGATAAGATTTGACTGAAGTGCGTGCAAAACTCAACATCCTTCCTGAAAACCCTGAAAAGGGGGGGAGAGGGCGTTTTCCCTCCTGGCTCCATCGCAAACTTCCTAAGGGGAGCGCTCTAGCAGAGACAAATGCGATTCTAAGAGAGCACGGGCTAAATACTGTCTGCGAAGAGGCGAAGTGTCCCAACCGTTTAGAGTGTTATTCGAATAAGACCGCTACTTTTCTTGCTCTCGGTAAGGAGTGCACGCGCGCATGCGGATTCTGTGACATCGATTTTTCAAAAGCACCGAAAGCTCCCGATAGCATGGAGCCTGTGAAAATTGCTAAATCTGTCAAGGCTCTCGGCCTGCGTCATGTGGTGATCACAATGGTGGCGCGCGACGACTTAGCGGATCAAGGGGCCAACCATATTGCTGAAATCATCCGCGCCATTAGAATAGAGAATCCAAGCGCTACTGTGGAAGTCCTCACTTCAGATTTTTCTGGAGATGAAAAGCCGCTTGACATCGTGCTCGATGCTAAACCTGAGATCTTTAACCACAATATCGAAACGGTCAGACGCCTCTCACCTCGTGTACGTCACCGTGCTACCTACGATCGCACACTCAAGGTTCTCTCTTATGTCAAAGCGCAAAATAGGGTCCCTTTCCTAAAGTCGGGAATTATGGTGGGGCTTGGAGAGAGAGAGGAGGAGGTGGAGGAGACGATTCGAGATCTGCACGATGCTGGCTGCGAAATCATCACGATAGGGCAATATCTTCAAGCCAATCGAAATAAGCTCATTGTAAAATCGTTTGTCACCCCCGAGCAGTTTAAGCGCTATGAGGAGTATGGCCACTCAATTGGACTCAAATATATCTACTCTGGACCCTTCGTCCGTTCGAGCTATAATGCAGCACTATTAAAAGATCACGCCTTTAAAGGGGAGACGTTCCATGGTTGATTCTGAAGCTCCGGTTGTCGATGCCATCGACATGGATATCTTAATGCATCGCGATGCCCACTTTGGTGGCAGTTTCGAGATGATGCTAGAGTATTACCAGCAAGATGGTGTGGGCATGATGGCCGATTTTGAAATGAAGGAGATAAAAAAACTCAAAAATCTCGAAGATCAGATGGGAAAAAATCTTGCCGAGATCTTCCTTCCGGAGGCAGCGGAGAAGGTTGTAAATGAGTCGAAGAAGCTCTACCACGATCTGCGCGAGGTCTACTCTAAAGAGAGTCCTGAGCCTCTTGCGATTTTACTGAGCGATCTCATCCTCTCTGAGGAGGAGGATCCTAAAAGTGAGATGGACGCCCTGATCGCTAAAGGTGAAGAGGTTGTTCCTCCCCTCATCCATCTTCTCTCCTCTCAGACGTTCTACGACCCACTCTTCCCAGGCTATGGACGCACCCCCATCTTTGCCGCCAAATGTCTGGCAGCCCTACAGGATAAGCGGGCAATTCCCCCACTCTTTGAAGCTCTAGGTGAGGACAATTTCTTCACAGATGAAGAGATCATCAAAGCCCTCTCTTCGTTTGGAGAGGAGTCGAAAGGGTTTCTGCTCAAGATATTGCGACTAGAGCCCTACTCCAAGGATAATGAGTATGCCGCGATCGCCTTAAGCGGCTTTCCAGAAGATGAAGAGATCGCGTTGGCCTCTCTTGAAATCTTAGAAAGGGAGTCAACCTTGCAAAAACCTCTCTTCTCTAGCTACTTGGTCTTCGCCTGCTCCAGCCTCTCAGCGGAGAAGGAGCAAAAACGCTTCTTTGCCATCTTTGAGAGAGAGGGACTCCTTCCACAAATCAAGAGTGAGATGACCATTGTTCTTAGAAACTGGAAGCGAGCAGTTTAACCTCCGTGTTCTCAATAAGTGATTGACCTCACCCCTCCCATTGATTATATGACAATTAGGGGGAGGACTCCAGTGGCAACAACAAGACAGAAAGGCTTTCAACTGACAGATCGGGTCGCTTGTATAATATTGGCCGGGGGGCAAGGGACACGTCTATTTCCACTCACGAAAGATCGTTGTAAACCCGCTGTGGGTTTTGGGGGTCGGTACCGTCTCATCGATATTCCGATCTCTAACTCTCTCAATTCTAACATGAACCATCTCTTTATCATCTCCCAATACTTTTCGTCGGGGCTCAACCAACATGTCTCAGCGACCTACCATCTCGATAAATTTCAGGGAGGGGGCCTCTCCCTACTGAGCCCAGAGGAGAAGCCGGATGGAAAGGTCTGGTATAAGGGGACGGCCGACGCTGTCAGACAGAATATCGATAACCTAACAAAACTTCCTGTCGACTACTTCCTTATTCTCTCGGGAGATCAGCTCTACAATATGGATCTAGAGGCGATGGTCGCTTTTGCCTATGAGAAGGAGGCCGATCTCACACTCGCTGCGCTCCCGGTAAGTAGCAGAGAGGCTCCCCGTTTGGGAATCTTGAATATCGATGAGGATGCATATATCTCCGATTTTCATGAAAAACCCAAAGATCCGGAGATCCTCAAGCGCTTTGAGATGTCAGACCAGTTTCTCCAAGATAATGACATCCACTGCGCAGGCCCTCCCTGTTTTTTGGCCTCTATGGGCATCTACCTCTTTAAAAAAGAGGTGCTTATCTCTCTTCTTAAGGAGGATGAGCGAGAAGATTTTGGAAAGCATCTGATCCCGACGCAGCTGAGCAGAGGGAGGGGAGCGGTCTTCCTCCATCAGGGCTACTGGGAAGATATCGGCACGATCTCTTCGTTCTATCAAGCTAACCTCTCTCTCACAACGAATACCCTTGGCTTAAACCTCTACAACGAAGTCCTTCCGATCTATGCTCATAACCACTTCCTCCCTGGCGCCCGCCTCTCTGAAACTAAAGTGAAAGATTCTATCATCTGCGACGGCGCAATAGTGGAGGCAAAAGAGATCACCCACTCTGTTATCGGCGTGCGCAGCGTCGTCAAGAGAGGAAGCGTCATTCGCGACTCGATCCTTCTTGGCAATGAGAGCTACTCCACACCCGAAGATCAGAGCCACCGCTTCACTATTGGTAGGGAGTGCCAGATCGAAACAACTATCATCGATGAGAACGTTACTATCGGCAACAATGTACGGCTCACGAATGAAAAAAAACTGCAGAACTACGATGGCGAAGGTATCTACATCCGCGATGGCATCATCGTCGTCTCCAGCGGAACAACGCTTCCTGATAACTTCTCTCTATAGAAAAACACCCCAACGTTTTTTTTTTGCATTCTCTCTTTAAAAAAATTGAGCAAGCCTGTATAAAAATTGGCATCTCTCAACCACTCAAAGGAGAACAAATGAAACAACGACTCATTTTATCACTATGCTTGGTATTCACTCTCCTTTTTGCAGGAAGATCAGATGCTGAGGAGCTGGATCTAACAGCATTATTGGACAGCCCTAAGTTGAAAAAGTTAAATAGTAAGGTGATGTGTTTCTATCTTACTCATCCAAAGAGTGCTGACTATCTATATGAGGGAGGGAGAGCGATAGAGTCAGTTCTTGAAGAGTACTGCCTTGCCACAGAGAGACTCATTGAAAAGTATCCTCAAGAGAGAGCTTCAACGCTTGCTGAAAACAGGGTTGCAAATCTAGGCCATTTTTTATCCAACAGAGAGACGTTCAGAAAGATGGGGATCTTTTTGTTCTTTGGCGTCTATGATCTAAATAGTTACCAAGATGAGAGAAGCTGGAAAGAGCTTCTAAAGACTCAAGAGAGCATTCTTCAACATTATATTACTAAGGAGAAGCTTAAGGAAGAGAAGGGATCTTGCGCGGCAGCGTGTGGAGAAGAGATCTCTCCTGTTGAACGGCTCGAATACGCTCTGATGGCCAAGATCAAGAATTTTTGCCAACTATCGAAGGATCCATTTTTTCATACTACTCTCTATGAGTTCATCAGAGAGTCAAAGAGTCGAGAAGATCTCTTGAAACTTTTTGCCCCATTAAGAGATGAAACACTCATCGATGAGGAGTTGGGAGAGGTCGTTTCTGAAGCTGAAGAGGCTTTTGAGAGTGTCAATGAAGTGATGTGGATTAAACTCAAAGCAGAAGCAAAAAAGTATATTGAGCGCACAGAATCACTTGAACGTTTCATCGATATCACATCAGATACTTTTGATATCCCTCACCTTCCAGAACGTTTTAAAGAGATGGAAAAGAGTTAAGAGATGGCCATTTGGGCAATCGGAGATCTACATTTAGCATTTGGGGCGCCGGAGAAGAGCATGGAGGTCTTCGGCCCCACCTGGAATGATTATGCCAACCGGGTGGAGAAGAGCTGGAAGCAGCTCATTAAGATGGATGACCTGGTTCTGATTCCGGGAGATATCTGCTGGGCAAAGAGTCTGGAGGAGGCGCTCATCGATCTTAAATGGATCGACGCACTTCCAGGGACTAAGGTGATCTTGAAGGGTAACCACGACTACTGGTGGCCCTCTAATAAAAAACTCTCAGAGGCGCTGCCTCCATCGATCTATTTCGTGAACAACACTGCCTTCAACTGGAACGATGTCACGATTGGTGGCTCCCGCCTCTGGGACTCTGAGGAGTACTCTTTCGAATCTCTCATCGAATTCAGAGAGAACCCTCTGGCTAAGCCTAAAGTAAAGGATAGAGAGCAGGATCGGAAGATTTTTCAGAGGGAACTTGAGCGGTTAAAGTTGAGTTTGCAGCAACTAGATAGCGAGGCAACTCTGCGCATTGCTATGACCCACTACCCTCCGATCAGCGCCGATCTAAAGGAGTCTGAGACTTCGAAAATTCTTGAAGAGTACGCTATCGATATCTGCGTCTTCGGCCATCTGCATAATGTGAAAAAAGAGCGCCCACTCTTCGGCGAAAAGAATAAGATCCGCTACCTCTTCACCTCAGCAGACTACCTAGATTTTAAACCTCTCCTAATCCGCCAGTAATTCTCCCCATCTCTAGCAAAGAAACTCTCTTGATTTTCAAGCTTTCGCATAATAACAATGTTATGTCCCCAAGATAATAGGGGAACAGCTGTTTCCTAATTCCATTGGACCCGTTCGTCCTAGACAAGCATGGTTCAAAAAACAGATCTTTTTAGGTAACAATGGAGCACCTTGGTCATATGAACCTTTGTGATAGACGGAAATTAACTACCACAGATACCACAGA
>SDBT01001803.1_pt1 | contig 38273 bp, 23 predicted proteins | sample 2277101 | NCBI WGS metagenome assembly SDBT01 (sample SAMN10404973, study PRJNA504765) | marine sediment metagenome | isolation source: marine sediment core GS10_PC15, 103 cmbsf | place: Arctic Ocean: Southern Knipovich Ridge | collected 2010 | reverse complement strand
GCTGATGAAATTCGCTCCTCGAGAGAATCAACGACGAATGCGTCGAGCTGTTGCTGGGCCATCCTTTTCATCCCGCAAAAACGCACACCCATCCCGCGCGGCAGGTCGGATTTGGGACCGCCCGGGGTCGTCCAGACCACCTCGCCTTCGGTCTCGAACAACTCTTCGTAATCGCTGCCCAGATTAGGCCAGTAGAGGTTGATGCGTGAGCCTTTCGTCAAGAGGATTTTCGAATCCATGAAAAGTCCTCCACGGCTCACATTGACGACGCGGGAAGGAAGGTAGGCATCCTGATATCTGAAAAAGATGTCCATATCGGTGCGCACCCGGAGCCGACCCCGGTGCTTGATCTGATCGCGAATGTCGTAAGCGAGGAAGCGACGCCGGTTCAGTCCCTTTTGCGCCGGCGAGATGGACATGAGTCGATCATAGAATTCCTTCAACTCCCTCCAACGCAGCTCTTCCGTTGGAGCGAGGCTTCCGCCGGACTCGATCTTGGCATCATTGAGCTTGCCGAACTCCTCCAACAAGTCCAGGACTTTCTTCAATTTCTCCCCTTCAAGGCCCGGTCCAGTTTTCACGACAGGGCCTTCCCCGGCGCCAGCATAGGCTCAACCGTGTCAAACTTTCTGTGATCTTCAACGAGGGTTTTACCCTACTTCCCACAGAGGTTGTTTCCCCACATATCACCGCGCAAGCTCGCTTTGAGCCCGCTCTAACAGCTCTTCAAAGCCCTCCACCTCGCTCGGATAGGTGGCCATGCCAAAATGGAGCTTGGGAACAAAAGGAGGAATATTCTCACCCACGCTGAAAGGATTGCGTTTCAGCGTCATTTTGAGGCGCGAGATGATTTGGCCGCCTCCGTACCTCTCCGAAGCAAAGGCAGCGAGCGCAATGAGCTCCTGCTTTCTCAGCAGGCCGACCATGTCTATCTCGCGCAGCGAGGCCACGCTTTGCTGGGCAACGTGGAGGAAAACCTTGGCCCGTGCGTCCTTTCCAAAAAGTTCCGCGATTTGACCGAGATCGGCTATCCGTACCAAGATGAGCGTGAAGGATCTCCCCACCCTTTTACACATCTTTAGCTGCCGCTTGAGCTCGAAAAGGAAATCCTCCTCTTCGTAGATCGGCAGTTCGGCGAACGGTTTTCTTCCCGCGGAGGGTTCGGCGGCAACTTCCCCCGCAGGCGTTGGCTCCCGGAGCAACTCCGCCCTGTCGAAGGCCAGGGTTTTCACCGTAGATAGTGCATCTTCCTCATCACTTTGCTCGACGGCGGTCTCACCCTCCTCTACCACCACCCCGGCGGATTCGTCTGCTCCCGCCTTGCGTTCTGCAGCAAGCCCCTCTCTGGTGGACTTCTTGAGCGTCTCCTGGGTGTCCTCCAAGGCGTTCGCTATGTCCTTGAAGATGGTCTTGGCAGCCCGGATATCGAGCTCGGATTCCTCGGGAGGGTGCAGAATGTAAGCATCGGATTGTGATGCGTCGGCTTCCGGTTCAGAAGAGAGAGGCAGATATTTCTCTTCCTCAGCTTGCTCAGCTTGCTCAGCTTGCTCCGGAAGCTCGTCGTCGAGTACGGGCCCTTCGGAAGGCTTCAACCCGACGCCCTCGGTTGCCGGCTCCATCTCACGAGGCTCGGTCGGCTCCGTTGCCGACAAGGCTTCTGCCGACGGTGCGGCCTGCTCCGGCACATCTTCCGTTGTCGGCTCGAGCGCCGGGAGCTGTGGTTGTTCCTCTATCTCTCCTTCCGGAAGCTCGTCATCGAACGACCTCTCCTCGGGAGACAGCAACTCCGCGCGCTCGGTCAGAGGTTGCTCTTTCTCTCCCTCCGGAGGCTCCTCATCGATCGACGTTTCCTCGGGAGGCGTGAGCGCGTGGCTCTCGGCCGGCTCCGGCCCTTCTTCCAGAGGCTCCTCTTCGAGCGACACACGCAAACGCGGCTCCAACTCCGCCTCCTCAGGCTTCGGTTCCGGTTCCGGTTCCGGTTCCGCCTGGCGGTCTTCCTCCATTTGGGCCTCTTCCGCCTCAACTTCCGGAAGCTCCTCGCCATCTAGGGCCTCGGGCGGCTCAGGCTCTGGGATCGTCGTCTTGTCACCCTCAGGCTCTGGTATCGTCGTTTCTGTTTCCAGGGGAGCGACTTCGTTGACTGTGGCGGTCGCGGGCACCGGCTCTTTGGTAGCCGTTCGGGCCATGGGAGAAGGTGGAGCCGTATGAAGAAATCCCGACGCTGTCGGTTCGCTTCTCCTTTTGCCAAAGAGGCGGCCAAGCCAGCCAGACTTCGTTTCTCGCTCGGAGGGAAGGAGCTCTTCTCTCGACGGCCCGATTCTCTCTTCCAGCTTCTTCGGGGTCGTCTTGAGCTTCTTCGCCAGTAGCTTCACGACCAGCCGCTGCAATTCCCTCGGGCGATAGGGCTTAGTCAGGAACCCGTCGGCTTTGAACTGGCTTAGAGCCTCCCGCCGATAGTGGTCCTTTAGATAAACACCGGTAAGGATCAACACCGAAGTGGCTTTTCCTTCCGCCGATGTCTTGACTTGTTTGCTCAAGTCGAAGCCGGAAAGTCCCGGCAGTAGCGCATCCAACAGAAGCAGATCCGGCCGCTGCGACTTCACCTGATCCACCACTTGAAGGGGATCCTGAAGAGTCGACAACTCGACGCGGAGCAAAGAGAGAGCCTGCTTCAATCCATCCAGATCGTTCGGGTCGTCGTCCACGATCAGGATTTTGAGGTTATGCTCAGCCATCGATTCACTTCAACTCTAACTGGTATTCCATAAAGGACATATCGCTTTGGGGACAGCAAGAAAAGTTTATCGTGGGTGGCTCTCGCATGCAACCGGTTCCATCGACTCCGCCGCTCGTTGAAACTGGTCTCTCCTGGTGTTAGTCTGGGTACGCCATTGCGAAAAGGAAGGGGAATGCACGCTCGAGCCGGACTTGGACTCATCATATTGGCGGTGCTTGCACTGGATCAGAGCGCGAAGATCCTCGTGAGCTCGACTATGGTCGTCGGCGAGTCCATCCCGATCGTACCCAACCTCCTCCATCTCACTTTGGTCCGTAACAGCGGAATGGCTTTCGGATTGCTCTCAGCCGCCGCCATACCCTATAAATCGGTGCTGATGACCCTCTTGTCGATCGCGGCTTTTGGCGCGGTGGCGGCTTACGCGGTAGGCTCGCCGGCCAGCGAACGGATGAGTCGGCTTGCCCTCGCCTTCATCCTTGGAGGCGCCGTCGGAAACATCATCGACCGCGTCCGGCTGGGATACGTCGTCGATTTCATCGATGTCTTCTACAAAGGCTCACACTGGCCTGCTTTCAATGTGGCCGACTCCGCTATTTGCGCCGGCGTTGGCCTTCTTCTTTTGGACACGCTGAGGCGTCCCGTAAAATCCACTGCAACACCGGGTGCAGGAGACTCATAAAACCGACGTGTATCCCAAGCTCTTCGATTTCGGTGAGGTGAGTCTGTGGGGCCATTCCTTCGATGCTTTCCTTCCCACCTATGGATTCCTGCTGGCGGTCGGCTTCCTTCTCGCGCTCAAGCTCGCTGCCGCGCGCGGAAAAAAAGCGGGCGTCGAGACTCAACTCGTATTGGACCTCGGCCTCTATATTTTGATTTCAGCGTTATTGGGCGCAAAGCTCCTGCTTTTGATCGTGGACTGGCAGCACTATCGACACGATCCATTGAGCTTGATACGCTCCGGAGGAGTGTTCTATGGAGGCCTGGTAGCGGCCGTCGCTACTTCCTGGTGGTTTTTCCGCAAGCACCGCCTACCGGCCTGGAAGATGACCGATATCATGGCCCCTTCCATCGCTTTCGGGCATGCCATAGGTCGGCTGGGCTGCTTCTCGGCCGGTTGTTGTTACGGCAAACCGACATCGACCTTCTGGGGGGTCACGTTCACGAACCCCTATGCGCGGGAGATTTCCGGAGTTCCCCTGGGGGTCTCGCTGCACCCGACCCAGCTCTATGAGGCCGGCTCGGAGTTTCTCATCTTCCTGGTACTGCTGCTGGTTTTGCGGCGAAAACAATTCGATGGTCAGGTTTTCTGGACTTACGTCGCTCTCTACGCGGTGACCCGTTTCATCATCGAGTTCTTTCGTGGGGATCAAAGGGGTTTTGTCTTCGACGGGGCCCTGTCCACATCGCAATTCATCGGCATACTCATGTTGGCCGCAGCAACAGTAGGCCTCACTTTGCTTCGCCGACGGCCCCGCACGAAACCGGTTTAATTCTGTCTTGCTGTTCGATGAAATGGACGGTTCCTCCCGAAGAGGAGAAAGTGAGATTGGACATCGCCATTCCGAGCCATGTCGACTCGGCCAGTCGAGCGCAAGCCAAGCGTTGGATCGAGTCGGGTTGGGTCCGTGTAGAAGGCAAGGCCGTCCGCCCTTCTCGATTGCTGCGCACCGGTGAGACCGTCGAGGTGGAGCTGCCGCCACCCGAACCGGCCGAGCCCCGACCGGAGGCAATTCCCTTGGACGTCGTTTACGAGGACGACGACCTGCTGGTGCTGGTTAAACCACCGCACATGGTGGTCCACCCGGCACCTGGCCACCGATCGGGAACCCTGGTCAACGCTCTACTGCACCACGCCACCTATTGGAGCGGTATCGGAGGAGTCGCAAGGCCGGGAATCGTTCACCGCCTGGACCAGGGTACGTCCGGGCTGTTGGTTACCGCGAAAAACGACCTCGCCCATCGCTCCCTGGCCGGTCAATTCGAGAGCCGTACCGTCGAGAAGCGTTATCTCGCCCTCGTCTACGGGGAAGCTCCGGACCGGCTCAACTTGGAAAGACCCCTAGGACGTGACGTTCACGATCGCAAGAAGATATCGAGCCGAACCCGCCATGCGAAAACGGCGGTGACCCAGGTGAACCGGATCGAGCCCTTTACCGGATCCACACTTGTTTCCATCCGCATCGAGACCGGAAGAACCCATCAAATCCGCGTACACCTTTCGGAGGCAGGCTACCCGGTGGTGGGGGATACACAGTATGGCCACTCCCGAAGGGCGCCGAAAGGGGGCGAAGAAGCTTTCTGCATCCTGAAGAGCATCTCCCGACCGGCGTTGCACGCCGCGGTTCTCGGGTTCCGGCATCCACGAAACGGTGAACCGATGCGGTTCGAGATTCCTCTCCCCGAGGACATTCAGCAAATCGTGGACGCCCTACGTCTGCAGATGTCTAAGGAGAAAAGGAGATGAGGAGATAGGGAGGGGATAGGGAGATCGTGGACAAGATCTTGATTCTTAAATCCCCGACAATAGCGGGTTGCCTTAGAGTTTTCCGGCGGCGAACATGCGAAATCTGATCAACACACTGCTGGGCGGCCAATTGGCTGCGTTGTTCCTCGTGCAGGCAACGTTTCTCTTGAATCCCCGGGTGCCGTTCGACGTCAAGACCTTTTTCCAGGTGTGGATAGGATTCGCTTTGACCTTCGGCCTCGCCTTGGGGCTGGGCTTTTGGCTGATGCTCTTTTTTTTCGAGCAAATTCGCGGCAGCGCGATCCGCCCGGCGTGGGTTTCCTTTCGTCTGCAAACCTGGCTTATGGTGCTGACTCTGGCCCTGGCTGGGGGCCTTCTGTGGCACAACCTTTTCTACTACCGACTCTACCTACCCCCGGATCACATTCAAGCGGTAGCCACCGCCGCGGCGACTCTTTCCGCCGGGGCGGCGGTTCTGTTGGTCCTGGGCCTTTTCCACTATTCCTTTGGTAGGCGGGCGGCTTACATCGGCTACGCGCTTTTCTCGGTCGTTGCCGTAGCTTCGTTGTATCTCCCTTTTGCCGTCCGGCCAGCTGTGGAAACGGCTTCCCCTTCCGTTCCTCGATTGCCGCTCGAAGACAGCCCCTCGCCGCACCGATTGACGATCATCGGGGTGGAAGCGGCTTCGATGTCCTATATCTTGCCGGCTATCGCCGAAGGGAAGCTTCCCAATTTCGCCAGACTCATCGAAGGCGGTGCTTCCGGTGCATTGAGAACCCTCCATCCCACCGAGTCCTTGGCCGTCTGGACCACGGTCGCGACCGGGAAACTCCCGCGCGAGCACGGACTTCATGGCTTTTACCGGTACCGTTTTTTGGGAGAAACTCCGCCTTTCTCGCTGTTACCGCGCGGTCTTCAAATCCGGAGAATGGAGCGTCTCGGGCTTTTGAAAAGAGGCGCGGTAACGTCGAGTCTGCGCCGCACCGAGACGCTCTGGAGCATCTTGACGAGCTTTGGAGTCAAGGTCGGCCTGGTGAGGTGGTGGGGTACTTACCCGGCAGAACCCATCAATGGGTTCGTCGTCTCGGAGCTCTTTCACCGTCAGGTCCAGGAGCAGTTCGACCCGCCACTGCCCGATTTAACCTATCCACCCGATCTCTGGAGGGAGCTTCTGCCGTATGTCGTTCGAACGCAGGACATCGACGATGCGGAAATCCAGCGCTACGTGGATAGCTCACTGGCAATTCCGGGTGACAAGTTCGAGTGGGAGCCGCTGCTACGGAGCGCGCTGGCCGACGATGCCACTTATCACGCGATCGGCCGAGCGTTGCGCGAGACCTACGCTCCTGAAGTCTACGGCGTTTACTTCTTCGGCTTGGACAGGGTGGGGCACGCTTTTTTTCGCTATCACCAACCGGAGAGCTTCGGGGACGTGAACGAAATAGAGATCAATAAATACGGCCGGGTCATTGAAGCCTATTACAACCACTTCGACACCATTCTGGGCGACTACTTTCAGTCCCGACAGCCGGACGAGATACTCGTGGTCCTCTCCGGACACGGCATGGAGCCACTACCTCTAACCCGACGCATCCTTGAAGGCTTCAAAGGCAACCAGAATCTTTTTGGATACCATGAATCCGGTCCCGATGGCATACTTTGCCTCTACGGGCCGGGTATTGCAAAGGGCGCAAAGATTCAGGGGGCCTCGGTCGTGGACGTCACCCCAACCCTGCTCTATTTGATGGGGCTTCCATTGGGTCAAGACATGGATGGAACCCTTCTCGCGGACGTGCTCGAAGAGTCACTGAGTCGCAGTCAACCTGCCACGTTTATTTCTTCCTACCGAAACTTCCTCATCGAGCCCAGAAAAGAAGAACCGGCTTATGACACTCCTTCGCCACTGGACGCCCTGCCGGATGTGCTGGATGGAAGAGAGTGAGTCTCGGCTTGCGGTGAGATCTCGGTTGCGGCTCCGCCGCGCTGTGTTAGGATGAGGGCCGCACGAGAGACGTTGTCATGAGCAATCCAGAAACCACCATCATCATGGACTCGTCCGATGTCCGCCAGGCCCTTGCCCGTGCCGCGGAGGAAGTCCTCGAACGCGGTCGTGTCGACGAGCTGGCGCTGGTCGGGATCCGGACCCGTGGGGTGCCGCTGGCACGCCGGTTGGCGGCACTCATCAGCTCGAAAACCGGCGCTGAGGTTCCGATGGGGGTGCTCGATATCACCCTGTATCGCGATGACCTGACCGATATCGCCTCGCAACCGGTGGTTCGCGATACCGTCCTGCCCTTTCCGGTGGATGGTCGCCGTATCGTGCTCGTCGACGATGTGCTGTTCACCGGGCGCACGATTCGAGCCGCCCTGGACCAGCTCATCGACTTTGGACGCCCGAAACGGATCGAGCTCATGGTGTTGGTGGATAGGGGCTGGCGCGAACTTCCTATAACACCCGACTACGTGGGGAAAGAGGTCAAGACTTCGCGCCAACAGCTAGTCAACGTCCTCCTGGAAGAAGAGGACGGCCGCGACGAAGTCGTGCTCATAGAAAAGAAGAACTCGAGCGCTGCCCCATGACCTTCAACCGGAAGGACTTACTGGGTATCGAAGAGCTTTCTCCCGAAGAGATCCAGCTCATTCTGGACACCGCCGCATCCTTCAAAGAAATCGCCACCCGGCCCATCAAGAAAGTCCCCACCCTGCGCGGCCGCACCATCGTCAACCTCTTCTTCGAGTCGAGCACCCGCACCCGGGCCTCGTTCGAGATAGCCGAGAAACGCCTTTCCGCCGACACGTTGAATTTCAGCTCTAGCGGCAGCTCTCTTTCCAAGGGAGAGACCATTCTGGATACGGTGCGCAATCTGGAGGCGATGGCCCCGGACACCCTGGTGATGCGCCATGGTGCCTCCGGCGCACCTCACTTCATTGCCAAGCGGACCAAGGCCTCGGTGGTCAACGCCGGAGACGGCTTGCACGAGCATCCCACGCAGGCATTGCTCGACGCATTCACCATCAGGGAACGGAAAGGGAAGCTCAAGGGGCTCAAAGTCGCCATCATCGGCGACCTTTCCCATAGCCGGGTCTTCCGCTCGAACCTGTGGCTCCTCAACAAGATGGAGGCCCAGGTCACGGTGGCCGGCCCGCCCACTCTCATCCCTCCCGGCACCGAGCGGATGGGAGCCAAGGTGGCCAGGAGGATCGAAGAGGCGATCGAAGGCGCCGACGCGGTGATGATGCTTCGGGTGCAACTGGAACGAATGAAGGGTGGTTTCTTCCCGTCTGCCCGCGAGTACTTCAATATTTTCGGCCTTACCGCCAAGAGGCTGGAGCTGGCGCGGCCGGACGTTATTCTCCTGCACCCCGGACCGATGAACCGGGGAATCGAGATCGACTCTGCTGTTGCCGATGGACCCCACTCGGTCATCCTCGACCAGGTCAGCCATGGCGTGGCGGTACGGATGGCGGTGCTCTACCTTCTCGCCGGCGGTGGTGCCGAGGTAAAAGATGGCTCTACGTCTACTCGTTAAGAACGGTCGGGTGATCGATCCGGTAAACGGTATCGATGCCGAAAAAGATGTGCTCATCGAAGACGGTCGGATTGCCTCCGTAGATTCCCATGTGGAGGCGGATGGTGCCGAGGTACTGGACGCCAAGGGTCGGGTCGTCGTCCCCGGCCTCATCGACATGCACGTTCACTTTCGGGAGCCGGGTTTCGAGCACAAGGAAACGATCGAGACCGGCATCGCAGCCGCCGCGGCGGGAGGTTTCACGGCGGTGGCCTGCATGGCCAATACCAACCCGGTGAACGACAGCGCCGCGATTACCGAGTTCATTCTTCGCCGTGCATCGGAGGTGGGAAAAGTCTCCGTCTATCCGATCGGAGCCATCACCAAAGGCTTGGCGGGCAAGGAGCTTGCGGAAACCGGAGAGCTGGTCGAAGCGGGGGCGGTAGCGGTCTCCGACGATGGTCACCCGGTGGACGATCCCCGCCTGATGCGCCGAGCCCTCGAGTATGCCACCCATTTCGACATTCCCGTCATCGAGCACAGCGAGACCCCGTCGCTGCACGCGGGCGGAGTCATGCACGAAGGCTACTGGTCCACGGTACTGGGGCTACGAGGGATCCCAGGCGCCTCCGAAGTGATTGCGGTACAACGCGATATTGCGCTCGCCGAGATGACCGGCGGCCGACTTCACGTGGCGCACCTTTCCACTCGCGGCGCCCTGGAAGCGGTACGCAACGCCAAGGCCCAGGGCGTTCGAGTCACCTGTGAGGTCACCCCCCACCACTTGCTACTAACCGATGAAGCCGTCCGGGAGTATGATCCGGACGCAAAAATGGCTCCCCCGCTTCGAGCGGAGGAGGACCGACAGGCGCTCCTCGAAGGTTTGGCCGATGGCACCGTAGACGCGATTGCCACCGATCACGCGCCCCACCACGCGGATGACAAGACCATCGAGTTCGATAACGCCGCTTTCGGCATCGTCGGTCTCGAGACCGCGGTTCCCCTCTGCCTGGATCGACTGGTAGCCAGCAAGCTCATTTCCCTAACCCGCCTCATTGAACTCCTGGCCGTGAACCCTGCCCGCATCTTGGGACTGCAGAAAGGAAGTCTGTCGGTTGGCTCGGACGCCGATCTCACCTTGCTCGATCTCGACAAATCGCACACCGTCGACCCGGGAGCCTTCCAATCCAAGGGAAAAAACACCCCCTTCGCCGGATGGGAGCTTCGAGGACAAGCGGTTACGACCATCATGGGTGGGCAGGTCGTCTAATCTGCCGCAAGTGATTCCCCACGGGAAGTAATCTTTCCAACTACCTTCACCATGAAGTTATCTTTCCGCCCCTTCGCCCTGCTCGCCGGCGGGCACCGTCAGACTCTGGCCGGACAGTTCGCTCGTGCCCGCGTCACCTGGAACCATCCCGCTCAGGATATCATCGTCGACGCCCCCGGCGACGTCCGGATCCTGCTTCGAGCCACCTGGCAAGCGGGACCTCTGAGCGAGAGGCCGGCGCTTCTCCTGATCCATGGGCTGGAGGGCTGCGACCGGTCAGGCTATATGTTGAGCACCGGCGAGCTGGCCTACCGTACCGGCTGGCATGTCCTGCGCATGAACATGCGCGGCTGTGGAGACGCGCTGCGCATCTGCCCACTCATCTACAACGCCGGAGTCAGCACGGACTTGATGGCGGTTCTCGATTGGCTGGCCTCCAAGGTGAATACCATTGCGGTGGGCGGCTTCTCACTGGGAGCCAATCTCACTCTTCTGACTTTGGCCCGCCACCGCGAGGCGGTTCCTCGAGCGGTGGTCGCCGCGGCGGCGGTCAGCCCCCCGGTCGATCTGGCGGTCGCGGCCGACACCCTCTCCCACCTGCGCAATCGCATTTACCAAAGCTACTACGTTGGCAAGATCAAGAGGGCTTATCGTCTTCGTCAAAAGCTGCGACCGGAGGTTTACGCTCCCGATCGGGAGCAGGCAAGCCGAACCCTCCGCGAGTACGATGACGCCATCGTGGCGCCCTACGGCGGCTACCGTGATGCCGACGACTACTACGCTAAAGCCAGCTCGGGGCCGCATCTCGCCGATCTCGACCGCGCCGTCCTCCTGCTCGCCGCTTCCGACGACCCTTTCATTCCCAGGGAGAGCATCCTCCGCTGGCCGCTAGCACCGACGGTCGAGGTGGAGATCACCGACACCGGCGGACATATGGGATTCGTTGGGCACACCACCGCGCCGGGCTGGTTTTGGGCCGCCGAACGAGTAATGGATTTTCTTCAGCAAACGGTCCCACATCCTTAGCTTAGACCGCATGAGGCTGTAAAGGCCGCTATATCAGCGACTATAGGGGAATGCGCCCCCCCGACAATTACGTATTGTGAATGTTCTCTATTAGATGGCAGGATAATCAGCGACCAGCGGTGACACTAGCGCCGGTGGGCTTCAGTTTGTTTCCCGCACAAACAAACCCCAGCCGCGAGAAAAGCCTATTGCTGCGCCGATGGCGAGAGAGGTTTTTGAAATATCAGTAGGGGAGTGACCGTTTTTTCCTTTTGTGCCCTGGTGTGGGCGATCATTTTCCGTCTTGCCACGGCTTTTTCCATGATGGCTTTTCGACGGGCGGTTAAAAAATCAGAAGGAGTTGACTTGCGGGATTTCTCCATAATCACCCCCACGCGTTAGATCCCTGCCACAAAAGCGCGAATGAATTACTGAACATTAAAAGCATTGGCCTCGTTTGTCAAACCTCATCCTGTCGCTTTGATCTTTCTTGCTCCCAAAATTTGGCATATTTCAAAAAGACGTAAAACGCATTCATGGCTGAAACAATGAAACCTGCCGAGCCGTCGCGATAACCCTGCTTGACAACGTAGTTTTTGAAGAACACGAAGGGAGGGTAAGCCACTATCGGCCACAGCCGAGCCTTTCGCCCCGTCTCCCGCATCTGCCGCGCCGCCAGGCCGGCGTATCGGTTCAGTCGCTCGAGGTGATCCGAGAGATTTTCGTAGGAATAATGCAAAATCTCCCCTCGCAATTTTTCCACCGGACCGTTTACTTTCACCGACTCATGAACGTACAGGCCCTGCCAGCGTCCCCGCCGCCGGTCGAAAAGGCGCAGTTGATGATCGGGGTACCAGGCGGTGCTGTGGATGAACCGGCCCATGTAGTAAGTGAGCCGGGGAATGCGGTAGCCGGCAACACCGAAGCCGGCCTGGGCGAGTGTCTGGATCTCCGACGTCAACGAAGAACTGGCGCGCTCATCGGCATCCAGAGATAAGATCCAGTCGTGTGAAGCTTGGTCCAGGGCAAAGTTCTTCTGCTCGACGTAGGACGTGAATCGTCGCTCCACCACCCGAACGCCCCTATTTTCACACTGTTGCCGGGTTTCGTCGGAGCTTCCGCCATCCACCACCAGGACTTCATCCGCCCAGGCAACACTCTCCAACGCCGCAGCAATGTTCCGCTCCTCGTTGAGGGCAATCAACACGGCGGAGATCTTCTCGGCGGTATCCACGTTGGAGGAATTATATCAAGTTGTTATCGCACCGAGATGTTATCTCGGTCCAGCAGGGTACCGCGGGCCCGCTCGAACTCGACCAGGGCCTTGTTGTAGTCGATTAGGGCTCTGAGCTCGTTGGCGGCGGCTTCTGTTAAATCGCGCTGTGCCTGAACGATGAAGAAGCTGGTGGACATACCCACTTCGAACTTTTTCTCTTCCGCCTCGAGCCGCTCCTGCTGGAGGTCACGAGCCACCCGGGTCGTTTGGATGCGCTTCCGGTTGGTATCCACCGCCCGGGCGGTGACGCGAACCTGTTGAGCGACGATGAGCTCCTGGCTCTCGATGGTCGCTCTCTGTTGCCGGAACTCTACCTGCGCCTGGGCATGGAGGGCCGATTCGGTGCTGTGCCCCATGGGGTAGCTGAAGCGTAGCCCCAACGACCAATCGCGGAAATCGCGGCCCAACAACTGATTGATCGCGTCGGTGTTTCCTCCTGGAATTTCGCCGATAATGGCTCCGGCAAAAGCGTCTCGGATGAATTCGGTGCCTCCCAAGCCGCTGAATGCCAGCGACCCCACAATATCTACCTGAGGACGCAACTGGTTGCGGGTGTAGCGTACGTTGTAGCCACGGGTGTCCAGCTCGGTTCGGCTCTGATCCAGTTCGGGTCGGCGTTGGAGGGCGGTTCGCACGGAAGCGTCCACGTCGATATGGACTTCGGCGTCCGACGGTTGGTCGGCCGGAGTGATCGTCATCTGCCAGAAGTTTTCCGAGCTCGGATCGTTGATGAGGCGCTTCAGCATATCCTCAGAATTTTGGATGGCTTGGGTTGTCAGAATCACCGCTTCTTCACGAGCCGCCACCTCGGACTCCGCCTGCAAAACATCGATGGGAGCCATGGTGCCCACTTCGACTTGAATGCGATTGTTGCGGAGAAGATCCTGGGCCAGCTCCAGCGACTTGTCAGCCACTTCGAGCCCTCGGATGGCCTGAACCAGGTCCCAGTAGGCGATCTCCACATCTCGAACCACATCCATCACTCGACCTTCGAACTCGAACCGGGCAAAGCGCTCGCCGTTTTGAGCCACCACGATTCTTTGCTTGTTCGGATTGAGACCGAGATTCCTGAGCAAAGGCTGGGCGATCTGAGCGCTAACCGCTGCATCGAACAGCGGGTTGAAAGAAGAAAAGGCACTGTTGGTGCTCAAGCGTCGATTCTCGAAAGTGATGTTGTAGTTGGTGCCAAGAGACAACTCTTGCATCCAGGTGATGTTGTATCTGGTAATCTTCTGTCGCAGGGCTGCGGCTCCGACGAGCTGGTTGTTGGCCGGAGTACGACTATCCAGGTTGTTGAGGTCCGCCAAGAGAAAGGGCTTCAAGGCACCGCGAGCCGCACCTATATTCTCCCCTTGAACCTGGGTATTCAGACGCGATACCACGATATCCAAGTTGTTCTCAAGGGCCATGTCGATGGTTTCTCTCAGGCTCAGCCTCACCTCCTGATTATCCTGGGCGACCGCTCGAGGAGCCGTCCCCACCACCAACGTCAAAGCACAGATCAGAAACGAAAGTCGCAGAGTCATCATGCTATCCTCATGATTTGGTATTACTTATCGGCCCCGTCGGGTGCGGGCTTCCGCAAACGAGACCTTCCTCCTAATGTTACGGGGATCCGTGGCGCTTGGTTCCAAGAACACTCTATTGTAACTCGACCACGAGAAGTTTGCAGCAGGCTCCGGTTCCGGATAGTCTCTCACCCCATGTCACCAGAGGAGCTTCTGGAGCTGGCCCGCAAGCAGGGGGCTCTGCTCGAAGGCCATTTTCTGCTGTCCTCCGGTCTTCACAGCCCCGCCTACTTTCAGTGTGCCCGGTTGCTGGAACGGCCCGAGATTGCCTCCCGACTCGGTGAAGCTCTCGCCGCCAAGCTACCGCCCGGCTCGGTGGACCTGGCGATCGGCCCGGCTCTCGGGGGCATCCTGGTCGCCCACGAGGTAGCCCGGGCACTCGGGGTGCGAGCCCTTTTTGCAGAGCGAGATCCCGCTACCGGAGAACTGACGCTGCGACGCGGCTTTGCCATCGCCCCCGGGGAAAGGGCTCTGGTAATGGAAGATGTGGTGACTACCGGGCGCTCCCTGCGGGAAACCATGGAAGTGGTCCGTTTGCAACAGGGACGGGTCACCGCCACTGGAGCTCTGGTGGACCGCAGCACCGATCACCTGGCGGACCTCGGCTTGCCGTTCCATACGTTGGCGCGCCTCGAATTCCCCACCTATCCCGCCTCGAGCTGCCCTCTGTGCAAATCCGGCTCCCAGGCGGTCAAGCCTGGGAGCCGCACATTTTTATAGTCTCCCGCAGGAAAAGTGATCTTCTCTTCACCTGAAACCCATGCCCCTCTATCGCATCACCCTTGCTTACGACGGCACCGCCTACCAGGGTTGGCAAGTCCAGCCCGAAGCCCCCACCATCCAGGGCACTCTCCAGAAGATGCTGGAGCGAATGGCCGGTAGGCCGGTGAGCGTGGCAGGGGCGGGACGAACCGATGCCGGGGTCCACGCCCAGGCGCAGGTCGCCCATTTCTCGCTAGAGAGCCCCATCCCCAACCAAGGGTTGCTGCGCGGTTTGAACTCCATGCTGCCCGCCGATATTCGAGTCTTGTCAGTGGATCGGGCTGCTCCGGGGTTCCATGCCCGTTACAGCGCCCGATCGAAGACTTATCGTTACTACCTCGATCTTTCGCCGGTTGCCTTGCCCTTCCGGTCCCGCTTCACCCATCACCATCCTTACCCCTTGAACCGGGAATCTATGGCCGAGGCAGCGGCCTATTTCACCGGCCGTCGAGACTTTCTCGCCTTTTGCGCCGTTTCCACCAGCGTTAAAACGACGGTACGAGAATGCACCGTCTCTCGGATCTACGAGAAAGCACCGGAGCTCGTTTACGAGGTTTCCGCAAACGGCTTCCTCCACCATATGGTGCGTAACATCGTCGGGACTCTCCTCGAGGTAGGACGGGGTAAGCTCGCACCCCAGGACATCGAACCTCTCTTCCAGTCGAAAGATCGCCGCCTTTCCGGCCCTACCGCACCCGCCTGCGGCCTCCATCTCATACGCGTCGATTATTGAGTTGAGCTATCCTGAAGGGATGTCCGTAGCCAGAAAGGAACCTCCTGTACCGGACGAGAGCCCTGGACCTCGTCTTCGTATTCGAGGAGCAAGCCAGAACAACCTCAAGGGAATCGACCTCGACCTGCCACTGGGCAATTTGATTGCGGTGACCGGTGTCTCGGGCTCGGGAAAGTCTTCGCTCGCTTTCGACACGATTTACGCCGAGGGTCAGCGCCGCTACGTCGAGAGCTTTTCCACTTACGCGCGCCAGTTCCTCGATCGGATGGACAAGCCTCGGGTAGACTCCATCCAGGCCGTTCCTCCCGCCATCGCCATCGATCAAAGCAATCCGGTTAAAAACTCCCGCTCCACCGTCGGCACGATGACCGAAATCACCGATCACGTGAAGCTGCTCTTCTCCAAAACGGGGCAGCTTTACTGCCGGGAGTGCGGACAGAAAGTGGAGAAGGAGACCGCCGACACGGTTTTCCGGAAGCTGGCTCGAGAGCGCCGGGGAGCAAGGCTCATGCTCAGCTTCCCTCTCCGACTACCGGAGAAAGTCGACTTGGACGAGGTGGAGACAAACCTCCGGCGGCTGGGACTCAGCCGGATAGTCATTAAGGGCCAAGTGCAAGAAATCTCCCAAGAGTTGCTCGCCCGCGGCGGCTTGGTGGAAGTTCTAGTCGACCGCACCCGCATCCGCCCCGACGCACGAGGGCGGCTGGTCGAATCTATCGAGCAAGCACTCCACTTCGGCAAAGGGCGACTGACCGCGCATGTCGAAGAAGAAGACGGCTTCCAGGAGATCCACTTTAGCCAGGACTTTCACTGTCCCTCTTGCGACATCCATTATCCGGATCCGGTACCGAACCTTTTTTCATTCAACAATCCACTGGGCGCCTGTGAGAGTTGCAAAGGTTTCGGCCGCACCATCGGTATCGATCTGGACCTGGTCATCCCCGATTCGAAAAAGACCCTACGAGAAGGAGCCATCAAGCCCTGGACCACATCGTCCTACAACGAGGGTCAATCGGACTTGATGGCCTTTTGCCGCAGGAAAGGCATTGACACCGATAGGCCATGGGACAAACTTCCTCCCGGGCATCAGCGACTCGTGGTCGAAGGAGAACACCGCTTCTACGGCATCAAGGGATTTTTCGACTGGCTGGAAGGGCGAACCTACAAGATGCACATCCGGGTGCTGCTGTCCAAATATCGAAGTTACGTCCGCTGCAAGGATTGCGACGGCACTCGTTTCAAAACACAGACGCTTCTCTATCGCCTGGCCGGGAAAACCATCGCCGAAGTCTACTCTTTGAACGTCGAGCCTGCCCTCGAGTTCTTCAAATCTCTTCCTCGCCGATCGACGGACAAAGTCACCGAGATGCTCCTCGAAGAGATTACCCACCGACTCACCTATCTCCGTGACGTGGGACTGGGATATCTCACCCTCGATCGCCAATCCCGCACCCTTTCGGGTGGAGAAGTACAGCGGGTCGATTTGACGACCGCACTCGGCTCCTCCCTGGTAAACGCCCTCTATGTGCTCGACGAGCCATCGGTGGGGCTTCACCCTAGAGACACCTCTCGGCTGATGGGACTCTTGAAGCGGCTTCGAGACAACCGCAACACCATCGTGATCGTGGAGCACGACGCGGAAGTCATCCGAAGAGCCGATCGGGTGGTCGATCTCGGCCCCGGCGCAGGAGAGCGCGGTGGGGACTTGGTCTTTTTCGGCACCCCGAATCAACTGGTCGAATCTCACTCGCTGACCGGCAAGTATCTATCGGGAAGACTCCGGATTCCTCTTACCCAATCGCGGCGAAAAGGCAAGCGCAAACAGGTGATCCGGATTCGTCACGCCCGTCAAAACAACCTCAAGGCGATCGATGTAACCATTCCGCTGGGCATGATGGTAGCGGTCACCGGCGTTTCCGGATCGGGAAAGAGCACACTCGTCGAGGAGGTCCTCTACCGCGGATACCGGAAGTGGAAAGGCGCGAGTGTCGGGGTTCCGGGCGAGTGTGAGGGTATCGATGGACTCGACCGTATTCGGAACATGGTACTCGTCGATCAGTCCCCCATCGGCCGAACGCCCCGTTCGAATCCCGTTACTTACCTCAAGGCCTATGACACCATTCGCCGTTTGTTTGCGGCAACGCCGACAGCCCGCAACCGTGGATACACCGCCAGCACCTTCAGCTTCAACCTGGACGGAGGCCGATGCCCGCTGTGCTCGGGAGACGGTTTCGAGAAGATCGAGATGCAGTTTCTTTCCGACGTCTACGTGACTTGTGAATCGTGCCGCGGCGCCCGCTTCAAGAGTGAGGTGCTCGAAGTTCTCTATCGCGGGAGGAGCATCAAAGGTGTGCTGGACTTGACCGTGACCGAGGCGCTGCGGTTCTTCGCCGATAGGGAAAAGATCACTCGCCCGCTCGCGACCTTGCGCGAGGTGGGGCTCGGTTATCTTCGTCTCGGCCAACCTATCAATACCCTTTCCGGCGGTGAGGCGCAGCGGTTGAAGCTCGCTTCTCACATGAGTGGGACGGAGACCGAGGGAACGCTTTTCCTCTTCGACGAGCCCACCACCGGACTTCACTTCGATGACCTTCGAGTCCTGCTCACCGCATTCGACAAGCTGGTCCGGCAGGGCGCATCCATACTGGTCATCGAGCACAACCTGGACGTGATCAAAAACGCCGACTGGATCATCGACCTGGGTCCCGAAGGCGGTGACGCCGGAGGACGAGTGGTGGTAGCCGGGACGCCGGAAAAATGTGTCGCAACCCGCTCGTCTCACACCGGACGCCACCTCGCCCCCTATCTCGAGCAATCGCCGCCGAAGATCGAACCGTCGCCGCTTCCCGCCCGAGTGGACACCAACGGGAACGCGGTACAGATCCTGGGCGCAAGACATCACAACTTGAAGAACCTGAGCGTCGAGATCCCCCTCGACCGACTGGTGGTGGTGACCGGCCTTTCGGGCTCGGGCAAGAGCACTTTAGCTTTCGACATCTTGTTCGCCGAAGGCCAGCGACGTTTCATAGAGAGCCTGTCCGCTTATGCCCGGCAATACATTCACGTTCTCGACAAGCCCGAAGTCGATCTGGTGCTCGGCATACCCGCCACCGTTTCCATCGAGCAGAGGCTCACGCAAGGGGGCCGCAAGTCCACGGTGGCCACCGCCACCGAGATCTACCACTACCTGCGATTGCTCTACTCGAAGGTGGGCGTCCAGCACTGCGCCCGGTGCAACATCCCCATCACTCCTCAAACCGAGGATCAAATCGCCAACGACATCGTGAGGCGGTTTCGCAACAAGCGGATCCAACTATTGGCTCCACTGATTCGGGCTCGCAAAGGCTCTCACCGGGAGATCCTGGAGCGGGCCGGGAAGGAAGGTTTCAAGAAGGTCCGAATCGACAACAAGATGGAATCCACTGGCAAGACACGATTGCTTCGACGCTACGTCGAGCACGACATCGAAGTGGTGGTGGCGGAGCTCAAAGTGCCTCGCGCCTTGACTTCCGAGAACCGCGCCGCTTTGCGCCGGGCCCTCACCTTGGGCCGAGGTGCTCTGGTCGTCCTCTCCGGCCGCGACTCTCGTTACTACAACCTCAAGCGTGCCTGCCCTCGATGCGAGACCAGCTACGAGGAGCTCGACCCGCGCATGTTCTCCTTCAACAGCCGCTACGGTGCCTGTCCCGCTTGTCGCGGAATAGGGTTTGCCGAGGCGTTCGATCCCGACCTGGTGGTTCCCGATCCCAGCCGCTCGTTGAGGGAAGGTGCGGTGGTGCCGTTATCGAAACGGTCCCCGCACCGCGTCTCAGGCGTCGGGCGGCTGATGCGAATGGTCAAGCGTTTCTCTATCGATGCCGGCCGACCCTTTGAGCGGCTCACCGGCCGTCAGCGGAAGGCTCTTCTCCATGGTAGCGACGGTATCGAAGGGGTTCTTTCTTATCTCGAGCGTGTTTATCGAGACTCGCGAGGAGAGCTTCAGGAGTACTTCGATCCGTTCCGCTCTCAAACCACCTGCACCGCCTGCGGAGGTGGTCGTATCAATCCCCAGGCACGGTCGGTTCGGATCCATGGCCTTGCCATCCATGAAGTGGCGGACCTGACCCCGGAGAAGGTGCTGGCGTTTCTGGAAAAGGCCGACCTGGGAAGCCAGGCGCGCAGCCAAATCATCTCGGAGAACATACTGAAGGAGATCACCGAACGGCTTCGCTTCTTGAACCAGGTGGGGCTTTGTTATCTCCAGCTCTCGCGGCCAAGCCACACCCTTTCCGGAGGCGAAGCGCAGCGCATCCGACTGGCAGCGCAGCTCGGTTCCAACCTTCGCGGAGTTTGCTATATTCTCGACGAGCCCACCATCGGACTTCACGTCCGAGACAACCGGGTCCTGCTCGAAACCCTCCGACAACTTCAGAAAGCAGGCAACTCGGTGGTTATCGTCGAGCATGACGAGGACACCATCACCCAGGCCGATCATGTGATCGATCTGGGTCCGGGAGGAGGGTCCCGAGGCGGTGAGATTGTAGCCACCGGAAGTCCGAAGGAAATTCGAGCCAACCCGCATTCATTGACCGGTCAGTTTTTGAATCGACGCAACGGAGGCCCTTCAACCCGAAACCGGTCGCTTCAAGAGTGTTCTTTCGTGGAGCTCGAAGGCGTCCGCGAGCACAACCTCAAAAACTGTCGGGTTCGCTTTCCGGTGGCAAGACTCACGGTGGTTACCGGCGTTTCCGGCTCCGGCAAGAGCACATTGGTCCGAGATGTCCTCTACCGCGGGGTCAAGCGCAAGCTGACGGGCACTGGAGGCCGGGTCGGAGAGTGCGACCACATGAGGGGTGTGGAGCAATTCGCTCGCGCGCTGGAGGTCGACCAGAGCCCGATTGGAAAAACCCCCCGCTCCAACCCAGCCTCGTACGTCGGCTTTTTCGATGACATCCGGAAGCTGTTTGCCGCCACACCCGAAGCCCGTATGCTCGGCTTCGCCCCGGGGCGCTTTTCCTTCAACGTCAAGCAAGGCCGCTGTGAGGCCTGTGCCGGGCAGGGCCGTATCAAGATGGAAATGAGCTTCCTTCCCAATGTTACCATCCACTGCGATGCTTGCGACGGCAAACGTTACACGCCCGAGACCCTTTCGGTGACCTATCGGGGGAAGAACATTCACGAAGTGCTGGAGATGACCCTTGCCGAGGCGCTGGAGCCGTTTCGTCCCGTGGAATCCATCTACCGGCCGTTGGGCATTTTAAACGACATTGGACTCGGCTACCTTCAACTGGGACAACCTTCCAACACCCTTTCCGGCGGAGAGGCGCAGCGCATCAAGCTGGCTTACGAGCTTGCCAAGCCCAGCCGGGGACAAACGCTCTACGTGCTGGACGAACCCACCACCGGTCTCCATTTGGCCGACATCGAGAAGCTGGTTCGGGTGCTCCAGTCCCTGGTCGATCAAGGCAACACGGTGGTGGTCATCGAGCACAACCTCGAAGTCATCAGCGAAGCCGACTGTGTGATCGATCTGGGCCTCGAAGGCGGAGACAAAGGCGGCAGGGTCGTCTCCTGGGGACCGGTCTCCAAGCTGCTTCGCTCCAAACGTTCCCACACGGCGAGATTCTTGAGGGAGCATTTCGAAGCGCATTCCGCAGCACCATCGGTCTAGCCCGCAGTCGACGCCAAGTAGGGCTCGACGGCCAGAAAGCCACTAACCTTCCTAGATAGTTTGACTTCCGCCGATTCCTCCCGTACCATGAAACGATCCTGAAAAATACGGAATCACTCTGGCTCAGGCCATGAAATGCCCCCGGTGTGGCCACAGCAATCCTGTGGACGTCGTCGAGTGTGAGAGCTGTTCCGAGCTTCTGCTGGACATCTTCACGCCTGCACAGGGGTCTGCTCCTCTTGCTCCCGTCAGCGCAGACCCGCCGCCACAAAATTCTACGACGCCCAGTTCAGCCCCTTCGCAAGCGTCGCATAGCCAAGCGCTAACCACCGGTTCTCGGCTGGGAGATCGATACGAGATCCTGGAGCAAATCGGCGCAGGAGGCATGGGGTGCGTTTACAAGGTCCAGGATCAAGAGCTCGACAAAGTCATTGCCTTGAAGCTCATCCGCGCCGAGCAGGCCCAGGATAGGGTGGTCATTCAGAGATTCAAGCAAGAGCTCCTTCTTGCTCGCAACGTGACGCACAAGAACGTGGTACGCCTCTACGATTTCGGTGAGGCCAACGGTTTCAAGTTCTTCACCATGGAGTGGATCGACGGGCAGAACTTGAAAGAGCTCATCCGGCGCAAAGGAAAACTATCGGCTGAAGAATCCATCCCCATCCTCCAACAAATGCTAGGGGCGCTTCAAGAAGCCCACCGTCAAGGGGTCATCCACCGCAATCTCAAGCCCCAAAACGTGATGATCGACGCGGAAGGTGATCCTCACATCATGGACTTCGGCATTGCCCGCGCTGCCGACACGAACACCATGACCGCCACCGGATCCGTTATGGGCACGCCCGATTACATGTCGCCGGAGCAAGCTTACGGCGAGAAGGCCGATCAACAATCGGATTTGTTCTCACTGGGCGTCATGTGCTTCGAAATGCTGACGGGGGAGCTTCCCTACCAGGCGGAATCGCCTCTGTCCCGGGCGATCATGCGGCTCACCACCAAGCCGAAGACTCCCCGCGAGCTGAACGCCGATCTACCGCCCTATCTCGAGAAAGTCACTCTCAAGTGCATGGAGGTTGACAAGGAGCTTCGTTACCGTAGCGCGGGTGAAGTCCTTCGAGATCTCGAGCGTGAGCAGGTCGATACCGCTGTGGGTAAGAGGGTGCGGCGCGCCTTTCGTCGCCGCAAGGGTATTCTCGCTGTTGCCGCCGGTTTGATACTCGCGGTCGGAGCGACTCTGACTTTTTTCGGCGACCCTCCAACTCCATCGCCGCCGGCGCCTGAAAAACAAAGCCCGCTGACGACACTGGCGATTCTACCGTTCGCCAATGCGACGGGCTCGGACGAGCTCGATTGGATGCGCACCGGCCTTCCCGAAATGCTCTTCACCGACATCTCGCAATCGCGGTTCCTGCGTCCCGTTCCGGGAGAGCGGATGATCAAGCTGCTTCGCGAGCTCGGCGTCGAAGACATGTCGCGTTTCGACGAAGCCATCCTCGACGCCATCTCGGAGCTCGCACCGGCACAGGCGGTGCTCTACGGGCAATTCGTCGAGGCCAAGGGCCGGATAAGACTGGACCTGGCTCTTCGCGATTCCGCTTCGGGCGTTCCTACTCCTATCAAAGCGGAAAAAGAATCCAACCAGGTTTTTGCTCTGGTCGACGAGATTACCCGCCAAATCAAGGGGCAACTCGATTTGACACCGGAGCAGCTCAAGGGAGATACCGATCAACCCGTTGCAGAGCTATCGACCTCCTCCATTGGCGCTCTCCGCGCTTATCAAGGGGGGGTGTCTCAGATACGGCAGGGCGCCAATCAGGCGGCTATACCCTTTCTCCAGAAGGCAGTCGCCGAAGATCCTGATTTCGCCATGGGCCATGCCAGGCTTGCCGAGGCCTATCTGAAGATAGGAGAACATCAACAAGCAAAAGCGGAAATCGACCGAGCTCAGAGCCTTTCCGAGATCTCCGCTCTGCCTCTGGCCGAGCGCTACCATGTTCATGCTATCGCCGCCCTAGCCAAAGAGGATTACGAAACGGCGGTCAACAGTCACCGCGAACTGGCGAAACTCTACCCGCAGGATCCGGACATCCAGCTCAGCTTGGCCCAATCGCTCGAAGAGTTGGGGCGGAACGATGACGCTCTCGAGGCCTACCGCCGGGTGCTCGAACTGGCTCCCGGTTACGGAGCCGCTTTGCTTGGACTCGGTCGAGCACAAGTCATGGGCGGGCAACCCGCGGAGGCCGTCCGTTCGCTCGAGCAAGCCCTCGAGACGCGACAGTTCGAGGCCGACTTGGAAGCCATGGGAATGATCCATTCCATCCTGGGGGTGGCTTTTCGCGACACGGAACAGCTAGATGAGGCGATCGAGCACTTGGCTCTCTCTCTGGATTTTCGAAAGCAGACGGGCAACAAACGCGGGCAATCCGCTACCTTGTCCAATTTGGCCGCCGTCTACGAGTACCGAAGCCAGATTGATGAAGCGCTCCAGGCGGAACGGGAAGCCATCTCCCTGGCGCGGGAGATTGGCGACAGGGCCGTGGAGTCGATGGCCTTGCTCAATATGGGACTCACCTATCAGACGGCAGGAGATTTGGATCGAGCCCTCGAATCCCTCCGCGCTTCGATGCGGATTGAAATGGAGCGCCAAGACTACATCGAGCTGCCTGTCCGGCTCGAAGCCATTGCTACACTCTACCTCATTCGCGGTCAATACGATGATGCCCTCGTCTATCTGGAACAAGCCCGGGGGTATGTGGAAAGCTCGGGAGACCAGCAGGGGAAAGCCTATAATCTGGTAAGCATCGGCCTGGTCAAAATGGCGCAGGGACGATATGAAGAGGCCATCGAAGTGCTGCTGGCCGCTCTCCCCATTTTCCAGGAGATCCAGGAGCCGGCGGGTGTGGCAACCGCACAGATCCGTTTGGCGCAGATATACATGGTTCAGGGCCGGTACGGTGACGCCCACCGGACGTTACGAAAATGCCAGGAGATCCATCAGGAGTTCGAGTTCGGACGCGAGTTGGCGGAAACGACGGCTGAGTGGGCTCTTTTCCTTGCGGCTGTGGGACAGTTTGGTGAGGCGGAAAAAGAACTGGAACAGGCGAAAAAGATCGCCGAGATTACGAAAGCCGAGGACATGGCGCCTCTTTTGTCTTTGGTTCAAGCAAGGCTGCGTCGGCTTCAAGGCAACCTCGATGATGCAGCGAGCGCCTGCAGGAAGGCGGACGTCCTAGCCGAGCGTTACAGCCAAAAGGAAATCTCGATTGGATCTCGTATCGAGCTAGGCCGCATCCACATGCAATGGGACGAGCTCGCCAAAGCCGAGAAGCTTTTGAAGCAAACGAGAGAGGAAGCCACTGATGCAAACCTGCCTGTCCTCGAGGCTGAGGCGACGGCGGCTCTGGCTCAAGTGTACCTTGCCCAAAAGGACGCCGAAGCGGCCCGCCGGACGGCGCGCCTAGCCATTCGTCTTGCCGAAGAGTTCGATGGGCGCCCGCTTCTGTGCGAAGCCCACGCGACTCTCGGGATAGCGAATCACGAGCTTGGTCGCTCCGATGAGGCGCTCGCCTGCCACGCCAAAGTAGAGGAGACCTTATCCTGGATGGTGGATAACCTGAACCAGGAGCACGTTGAGTCGTTCATGCATCGGTCCGATGTGCAGGTTTTGTTGGAGACAATGCGAGCGGCGTTCGAGAGGTCGGGGGGGCAGATGGGGTTCCTCGAGAAATGGATTGAGGAAAAGCCCAGCGATTCCGCTGGAAAATAAAAAACGAGCAGACACTTGGCCTGCTCGCAAAAAAACTTGCTTCTTGCTAAATACGGGGGTTTACCCGAATTCCCGGCCCCTTCTCCGCGATGGGTTGGTTCCGGCTTTCACTTTCGTCTTCACCTTCATCGGCTTACCTCCTCCGATTGAAGGCCAGGACTCCCCCTAGAAGGCCTGGCACATTACGCTGGCCTTTCCCTATGTACCATATTCCCCCACGTGGTGTCAAGCCTACATTGCGGGAAAAAGCGTACCGATTGCGGGGGAAAAACCCGCGTGGTGGCAGACCGTCAAATAGACTTAAATGACTGTATTTAAAGAGATTAAACTTATGGATGTGCAATGACCATCAGCGTGGGCGCGCGCTCGAGCGCGCAGTGAAGCGCTTGACGCAAGTTGGCGGGATCGAGAGCTGCGAAGCTTTCATCGAGAAGCACGAGCTCCGCACCTTGAAGCAAAGCTCTGGCCAGGAAAAGCCGGCTCTTTTCGCCGTGGGAGAGCTGCCAGCCGGTATCCCCCACCATTTGAAGCATCCCAGCGGGCATGCGGTCGAGAAGCTCACCGAGGCCGAGCTCGTGGCAAAGCTCTTCTGCTTCATCGAAGTCTTCGGGATGGGGGGGCCAGCGTCGTGCCATGAGAAGATTGAAGGCAAAGGTTTCAGTGATGACGTGGTTTTCGTGAAACTGAGGGGCGGTCGCTACTCGCCTTTGCCAACCTTCCTTGCCCAGGCTTTGACGGTCGAGACCGTGGATGAGAAGCAAGCCGGAGTCGGGTGAGCGCAAGGCACTCAGGAGTGAAACCAGGGTGGATTTGCCTCCTCCCGAAGGAGACTCGAGCAAGACGCGGTCGCCGGCCTGGATTCGAAAGCTACATCCCCGAAGCACGGGCTCACCTCGGTCGGGATAGCGGAAGACGAGGGAGGTAGCTTCGAGCAGCGGCGGAGCCGTTTCGCCCACTGGTGGTTGCTGGCTGGAGGCGGCCGACGAAAGGGCGAGTCCGACGGTGGGGTCACCGGGGATGTCTTCGCGTGCCGCGGTATGAAACAGAGCGGCCACCTTTCGCCAGGCGATGGCGGCGTCCGTGAGGGCCGTGAGCCCATCGACCAGCTTCACCAGAGACCGATAAACGAGAATCACGGCACCCAGGCCAACGGCCAGCCGAACCAAGGTGACCTGGCCCGAGACGAATGCCGGCGCCAGGCCGAGCAAGCCGACGATCACCCAACCCCGGGGAACCGCCGCCATGAGCGCAGCGCTTCGATCCATTTGAACCGACAAATCCAGATATCGCGCCAGCGTTTCGTCCTCACCTTCGTGCCAATGTTCCGGCCGCTGCTGCGCCAAGCGGGTTCGGTAGCCCACCATTTTTTCGATGAGATCATGGCTGATATCCAGCCGGAGCTCGGCCCAGGTCCTTCGTTGCCTGTAGTAGCGTCGCGCCAACAGGAGAACCAGTGCCAGCCATACTACAAACAGCAAAACCTGGACCCTTCCACCCGCGCCCATAGGTAGGATGAGAGTCGCAATGAGGAGCTCGAGGCCGGCCACCAAAGTGAGAAACCCACCCGCCAGCGCGAGACGTTCCACGGCTTCCGACTCGATGACCCGTCCCAGATGATGGCCGGCGCCTTGATGGCGAATCTCGTCGGGCTCGAGTTGTAAAGTCCCCTGCATGAGTCTCTGTTTGACGAGAGCACCCGTGCCGACGACGAGCAAGGCTTGATACCAGGCTTTCAGCATGCGAAGAGGCGTCAATGTGAACAAGATCAGGGCCCAGCCGGCGAGCCACCCCCAATCGAGACGGCCCTCCAGGGCTCCGCGCCCGATGAGATACCAAGAGAAGATCCACAGCAGATAGTCGATGATGTGCAGCCCCGAAAAAGCCGTGAGATAACGGGGCAAGCGCGCCTGGTGGGCCAGACGCGAAAATGGGGCGCTGGGCGGCAGTCGCAACAGCCAGCAATCTCCGATGACGGAGGCTGCCAGCCGCTCGCTCACCATCGTCGAGATGGCTTTGTCTCGACGCTTGCCGGAGATACCGGCTCGATCCAGCAAGTGTTCAACCGATTGCTTCACCGGCCGTTCCAGCTCTTGGCCCAGAGTCCGTTGAACCGCCTCCAGAGAAATTGTGCAGGTGGTGAGATCGTTTGCGAGCAGATGGACTCGGCGAGAAGAGGCGCGGAGGAGGAGAAAGAAACGCGGCTCATCATCCCCGGGCAAGCGAACGAGCGAAGGGCCCGAGCTACGAAGTAGCTTCTCGAGCTCAGGATAACGACAGCTCACCGGCTTGACTTCGATGCCCAGGTATCGAGCCGTGGAGGAGATCCAAATGTTGAGATCCGCTTTGTCTCGCGCCGTGTCAAAGGAAGGGGGATTGGCCTGCCGGGGATCCAGTCCGCTCCGGCGGGCCAGGGCGCTCATCGCTTCGCCCAACCGGGAGGCCGGCCAAGCAAGCAAAGACTCATTCACATTTGGACTGCGGGCTGCCATGTCTTTCACTGATTTGACCGTCGATGATTTGCCAGCGACGCCAGGTGCTATCCGACCAGACTTGCCGCAGCGCTTCCTCCGAGTCGAGCATGCTCCGGTAACGCGAGTCGGGATCGGCGGCGAGAGCTCCTGGGCTTCCGTCTTCGACGATCCGTCCTCCTTCTACCACCAGCACCCGATCGAAGGACCGGGTCTCGGCCAGGTCATGGGTGATACAAAGAAGTGTCGCCTGCTTCCAGAACCGGCGGGCTCGGGCAAGAAGCTCGCCGCGCTGGGTCCGATCGAGGCCGCGGAAAGGTTCATCCAGAAGCACCAGTCGTACCCCGGGACGGAGCATAGCCCGTCCGAGCCGAACTCGCTGACCTTCCCCGCCGGAAACCAGCCCTCCTCCTTCCCCCAGACTGGTTTGATAGCCATCCGGCAAAGTCTCCAGAACCTTCTTGAGATCAGCCTGCTCGACGACCGTGGCTAAGGGCAAGGAAGGATGGCTGTCGGTTCCATAGCGAAGGTTGTCGAGAAAGCTCCGGTTCCAGATTTGTATGGCCGGGTCGAGCCAGGCGGTCTGGCTGCGCAAGCGAAGCAGGTTTTCACCTCGAAGGGCTTCTCCATCGACGAGAAGATGGCCGGCGGCGGGACGATGCCAACCAATGAGCAGCCCAAATAAGCTGGTTTTCCCGGCGCCCGAAGGCCCTACGACCGCCACGTGATCGCCGGCTTCAATCTCGAGATCGATTTGATCGAGGATAACGTGCCCCCCGGCACGGATGCTCACCTTTTGCATGGCGATGGCGGCCGGTGGCGCTTGGTCGGCTCGAGCCGGCGGCGTCACTCCCTTTTCGGTTTCTTCCCGAGCCGTCAAAGGCTCGAGCAGCCTCAGCGTGACATTGCGATGGGCCGGGTACGTCCAGACCAGCTGGGCGAGCTCCAGACCGGCTACAGGCAGGTTGAGAGCCCAGTAGGCGAGAAGAAGGATGGTGCCGACCTCGCCTCCTCGGATCAAATAGGTCATAACCAGCCAGGCCGCGAGCGCGTAGCCCACCAGGGCTTGTGCGCCTTCGAGCCACAACAAAGCGCGCCGGAGAGAAAACTGAGAACGTCCCCATTCGACGAGAAGCCCTTCGTGTTGGCTTCGAATGTTGCCCCCCGCCCCATGGGTTTTCACCGCCACCAAGCCGAGCAGGGCATCGAGGTAGAATTGGCCAAGGCTGCCCAGGTGACTTCGAACGCGTAGATCTCTTTCCGATATCAAAGGCTGGAACGCGAGAGGCAACCCGACCGCGGCCGCAGTACAGATCAGGGCAATCGGTGCGCTCGCCGGATGGAGCCAGATGATGCCTGCCACCGTCAACAAAACCTCGAAAAAAACGCGGATGAGCTTTCCGCCCAGCACCGGCAAGGTCCTCAAAGTATGGATGGCGTGGTTACGCTCGGCCATATCCGACGTCAAACGGCTGTGAAAATAACGATCTCCGAGGCGAGGAATTTTTTGTTGAAACAAAATCCGCACGCGGGCTTCCAATTTCCGGCCCAATCGAAGCTGCCCGCCGGCGATGGGAAGCTCGAGCAGCAGAAGCAAGACCATGAGACCAATCAGCATGCCCACCGCCCCGAGCCTCTGGCCGGAGATTTGAAGCTGGGGAGCCAGCTCCAATAGACCCCGGAACAAGAGTGCTTCGACGATGAGGCCCAAGGCGGCTCCAAACAGGGCCGCAATCAGAGACGCGGGAGCAAGCAGGCCGTCGGCCAGGAGCCATCGGGCGAGCTCTCGTCCCGGTTTTGCCGTCGGTTCTTTGAGAGCCGCTTCGACTTCCGGCCGCAGAGACGGAGGTTCGGTCTCTCGGTCTCCGCTCCTTGGAGTGGTCAAGGACCGGCGCCCGCCGACCCGCACCAAAACCGCCCCCCGCAGCAACAGCTGTTCTTCTTCATCCACTTCGGAATCGGCGGCTCGTACCGACCAGTAGGGCTTGGGAATAATGGCGTCTCCATCGATCGTTTCGTCGGTCTTGCTTCCCGCTTGCTCGAGCAAGCTCTTCAAAACGGCTTCTGCTTCTCGACCGCGGCGAGCACCGCGGGAGCGAGCCATCGACTCGACGGCTCGGGTGGCGGCGTCTAGACAGCCGAGTCGGTACCACCCCGGCGCGGCAAGGGCCGCTTCGAGAATGTCGCGAGTGGCGGACTCGGAAAGCCCCAAATTCGAAATGCGTCGACGAATCGTGGCCTGTGCTTCGTCGGATTCCGCCCATTCCCGCCAGGAGTCGGCAGGAACCGGCATCACGTGCTGATAGAGCTCCGCCAAGAAACTCGAGCGAGTGACCCAGCGCCTTCCCGAGCCAGGGTCCATCAGCTGTACCAGCCCCGCCCTTTGGCTCCACACCACGACGAAGTGGGTCACTCCATTGGGAAGCGCTACCACTGCGATGGCCGGTAGGGCTCTCGCCTCGGGCAAGAGCACATGGTCCGGCGGTAGCATGATTTGCTCGGCGTCCAGACCGAGTTGGACGGCGATCTCCTCCATGGTGTCGATGGACGTGCCATCCACGTCGGTTTGACAGGCTTCCCGCAAGCGGCCGTAGCTGACCGGGATGCCATGCCCGTCGAGCAAGCACTTGAGTGCGGCAGGGCCGCAGTCCATGGCCGAAGATTGAATGACCTCGGGAGCGAATAGACGGGGTTTCGTTTCGGTGGAGGCGATTCTCATCTCGCTTCATCCGCCGAAGGGCGTGAGCCGCGGCCGCTCGCCGGCCGGGCAAGGACCCGACCCGCGGCTCGAAGCACCAGGGCGGCGGGGGAGATTTTCTCGACCTCCACCTCCAGAGTTCCGGGATATCCGTGTTGGAGTGAAATGGGAAAAGTAAGATCCGGATCGACATTGAGCTCGACACGGATCGTGCCGTTTTGGGTCTCGTTGGCGACCCGGTCGACGGTGGCGGGGATGCTTCCGTATTGCACCCACGGGAAACCCTCGAGGCGAAGCCGGGCGTGCTGGGACGGCTGGATTCGTCCAAGGGCATCGGGGGGGTCGAACTCGCCCACGATTCTCACCACGCCGGGAGGAATCACCGCCGCCAATCGATCCCCGGCGTCGACGAAAGAACCTTCTTGTAAGGGGACGACCTCGCCGAGACGTCCCGAGACGGGTGCGCTGATCTGGTGAAGCTGGAGCTGGTGCTCGAGTCCCGCTTCGGCAGCCCCAAAAGTGGAGACTTCGGTTTGCAGAACTTCTGCTTGGCGCTCGAGCTCGGCGAGAAGGGCTCGCTTTTCGCTTTGCTCGAATCGCCGGTCGGATTCGAGGCGTTTCAAAGATCGTTGTCGTGCTGAGGCGGCGGCACGACGTTGCTCGGCCTCGGCCTCGGCTCGGTTCAGCTCAGCCTCGGGCACCAATCCCTGGTCGTGCATGCGGGCGATCCGCCGCGCATCTTCTTCGGCGAGCCGGGCAGCGGCTTCCGCCTCGTGCTGTTGAGCCTGGGCTTCAGCGACCGCGGAGATTTCCGCCTGGCGGGCATAAACGAGCGCCTGGGCTTGGGCCAGGATTTCTTTTCGAAGCTTTTCGATCTGCCTGGTGGAGCCTGTTTTCTTGGCTCGGGTTTCTTCGAGCTGGTATCGGACTTGTTCGAAGTCCAGCTCCAAAAGCAAATCTCCTTTCTGGACCTCCTTTCCGAGACGAAGGTAAGTGGCCACCACCCGTCCCGAGATGGGAGCATCGACGGGATAAGCTTGCTGGTCGACTTCGAGCCGAGCCCTATCGGTGACTGCGTAGAGCGAGACCTGGGCAAAGAAGAACCAGGCTCCCCAGCCGACGAGTAGCAGACCGGCCAAAGCCAGAACGGACAGGGTCAGTTGGAAGCTGTCGGCTCTCAAAGACCGTAGGGACCGCGAGAACGGCTCGAACAAGAATGTCTCCGGCGCCAATATGCGCAGTGAGGAAACATGGTAGTCAATAAGTTGCGAGGAAACAACTGGTTGAAGAAGGAGCAACGCCGAGGCTGCGCAGAGACTTGATGCAAGTACTGCGGCGGTGGAGCTCATCTTGGCTCAGACGGAAGGTCTCGGCCGTCCCTCACGGGTTGATTTCCAACCGTCGATAACGGGTGGAAAATCCCACGGGGATCATAGCTTCAGAGCCCGCTCCTGGCCGTCCAGGCCTCTCTCACGTCTAGTAGTTTACGCAATCGAACGCCGGGCCCGGGCCGATCGAGAGGAACAAGTGCCTTTATTTAAATGACTTATAGAATATGAACGGCGGCTCCACTGCAAGATTTCCTCGGCGGTGCCGAAACGCCGATCCCATACACTGTTTGGCATTAGTTTTGATTGTCTATTTCGTGAGGCGGAGGCTTGCGCTTGCACGGAAAGGAAATATCGGCCTCGTCTTTCGGGACGAGAACAGCAGCGGTATTTGTTTGTCTGTTCGGTGCAATGGTCCTGCATGGGGCGGAACAAAGTCTCGATCCCATCGAGAACCCCCATTTCAATCCTTCGAAATGCTACGTTTGCCATGACTCTTTTTCCGGACAGAATCAACAGCCGCAAATCGAGGAAACGGCCACCCAATTGTGCCAGCGGTGTCATGATGGGACAAAGGCCAAACTCGAGCTCCATCCGGTCGGGATGAAACCAAGTCCCCTAATCGCAGCACAGATCCCCCAGCAGTTTCCTCTTCACGGTGGCAAGCTCTCCTGCTTGAGTTGTCATGATATTTCGATTCAATGCCAGGCCGCAGCACAAAGCGTTCCGGAGGACAGAAACTTTCTGAGAGGTGATTCCCGGATAACGGTGTTTTGCCCCCACTGTCACAGGAGAGAAGACGCTATACCTTTCAACGCACATGACCAATTGGACGAAACGGGAAAACCAAAGCTAGAAGTTTGCCTGTGGTGTCATCTTGAAGTTCCGGAGTTGAGCTCTGACATGAAAGCCGCAAAAGACTTCGGGCTCAGAAATGAATCTCACGTTATTTGCCGGAATTGTCATCCCGTGCATCCGAACCATCCGGTAGGCGGAAAACACATCCTCGTAGAGCCGTCAAAAAAAACGGTTCAGCGCATGGCCCAATATGTCGGCCTCTCACCCGAGCAATACTCTGAAACCCAAGTCTTTCCTTTGGATGAAAAGGGTTGCGTTACCTGTTTCAGTTGCCACAACCCTCATGAGAGGGGGTTGTTCACCAGTTCTAATCCCCGCTCCCTGGGCGCTGAGTCCACTCCTGCGGTAAATAAACGATTGCGCCGTAAAAGTCCAGAGGACTATTCGTGCATAACATGCCATCGCTATTGAGCAGATCGAACCGCTCATGTTGAGAGCAAGCAAGTTTATTACCGGGCATATCATTCTGCTCGCCGCATTATCCTCCACCGGTTCTGGACTTCCCTTTCCAACAGGCCCCCAGACTGCGGACAATTCGAGCAAGGAATGCGCTATTTGCCATATCCGGTGGATTGAATCATTCGGTCGAGGAACTCCGGCCAGGTCCTTTGGCTCAACCAACAAAGACCGCCAGGCCGGCTCTTCAGATATGTGCTTTTCTTGTCATGACGGCTCGGTTGTGGACTCGCGACGCAAGGTCTGGACGACGAATAATCATGTCTCCGGTAAGCCGCCGCCTGAATGGATGAAAATTCCCGAAGACATATTCCCGCTCGATAAAAAAGGAAACATAACTTGTGCAACCTGTCATACGGCTCACGCCATTGACGATGGCCACGACCTGGACCTCGGGACGGTCATCTTCTTGAGACAGCCCAACGTCAATTCTTCATTGTGTGTTCTTTGTCATACCAAACATAACGACACGAATTCCATCCAGCACCCATTTGGAAGACAAGTGAAACGAGTTCCAAAAAAGCTACTCCACACAAACGGAAAGAAATCGTCTGACGGCTACTCGATCGTCTGTCAAACCTGCCATGAGCCACATGGTTCGAGAAACTCCAAAATGCTGGTTCTGCCCGCTTCGCAGCTATGTGTAACCTGTCATGAAGATAAATCCGGTGAGCTCTCGGACTCTGCGCACCAGGCCATGCACCGGATGGGCCGCAGGTTTTCTGGTTTCTCACCTCCCGAAAATCTCCTTGTCCAAGGTGCTCAATTCGGTCCAGGTGGGGAATTGACCTGTCTCTCCTGCCATGTCATACACCAGGGGGCAAACAAACAGGCGCTGCTTATCCAAAAAAACAAGCAGGGCTCTCTCTGCGTGGAATGCCATAAGAACCAGCAGTCGGTCTTGGGAGACAAACATGATTTGCGTCGCACTGCACCCGATGCAGTCAACATCGATGGGTTGAGCGCCGCGGAATCAGGGGCCTGCGGTGGCTGCCACAAGTCGCACGGCTGGGCTCGGGCAAGGCGGCCCGGCAAAGCGGCCCGCTCTCCGCTCTGTGTCGAATGTCACCTGGAGGGAGGCCTTGCATCGGAAAAACATCTTTATATTGAAGGGCATCCGATCCATATTTCTCTACCCGCCAACTTGCAAGTCACTCTGCCTTTGAAAGGTGAAGAGAGACTCATCACCTGTTCTACGTGCCATGATCCCCATAACATGGGCCATTCGGTGTCCATGTTGAGAATGCCTGCTGAAGAACTCTGCCTGCACTGCCATGATGAGAAACAGTCGATCGTAGGGAGCATACATGACTCGCGTCGCAACGAAGCGGATGCGTTCAACGTCGATGGCAACGGCACCGAATCAGGTGTCTGCGGTGACTGCCACAAGTCTCACGGCTGGGCCGAGGCAGGATCGGGCAAGGTCGCAAAGCCGCCTCTTTGTGTCGAGTGCCATCTCGCAGGAGGCCTTGCATCGGAAAAATATCTTTATATTGAAGGACATCCGATCCATGTTTCCCTGGCGAATGACCGGCAAACAGCTCTGCCTTTGAAAGGTGCCGAGAGACTCATCACCTGCGCTACCTGTCATGACCCGCATAGCGCCAGCCATTCAACATCGATGTTGAGAATTCCTGCCAAAGAGTTGTGCCTGCAATGTCATGACGAAAAACGAGGAACTTTTGGCAGCCTACATGATCCTGCAAAGGGCGATTGGGCCGGCGAGCTTGGCTTCAAGGCTCAAGACCTGTGTACGGATTGTCATCCGGTTCACAAAAATCGAGATAATCCCGGGTTATCGGCGTTACTGGAAAGAGCGGGGACGGTCCAATTGACCTGCGAGGGATGTCACCGCCGAGAGGGTCCTGGGCAACCTGCGGAAAGCAAGCATCTCACGAGATCGACGGATTCGGTTTCGATTCTTTCTTCAAATGCCGGATTGATAATCTGCACGACCTGTCATGACATTCATCAGCAACAACGAGGAAACAAATTGCTCCGCGCATCACGGAGTGATTCGATGCTTTGCCTTCATTGTCACCCCGATAACCAGTCACTGATTGGAACCCCCCATGATTTCAAAAACTCTGCTCTGGATGCGCCTGCTGTTATGGGGGCAGAAGTGGACAGCAGCGGTCGCTGTGAATCCTGCCATTTGATACATGGTGGCCCGCAGGGAAAGGGGCCCTGGGCTTTCGAGACGGAAGGGGGTCGGGGGTATGTGGAAAGTCTCTGTGTTGGCTGTCACCAAACGGGGAAAGCAGGAGAAGGAAGCATACCCCAATCTGCCGATCATCCCATTGTGCCGTTATATAACAGGATTGACTCCGAAAATTCCGGCTCTATGCCCACCTATGATGAAAAAGGAGAGCAATCGAGTCGCGGCATGATCTCATGCCTCAGTTGTCATGATCCCCATCTCGGTACGACTATTCAGGAACCGGATGCTTCTGGAGAGTACCGCGGTATGGGAAAGTTCTTGCGGCCCTTTTCACAACAAAAACTTTGTGATAATTGCCACGGAGAAGAGAGTATTTGGCGATACCTTTATTTTCACAAAAGGGATGTCTTACCCTTGTCTTGGTATCGAAATCAAAATTAGAGTCGGACCTCACGATTTCACAGAATGGTCACCAATCATTTGGAGAAGTGAGTCTCCGTATGCGGCGAGCTTGGCGGGGCCGAGTCCTTTGACGCCGAGCAGGGCTTGCCGATCTCGGGGCCGTACGGCGGCAATGGCGGAAAGGGTCTTGTCGTGGAAGATGACGAAAGCGGGCACTCCGCGGTGGAGAGACTCTTCTAAACGCCACTGCTTCAATCGAGCCAGCAGTCCCTTGTCGACTTCGAGGTCTTTCGAATCTCCATCACCGGATTCGCCCCGGGAAACCGGTCGATTCAGTGCCGGCTGAGGCGGCAGCGGAAGCTCCGGCCGCAATAGCCCCTTCATGACCTTCCTGCCTTCCTCGCTGAGAGACAAAACGAAGGCGCCGGGTTTTCCTCCCTCCAGGGTTCGGCGTTCCACCAGCCCCACATCGGCCAAAAGGTTGAGAAACTCTTTGGCTTGATCGATCGACCACTCGCCGAGTTTTCCGTAGGTGGGAATGCGATCCAGTCCCCAGGATTTCACTTCCCGCGCCCGCGAGCCCACCAGCACTTGTGCGATTCGAACCGCGCCGAAGCGCCCGGAGAGGCGGGCCACCGCCGACAGCGCGATGCGAGCTTGAAGGTACTCTCGATCGTCAGGAGAGCGGGTTTGACAGTGCTGCCAGCCAAGGCACACATCGCAAGTGCCGCAGCGGGGGGCGGCACCTCCTTTGGCCTGCCCCGCGAAGTAGTCGTAGATGAACTGGGTACGGCACCCGCGATTGAAGGCGTAGCGCACCATAATGCCTAGTCTCTCTCGATCGCGTCGGGCTTTTTCTTCGCGGGCCGCCAAATCGATGGGCGGCTCACCCGTTCCCAGTTGCACCGATCCGGCCTCTGCACTCCGGCGGAGAAGGCGGGCGGCGGTCACCGACGCCATGCTCTGGGCTGCATCGGAACCGGCCCGTGCCTCAATCGCCTCGTTGGTGGCGCCCTCGCCGAGAAGGCGCCACACGGCTCGGAACGCGTCTGCGGAGGGATTCGACCCGTCGAGAAAAAACTCCTGGGTTCGCAGATCGGCGGGTGAGAACAGTAGCGAGCAGCGTGCCGGCAGGCCGTCTCGACCGGCTCGGCCCACTTCCTGGTAGTAGGACTCCAAGCTGCCCGGAATGTCGGCGTGAACGACGAAGCGGATATCGGGCTTGTCCACACCCATACCGAAAGCGTTGGTGGCGACGATGACCGGTGTTCGTCCAGATAAAAAGCGGTCCTGGGCGCGGCGGCGCTGCGCGTCACCCAAACCGGCGTGGTACATTTCTACCTCCAGGCCGAGAGTCCGCAGAAAATCCGTCCAGCGCTCGACGTTCTTCCGGGTGGCGGCATAGACGATGCCCGGCGGTCCCACTTCATCAAGGATCCGTTCCAGGACGCGCCCCTTTTCCGCCCTCTTGCGGCAGGGTTCCACCGCCAGAGTGAGGTTGGGACGCTCGAAGCCGGCGACCAGTTCGAGCACATCGTGCAAGTCCAATTGGCGCACGATATCGGCCCGCACATCAGGTGTGGCGGTTGCGGTGAAGGCGGCAACCGGCACGCCGAGCTTGGAGCGTAATTCGCCGAGGCGTAGGTAGTCGGGCCGAAAATCATGTCCCCACTGGCTAATGCAATGGGCTTCGTCGACGATCAGGCGCGAAACTCGCGCCCGGGCAAGGGCGATCTGAAAAGCGGGGTTCGCCAGCCGTTCCGGCGCGACGTAGACCAGGCACAAACGGCCCGCCGCCAAATCGGCCAGGGCAGAGGATTTCTCATTTGCGTTCAGCCCTGAGTGAACCGCGGCAACCGGAATGCCCCGCTTCCGGAGACCGTCTACTTGATCCTTCATGAGAGCGATGAGCGGTGACACCACTACGGCAGTGCCGTCGAGTTGGACGGCCGGGAGTTGGTAGCACAGAGATTTGCCCGACCCGGTGGGCATGACCGCGACCACATCGCGGCCGGCGATAACCGATTCGATCAGCTCGCGCTGGGCAGGCCTAAAGGAGCTGTGCCCGAAGATCTGGACGAGTACTCGATGCAGGTCGGTGTCGTCATTCAAAGTGAGCTCAGGGTAGCAAAGCTCGGCCGGGGCCATAGCCTTCCGATCGCCGAGACCACGGCGGCTCGCGCTACAGGATGGTCCAGCCGATGACCACCAGGAACCTTTTTAACAGAGTATCCCAATGATGCCAATAGCGGCATATCAGCCGTTGGGCACTGCCAATCCTCCTCCGCGTGGAAAAACGAGACCCGATCGGGCGGCAAGAGCTGCCCGTTTTCCTCTTTGACAAGGCCGAGAGATCGGCGCACTTGCAGTTCCCTGGGTGCGAAGAAGCCTGCTCCGGTCTTCGGGTCCATGGCTCTTCCAAGGATGGGACTCAAAAGAAGAGTCTCAGGAATCGCGGCGCCTCTTTCTTTGCGTTGGACAGCGGCGCACAGCAACAACCAGCCGCCAAAGCTGTGCCCAATCGTGATGGCGGCGGATTCCATCCACCGATCCACCTCATTAACGAGAACATCAAAGGCCAAGGATAACCAGGAATCAGTTAGATGGGGAGCATGGAGTATCGGCTTCCATGGTTGTTTGAGGATCAAATCTCCTGGAGGTGAGCTAGGTTGTTCTCCCCTACCATGCAGGTACAAGATCGCTGTTTTCTGCTGACTCGATTTACTCACAGCTTTGGCTTCTTTGTGAGCGTTTTCAACCTTACTGCTAGGAATCGATTACGAAGCGAAAAGCTATCCACTCGGCCTCGAAATCGGATATCTCAGCGGTAGCACGAGGACGCATCACAGACCGATGAGCTGCGGCCGGCACCATGGAAAACAAGCCGGCCGTCTGCTCCATTGGATTGTTATGTCAGCTCCTTCGTCGAGTTTGGCGAAAGTGCCCAATCCACTGCTGTTGAATCTTTGGCTAGAGTCGCTCTGTTGTCCCTGGACATCTGTGACGCCTTTTCGAACAACCTTGATATTCAGCAACGTTGAGTTTGCCGACGCTGTCTTGCCTCTGAAGGCGCACTTTGCCGATTTCCGCTATATGCTACCTACCGAGAACGAAGTCGCACACTGGTGCTCTGCTGATGTTTGGCCACCGACCTCAACAAAG
>SDBT01001802.1_pt1 | contig 38289 bp, 61 predicted proteins | sample 2277101 | NCBI WGS metagenome assembly SDBT01 (sample SAMN10404973, study PRJNA504765) | marine sediment metagenome | isolation source: marine sediment core GS10_PC15, 103 cmbsf | place: Arctic Ocean: Southern Knipovich Ridge | collected 2010 | reverse complement strand
CCAATCATATCCAATCGGTGGGGGCGGCCGGGTCAGGAGCCAGCTTGAAATCCGACGATCTTTTGTTTGTTCTTCCCTTCTTCCCTTCTTCCCTTCTTCTATCGCTGTTGCTGGCCTGTTGCTGGCCTGTTGCTGGCCTGTTGTTTGCCCTGTTAGCTGCCGTCTCCGAATACTGGTAACGGTCGTAATTCGTTACCGTAATCATGCGAAACCGGGCTGTTGACTCCCAGGACAAGAACGAAACACGTTTGAGACGAGTCAGACACGAGCGAATCGTCTGGATCGAGTGGATTTGGGAGTCTCTGCACAGCGCCGGAAGGGACGTCATGAGTTGACCCCGCTCAACTATCACCCGACCGCTGCCGTTCATCGTCTCGCCGCGCTTCCAGTTCGCTTTGAGCAGAATCGTCAGCGCCAACTTGAGTACCTCCGGGCGCGCGTCCCACAGGGACGAGTCCAGGATAGCCCTGTGCAGCAACACGTAGCCGCCGCCGGTCGCGCCCACTATTCACCGGTCTCCGGCAGCGGGTCGAGCAGGGTGGACGGGTTGACCCGGAGCGCCCCGGCGATCTCAGCCAGCCGCGACGTCGGCGGGGACCTCCGATAGGTCTCCCAGTACTTGATCGTATCGACGTGGCAGCTGAGGCGCTCGGCGAGTTGGGCCCGCGTGAGCCCGAGCAGTTCGCGGTGGTAGCGCAGTCGTGAGGGGAACGGTGACTCCATGGCCCATTCGTATCAGTCCACCGGCGGCGCGTCAACATCGTTTAGCAATGTTTCTCGTGCGCCACGTGTGGGCAACCTGTGATGTTTGGTCGCGCGCTTGACACCGGGTCACCTTTGCGCGATACAAGATGGCATGACACCGACTGACGAAGGGACGACGCGATGACGGGCAAACGAATCAAACAGGAGTGGCGCCTCGCCAAAGAGGGCGACTCGCTCCGAGCGTTCGCGCGGCTATGCGCGGAGACCCGATACGTCACCGACGGCGGGCTCGAGCTCGGTCTGGGGTGTCTCGACTGGCTGCGGCGAAAGGGCTGCCGGATTTGAGCCTCACCGAAGCCGACAAAGCCTTACGCCTCACCGGCATCGGGGGCTCGGACATCGGCGCGATCTGCGGGCTCAGCAAGTACCGGCGCCCGATCGACGTCTGGCGAGAGAAGCGGGGGCTCGGCGAACCTTTCGACGGCAACCGGTTCACCGAGTGGGGGGAGATCCTGGAGCCCGTGGTTGCCGACGTGTACGCCGCGAAGCACGGGGCCGTCTTGGCGGGCCCGTTCCCTTCTGTCCGCACAGGCGTCGCCCCATGGCACGTCATCAGCGTTGACCGCATCGAGCTCAAAAACAGGCTGATCGCCAAGGGAAGCTCGGTGCTGGAGCACCGCGGTCACATCACCCGCCTCATCGAGATCAAAACCGCCAACTGGTACGGAGGCCGCGCCTTCGGGGTCGAGGGTTCGGACGACCTGCCGCAAGCCTACTTGGCCCAGATCGCATGGTACCAAGCCGGGCTCGACGTGGACCACGCGACCTGCGCCGCCCTGATCAACACGTCCGACTATCGAGAGTACCACATCGAGCGCGACCGCGAGCTCGAGGGTTACCTGCTCGAGCGGGGCGAGGCCTTCTGGAAGTTGGTCGAGTCTGGCACCGAGCCCGAGCCGGATGGGTCCGACCAGTTCAAACGATACCTGCAGCAACGGTTCGACAAAACGGTCGAGTTGACCGCGCCGAGCTCACCCGACATCGAGGCGATCACGTTCAAGCTGCGCCAGGCGAAGGTGCTGCACCGCGAGCTCGAAAAGACGATCGAACTGATGAAGCAGCAGCTGCAGCACCACATCGGCGAGTGCACGGCGGTCGAGACCGAACACGGCAAACTGACTTTCAAGTTCGACGCGCGCGGCCGGGTCAACTGGGAGGACGTGGCGCGCGAACTGTGGGAGTCGGACGACCGCATCTTGGGCGACTCGATAGAAGACCTCGCCGACGTCAACCGCTACAACGCGCCGCGGCGGTTCCTGACCCCGCACGCCTGGCGCAAAGATGAGCTGAGCGCGCCGATTGTTGATCTGCTGGAAGGGAACCACGATGACGACTAAAACCAAGACCACCGCGATCGCCAAACAGACCCCGACCGCGATCCTGCACGAGTACCTCCATCGCCGCACAAAGGTGCTCGGCGAATGGTGCAAGGGGGGCATCGATCCCCGCTCGCTCGAACGCTTCGCCCTGGCTGATTTTCAGAAGTCGCCCAAACTGCAGCTGTGTTCGCCGCAGCCCATATATCTGGCCCTGGTCGCGTGCGCCCAGGTGGGGCTCGAGCCGGGTGGCGTGATGCAACATTGTTTCATCATCCCGTACAACTGCAAGCAGGCCGACAAGAAAACGTGGGGGTACGAGGCCCGCTTTCAGCTCGGCTATCGCGGCGTCTTCGAGTTGGCGAACCGGTCCCCTCTGATCGCCCGGGTCGGCGCCAACCTGGTGTACGAGGCGGAGCTCGATAAACTGGACATCGACCTCGGCTCAGACGCCCACGTGATCCACCGGCCGGCGTTCCGGGATCGCGGCGCCATCGTGGGCGCCTATGCCTACGCGAAGTTCACGAATGGCGAATTCGATGCCGAGTGGACGGGCATGGACGACCTGCTGAAGATCCGCAAGGCAGGCGCCGAGGGTCCGGCGTGGCAGACCTGGGCCGACCAGATGTACAGAAAAGCGCCGGTTAAACGCATCGGCAAACGGCTACCGCTGACGCCGGAGGCGGCGTGGGCGTTTCGGCTCGACAGCCAAGCGGAGGGCGGCGACCACGCGGCCTACATCGAAACGCTCGAAGAATCGGGCGTCGTGATCGAGCACGACGACAGCAACGGGCCGGCAAGGTCGGGCACGGAGAAGTTGAAAGCGGAGCTCAAGTGAGCGACGACCGATGGATCCCTGTCGGCGACTCCTTGCCCATCGTGGGCCAGCGCGTCTACGCAAAATTCTACGGCGTCTACACGAACCGCATCGTCACGTTCTGGCGGTGCGCGAAGTGGCCGCACTTTGGCCGCCTCGACGAGCACGACGGGAAGGGCTCGCAGCCGGCCACGCACTGGCGGCCCCTCTGGCCCCTCTGATGGGTGACTCGACCGGCATCGGCTGGACGCAACGCACGTGGAATCCGTGGATGGGCTGCGCCAAGGTCTCGCCCGGCTGCGATAACTGCTACATGTTCAAGGAACAGGAGCGTTACGGCACCGACCCTGAACTGATCCGCCGCTCCAAGACGACGTTTCGCAAGCCGCTCAGCAAAGCCTGGCGCGACCCCGCCATGGTGTTCACCTGCTCGTGGTCCGACTGGTTCATCAAGGAGGCGGACGCGTGGCGCGACGAGGCGTGGGAGATCATCCGGCAGACCCCGCACCTGACCTACCAGATCCTGACCAAGCGGCACGCGCGCATCGTGAAGAACCTGCCGAACGTGTGGCCCCTGCCGAACGTGTGGCTGGGCGTGACGGCCGAAGACGACCTGACGATGCGCCAGCGGGTCCCGTTCCTGGCCAAGGTGCCCGGGGACTTCGTGCGTTTCGTTTCGATGGAGCCGCTGATCGAGCGCGTGAGCCTGACTGCTCAAAAGCTGCGCGCGTGGAAAACCGACTGGGTCATCGTCGGCGGCGAGAGTCAGCCCGGCTGCCGTCCGATGGATCTCGACTGGGCGCGCGAGATTCGGGACGCGTGCGTCGAGGCCGATGTGGCCCTGTACCTGAAGCAACTGGGCGGGCACCCGGACCCGCGCTCGGGTCACGCGGCCGTGCTGGATGGGCGCACGTGGACCCAGTTCCCTGCTCGGCATCGACAATAATCACGACACCGAAAGGACACGACTGACAATGAAAATGCTGATTGAGTTAGTGGAAGTGACCGACTATATGGGCCTGAAAAAGGTCCGCATTGAGCCGGGTGGACGCGCGATAATCCGTATCGCAGGAATGAACGAGAGCGGGAAAACCAGCCTGTTCAGCGCGATCGGCACGGCGATCGGCGGCACGAAGTACGCGCCAGAGGAGCCCGTTCGGCATGGCGCGAAGCGGGCAAAGATCCACATCGTGCTAGCTGGCGACGATGGCAAGCTCACAGTTGACCGCAAGTTTTCGCGTAGCGGCGCAACAACGCTCGAACTGCGGAGCAAGGACGGCAAGCTGTCGAGTCCGCAAAAGATCCTGGACGCGCTGATCGGCACCCGGTTTCTCGACCCGCTCAAGTTCGCCCGGCTGTCTGGAAAAAAGCAGCGCGAGGTCCTGATCGGCTGCGTCGATATCGGGATCGATCTGGACGCGCACGCTGTGCAGCGACGGACAGCCTACGACAGCCGCACGGACGCGAACCGCGACGTCAAGCGCCTGCGCGCCGAACTGGACGCGTCGCCAGCACCGGACGAGATCCCCGAACCGGTTGATCCGGGTGCGCTGATGGCGGAACTGGCAGGATTGCAGGTAGACGCGCGCGCGGCACTTGAAGCGCGGCACACGGTCAAAGAGATCGATCAAAAGCTCGCCGAATTTATCCACGACACAAGTAACGCAGAGCAACGGGTCGCGTCGCTCCGCGATGACCTAGCCAACTGGGAGGCCGACGTGATCGAGTGTACCGCGCGAGCGGACGACTACACTGCCGCCAACCGTGATGCCCGCGACGAAGCCTTTGCTGCCTCACAGGCAGACTTCACCGACGAGATCGCCGACGCCCAAGAGGCCATCAAATCAGCCTACGCCGCCAACGAGGAACGCGCCGCCCTGGTCGCCCAGGGTACCCGTCACGCACTCGCCTCTGCTGCGCTCATGGAGGCCGAGACGGAGGCCGAGATCCTCACCGACACGATCACCGACCTCGACGAGCAGAAGGCCGCCGCCCTCTCGGCAGCCGCCATGCCGATCGACGGCCTCGACATCGACGAAGACCAGGTGCTCTTTGACGACGTCCCGCTATCGCAGGCATCGGGCGCCCGACAGTTCCAGATCTCACTTGCAATCGCCGCTGCGTTGTCCCCGGATCTGGGGGACATTTGGATCAAAGAGGGTGTGTTGCTCGACGCCAACAGCATGAAGGCGACGGAGCAATTCGCCCAAGAGAACGGTCTCCAGGTGTGGGTCGAGCGCGTGGGTGAGGGTGAGGACGATTGCATCATCCTTGCCGAGGGCGAGATCAAGGCGGACCTGCGAGAAGGCTCGACCGCGAGCCGAGAGGGGGACGAGTAGATGGGACCGCGAGACATGTTCGAACGCGAGGCTGAGCGACTAGATCGGGAACTAGAGGACGGCGACCTAAGCCCGGCTGAGTTCAATGCTGAAATCCGCGAGCTTGAACGCGACTATCGCGCCGACGCCGAGGAGGACGCTCGGCAGGCATACGACGACCGATTGGAGCAATGGTGAGACTCCCCCCAATCTGCGTCCCCTGCGGGCGCCGCATGACGATCGAAAAGAACTCCGCGCTCGTCCTGCTCTTGGACGGCGATCGGCAGCCCTATCAGATCTGGTCGACTGATCGCTGGCGCTGCGGCGGTTGCGACCACGCGGTCTGCCGCTCGGCCAGCGTCCCGATCGCGGAACGCTACGAGCGTGGCTTCGAGGCCCTGCTGAATTCGGGCGAAGCGATGCTGATGGTGGAGTCGTGAGGAACGTGATGATCGTCAATTTCTGTCCTCAATGTGGGCCGAACGTTTTCATCGACGAGGACGGCTGTTGCCGGGGCTGCGGGTGCGATGCGGTCGGCGATGGCGTCGCGGCCATCGAAGCGCTGCGGAGGGAGGCGGAGACGCTCAAGCGGGACCGCGTGCGCTACGTCGCAACCATCAACGATCTGCTGAAACATGCGCCGCCGTTGACCCTCGAAGAATTGGAGCGGTTCATATACAACGATCCCGCAACGACGACGTTGACCAGCACTCCAGAGGGCGATGGTTCCGATGGTCAGTGAAAAGCAGCTCGCCGACTGGCGCTACCAGTGCGAGGAACGGAAGCGACGTTGGGCGAAGGGGCGCGCGACTCCTGAACGGGGGCTCACCGTCGATCAGCTACTGCCGCTGCTCGATAGCGTGGCTGTGCTGGCCGTGGTCGGGATGTTCGGGTATGCGTGCGCGGTGACGGGGTGAGCGACATCGGCGACGAGTGGGAAGACCGTGAGCTCTACGAGACCCGTTGGATGGACGCCAAGTCGGTCGAGCCCGGCGAACACTGGCGACTGCTGGTCAGCAGCCTTGAGGGCGACGCGGCGGTCACGATCGAGGAGCAGCAGCTGGCTGGCCGGAGGTCGCGGGCCAAGGTGCTGGAGCGACTGAGCATCTACCTCACCCCGACCGAGGCCCTGTGGCTGTACGAGCAGCTCCACGCGCTCATAGGGCCACGACTCGAGCAGCCGAGCCCGTACTCATGATCGGTGCCTGCGCCCATATGTTACGCCTTGTCTACAACGTGGGCGGCTGGTCGAGTCGCTGGCACTGGCCCAACCCGTCGCATGACGCCTATAGCCTGTGCGGGACACGTCTCGGCTCGTTCTGCTCGGCCCCGGAGGGCATCGAGCTGAACCGGAGATGTCGTGGCAATGGCTGCGGCGCGATGTGGGATCGACCTGCACCCGGCCAGCCGAGCCCGTACTCATGATCGGCGCCTTCGCTATCCTGTCGCCGTGCGAGACCTATCGCTACGTGCTCGGTCGCCCATGCTTGCCCATGTTCGGCGGGTACAGCGGGTACAGCCGTTGCGTGTTCGTCATGGTCAACCCCTCGACGGCAGATGCGACGAAGGACGACCCGACCATCCGGCGCTGCATCAAATTCGCCACCAGGTGGGGCTACAACGAGTTGCGCGTGGTCAACCTGTTTGCGTTCCGTTCGTCGCACCCGAGGGACCTGCTAGGCGCGGCGGATCCCGTTGGGCCGGAAAACAACGAGTATCTCGCCGACGAACTCCGCGCCGCCGATCTCGTCATCTGCGCCTGGGGCAACAACGGTGTCATCGACGGCGGGACACAGGCCCGAGCTCTGCTCGCATGGTGCTACGCGCGCGCCACCTACCTTCACCACCTCGGCGTCACGAAGACCGGCCACCCGAAACACCCGCTCGCCCGGGGCAAGCACCGAATCCCGGATGACCACGTGCCGGCGCGGTACCGTGGTGAGTGACTTCGGCCGGTGGGGCAGCACCTCGCACCACCCACGCTACATGTCACCAGCACAGAACAAGCGGAGGCGCTGTCACAGCTGCCCCGTTGGGCCGAGCGGGCGTCGGGCGTCGGCCACCCACCGTGGCATGTGCAACGGGGTCGCGCTAATGAGTGGCTGTGAGTGGCACGTGCGGATGTGGGTACGGGGCTAAGCCGCCCGCAACTCCAGATGCGGCAGAATCGGCGCCAGGTCCATCGCCCCCGTCTCCCGATCGAACCGCTCCCCGTCCTGCCAGCGCCACAATTCCTGATGATTGTGCGGGGCGCCCTCAGTGCCGCTCTCCCCGGCGATAGCGATGGGCTGCCCTGCCACGACATCATCACCCTTGCGGACCGTGACGGAGCTGTGGTGGACGCTCCAGGTCATACAGTGGCCAAACCCGGGGAGCACGCCGTGGTAGATCTTGACCGACCAGCGGGGGCCGCCGTAGATCTCATCCACATCGAGCAGCTTGGCGTACTTGACGACGCCGGGGCCCATCGACCGAATCTCGACGGGCGGACAGTAGAAGCGACGCTCTTGTCGGCCGTCGAAATGGTGATTGCGCCAGCCCGCCGGGGGGTTGCCCTCGCCATCCCACCAATAGGCGAGATCGCCGCCGTAGTGGGGGCGCCCCGTGTTCTTGAGCCGATGTTTGTTCGGGCCACGCCCGGACCGCGCGATGAAGCCGCTGGTGAGGCGCGGCTTGACGCCGTCGCTCGTCACGGGCATCGGCTGAACCCAGCCGGCGAAGATGGTGGCGTAGTCGAGTCCAACGATTGCCGGTCGCTCGAACTCGCGCAGGCTAAGCGTGCCGAGCTTGCCGTCTGGATCGAGCCCGGCGTTGACCTGGGCGCTGTGCACGACATGGGCGAACGTCGCGTCGGCGACGTCGTCAGGATAGTCGCGCGCGACGTTGTAGGCGATCGCCGCTCTGAGTTTGTCATCGGTCAGCATGGGGCGAGTGTAGCAGGCCGCTCGCTACGCAAAAAAGTCAAACGCTATGACCTTTTTGCGGAGTGGTTTACAGGCACTTACGACGTTTACCCCGCAAAAAGTTGCAAGTCGCGCAGTGTGGTCGCGCCAAGGTCGCGAAACCACGACTGGCACACAGCGTGCAATGTATTGGGGTATGACGACGACAAACACGATGACAGCCACTCCCAAAAAACTGAACGACGGCAACTGGGGCGCGCTCGTCAAGGACAGCACGGTCCGTCCCGGCGACACCATCCAGATCACGACCCGCGCCGGCAAGACTTGGGCCGCGACGGTCACGAGCGTGTTCTCGACCAGCAAGTGGGGCACCGTCTGCGCCACCAAGAGCGCGAGCAAGCGCACCACCCGCAGCACCACCCGCTCCTACTCCCACCGCGGCTACGGCTCGCGCTACGGCTCCGGTCACGGCTCCGCCGCCCTCGTCCCCGGCTACTCAAAATACTGCACCGACAATGCCTCGTGCGGCTGTTACGACTGCGCGAGCTAGCCAGAAATCTAACCGCCAAAAAGGACACAACATGACAAATTACAAGATCACAAACCGCCGCACTGGATTAGATCTCGGCACCTACGCCGCGACCTCGCCCGACGCCGCACTCGACGCCATGGCGAGGGATGCCGGCTACGACGATTACGACGCGGCGCTCCACGCCGAGTCGATCGCCGGCTATGACGAGGATTACGTGGACCACAGCGGTCCGCTGACTGTTGTCGAGGTGGCGTCATGACGCGTCGTCAATGGAGCGTACTCATCGACGGCGAAATTGATGAATCGTTCTCGACCCGGGCGAAAGCCCGCGACCACGCACGATGGCTGCGACGGACCCCTGCCTGCCGTGATCGCGTTCGGTTTGCCCTCGGTGGTCAAGTCCGCGTGGTCGAGGTGGCGTCATGACGGGCACCACCGAGGCCGTCATCAACGTACTCACCTACGACGCCGACCAGACCATCATCCGCGAGGCGACCGACGCCGACCTTGCCGCAGCTGCCGACGCCGACAAATACATCGGCACCTTCGCCTGCCCGGTCACTGGCGACACCGTACTGCTCGACGCCGAGATGACTCTGAGCGGCTCGTATGTCCTTCCGGTCGCCCATGCTCGCTGCGGCAGGTGCTGGGACTGCCCCGACTGTGACGCGAGATATTGCATCACGGTGGCGGACCACGCGCACGCGTGCGGGCAGGATGATCTCGACGCAGTGGCGGCGCGACCACAGGGGAGTAAAAACTGATGGATCTAACCATTCACAACATCACCAAAATCACCGCGGCCATTACCGAGGTGCGCGGCAACAGCCAATGCCCCGACCATGATCTCGTCCGTCTGGTCATCACCAATGACGTCGGTCAGGCCTTCGAGCTGAGCCTGTTCACCGGCGTCGAATATGGCGGCAAGCAACTGGCCAGCGACATCTCGATCGCCACCACAAAGCGCGCATGACCAGACGCACCGCCACCGCCATCATCCGCGCCGCCGCTCGCCAGGACGCCCACACGTGGCTCATCCAATCCGCGACCCAACCGAGCGCCCTCGCCGAGCTCTACCTGTACGCGCGCCACAAGGGGGCAGACTTCGACGAGGCGGCCAAGCTGCTCGGGGATCACGCGGCCTGGACCGTCTACAGCGGCGCCTTCGATGTCGTGATGGAGCGGGCCGCTTAGCCCGAAAAGCGGAACGCCGCCGAATCCTTGCGGGGACGGGCGGCGCTCCTAGACACGATTGACTTGACGACTCTACTCGGGCGGGCTGTCACTGTCCAGCGCCTCGAACAGGAGCGGCTTTTTCTCTTTGCCGAAGTCGGCCAACCCCTGCCCTCCGATGTAGACCATGATGGGTCCGATGATCAGCAGGACGCTTTCCGTGCTGAGGTCGAGGCCGAATTTCCCGGCAGTGGCGACCAGGACGGCCGCGATCATTGCGAGGAACTTTTTACTGCCGAGCATGTCGAGGAGTGCTTTTTTCATCGTGTTGCCTTTCGTGTTTAGAGTTTGCCGAGAACGAGCGCGGCGACGATCGTGCTCGCGGTGCCGGCGACGAACAGGCCGAGCTTGCCCACGATGGCCCACTTGCCGCCGCGGCTGGCGATGCCGAGCTCGATAGCATGGATGCGCTCGAGCACGCTGTCGATCTTCACGTCCATGGCCTGGATCATCCTGTGGAGCTCGGCGTTCGTCACGGCTTGCCCCAGTTCGTGACATCGGGAAGGTCGACCGTTTGGCCGGCGAGCGCGTGACTGCAGTCGGCCAAGAACTTGATCCGTCCCGCAGTCACGAACGAGTGGCAACAGGAGTCGTCCGTTTTCACGTGGAGGGACGGGCGAAACGTCGGGCTGTCGGCGTCGCCGCTAAACGTCCACCGGGAATCGATGGTGTGCGGCTCGTTGCAGCCTGGACACAGGATCGCCCACAGGGGATTACTTTCGTCGGCGTTTCGGATCTTCCGCGCTTTCACCTGGCCACCTTACCGCATCGGCGGCGCGCTTCCTTGATCCACTTGTACAGCACGGAAAACGTCGCGCGCATCTTGACCCCGCCATCCGGCGTCAGGCAGCCCACGATCGTCTTGATGTCCCCGGGGCAGTCGCCCATCCCGGCCAACACCAGATCATCGGCGCCCCACACGGGCTGCTTGGGCACGCCCATCGTCGCGAGGCATCCCGCGTTAGTCGTTGGGATCGGCTTTGGGATCGGCGGGGGGAGGGTTGCCCGCTTGCAACAGCCGGCGCAGGCCAGCGACAGCAGCACGACCGCGAGACTCGTCATCGCCACACAGCGCGAGTTGCTCATCGAATAGCTCCAATTCCTGCGCGTGGTCGCGCTTGAGATCGCTGATGACGCCTTCGAGCCGGTGTCGCTGGTCGTCGAGTTGGCCCACCGCGCGATCGAGGGCCGCCTCCGTGTTGACCATGGCGGCCCGCAGCGTCGCGCGCATCTCTTTCATGTCGCCGATCTCGTCCGCGTCCGTGAGGGCCTCGCGGCCGAAGTAGACGAGCCCGCCGACCGCTGCCACCAAGCCGGCCGAGACCGCCACCAGAGCAATGACCAGCCCGGTCATCATACGAACGTCACGTAGCTGGGCTTGATCACGAAGCGCCCCGCCTGGGTCACGATCGGGTCGTCGGCGCCCGCGGGGGCCAGGCGCACCCAGAACTGGTAGGCCGCGTCGATGTTGACGCCCTGGGCGGCCTCGCTCGACGTGTTGGCGCGCGCGATCGTCAGCGTCACGATCCCGCCGACCGCGTCGGTGAGCACGATCCCGGCGTTGCTCTGGGCCAGATCGTTGTCCCGCTGGAAAATCTGCAGGTTGGTCGAGAGGCGCCACACGCCGAAATAACAGAACGCGCCCGTCAGATCCTGGGCCGAGACCGCCGCGTCCAAGACGGTGAACACTTCGACGTGTTCTTCGCCGGCGGTGATCTCGATCGTGCGGCCCATGGGCCCGAGACTAGCTGGGGGTGCTGGTGCTGGTGGGACGTGACGCTACCGAGGTGCTCGTGAGTCGCCCCGTGCGGGCCGAGGTCGAACTCAGGCGCGTTGGCGCGCTCGTGCTCTTGAGCGGCCTAGGCGCCATCCTGGGCCCCGTTGTTGCGCATCGCCTGATGGCACGAGGCCAGCGCGAGCGCTTCGATCTTGCTCAGCGGAGTCTCGACAGAGACGATGCCCTGACAGGGTGGGACGGCGATCGTCGATCGGGATTTGTCCGGGCGGTAGACGATGAAGCTGGCTTGCCACCCGATCGCGGGGTCGCCGTTGTCCAGCAGCAGCGGCTTGCCCTGTTGGTCGCGGCGCCGAATCGAGAGCGTCTCCCACCGGGTCGGCCACAGGAACTGCTGGGCAGGAATCTGGCCCAGGCCGGTCGCCTTGCCCTTGCGGACAAACTTGCGAGCGACATTCTTGGGCGCTTCTTGGCGGGGTGCGCGCTTCTTGGCGGGGGTCTTTTTCTTAGCGGCCATCGTCGTGTCTCCTGGTCGAGGGTTTAGACCTCGATAAAGCCACTTTCGGCGAGATGGTGCAAGCGCAGCTTCAGATTGATCGCCTCCAGCTGGATCAGTTCGCCCGGCGTGAGCACGTCGCGCGCCTTGTAGGAGGCGTCCTTTGGTCCATCGACCGTGACGCTCGCGTCGGTGCGCAGGGTGACGGGGTCGCCGGGGTTCAGCTGCTCGCCGACGAGGGTGTGGGTCACCCGCGATCCCTGCGCATCGACGTCAACTTCTTTGGTGATTTGGCTGCGGTAGTTGGGCATGGGTTCCTAGAGCCTGATCAGCGTCAGGTTGAAGTTGCGGATGGTGGTGTCGGCCGCCGAGTCATCGTTTTGCAGGGTGAAACTTACCACGTCGCCATCGGCGATCGTCAACAGCGCGGTGTTACCCATGCTCCCGAAGTCGCCGGCCGTCCCGAACTTGCGGCGGACTTCAGTTTTGGCCTGCGCGACGGCGCCGACATAGATGACAAAATCGAACGTCTCGTTACTGCCGACGGGCAGGGTCGCGCTGGCCGCCCAGTGGCAAACGTAGGTGCCCGCCTGGCCCGCGTTGGCGGTGAGGGTGGCGGCCTGATCAACGAAGCCAGTACCGGTCGCAGTGAAGGCCGCAGAAACGGTGAAGTTGGTCGTGTCGGGCACGGTCAAAACGACATGGACTATGTCGTAGGCGGGGTCGCCTGTATCGGTGATCGAGATGACGTCGCCGACCTCCAGCCCGTGCGCCGCACCGGTCGTGACCTTGATGCCGCCAGCATCGGTCGCAATCACCGTGATCGCTGGTACGGTCCCGGCGCCACCGGCGTCGAAGGTCCAGCCCGACAGGTCGCCCGCCGCGAGCCCGTTGGTGTGGTAGCAGTGCGGCAGGGCCGTCGTGTGGACGACGAACGCGTCGGTGTTCTGCGAATCCGTCATCTCGGCGTGCGTGATCTGGGTGGACGCCGCCACGTGCCACGTCGTGGCATCGAGGGCCGAGAAGGTGATCTCCTCGTTGACCTCCAGAAAAACGGAGATGTCCACGCCTGCTCCGAGGTCGTCCCCAGACGCGGGGAAGATCTGAAGCGTGTTGACGCCCATGTTGACGATGAATATGACCATGCCGGCGACCGCGGCGGGCATGGTGACGACGTCGTTAACAAACTCGACCGTCGTGATCTGGTTGATGTCGGCGGTGAGCGGGACCTGGCCCTGGCTCTGGCTCGTGCCGGCCGTGATGGTGGCGGCCGTCGTGCGGGCGAGATTGCGGCCCAGCCGGACGTTGCCCTTGTCGGCGTCGATGACGAAGTCGGTCCGGTCGTGCGTGATCCAGCCGCGCTCGTCGGTCGTTTGAGCGCCCGAGCAGACGACGATGGCCGGGTTGGTCAGGTCGGCGAAGGCGAAGTCGAACAACCGGTCGGCCTTCCGGCAAATGATCATCGCGTTTGAATCGGCGCCCAGACCTATCACAAAACTGTCTGGCGTTTGGGCAGTTTGATAACCGACACGGACGTCGCCAGTACTTCCGTGAGAGATCTCAATAGCATCAGTGAGGAGGAGGGTCACATGAGACTGAACCTGGGCTGAATTGACCGATAACCGGCGGGCGCCGTCGTCGTGGAAATCTAGCGAGCCAGCGAGCGTGGCCAGAATGGTATTGACGCCGTCAAAGGTCAGCGTCGTATTCGGCATCACCAGCCCGGCGTCCGTTATGCCCAAAGTCGCACTCGCCGCGATACCCGCATGGGTTCCGCCCAACGTCCCACCGCCATCGATCGTCGTGTTTGCCAGCGCGGTCGTGAACACGATCGCGTTGCCCGCCGTCCCAGCCGTGAGCCACTCGAAAACGACCGTATCGCCCGCGCCATCCCAGGCTTTGACGTTGGCCGATTCGGTGCCCGCGTTGACGGCCGCGACGAAGTTGACGATCGTCGCTGCCTCGTCCACGCCGATGTTGAACTCGTCGCCCACAGCCCCGGAGGTCTTGGCGGTGATGGTCGTCGCGTTGATGACGAAGGTGTCCTCGGCAGTCGGAAGACCGCCGCCAAACGTGAGGGTCCCCTGGGCGAACTGGGCTGCTAGCTCGAACGAATAGCCGCCGCGCTCGGACGAGAACGTAAAGTCGTCGTCGTCGTGCCAGATGCCGCCCGCGCCGTGGATGGAGTTGGCGTCGGCGTTCTGGTACCACGTGGTGGGGTGGACCGCCTGCGCGTGCCCGAAGTCCATAGCGTGATCGCCATGCTCCGCGAAGATTAGTGCGCGCGAGGTCACAGGCAACGACATCACGAGCGAGGTTGGAGTCTGCGTGCTGCGCAACGCCAACGTGGAAACCCCGTTGCCGCCGAGGCCAACACCCGCGTTGATGGCGAGCTGTATGATGCCGTCCGCCCACAGGACGCCATCTACTTCAAGATCGCCAGGAATCAGCAGGTCGTTTTCGCTATCGAGGGAGTGGCCTGTCGTGCCCGTGCCGATGACCCAGTAGTCGCCGGCCGTGCCCAGCAGCTGCGTCTGAACGCCGTCGTTGCTGATGCCCAGCAGGGCGAGCTGCGCGTTGATGGAGGTGAGGTCGCCGGTACCGACGAACTGGGTCCATGCCGTATCGGCCGCGCCCGTTTTGAGCCAGGCTTCGCCCGCGGTATCGACGTGGCGAAGGTGGATCGAACCCTCTTGCGCCTCAACGCCGGCAGCCGCCGAGGGATCGACCGTGCTGGCCAGGATGACAGGATCGTCCGCGCCCGCCTCAAGCGTGATGGTCGCGACGTGCGGGTTGTCCGGGTGCGGTTGTCCGCTGAAGAATCCGAGGCCCATGGTCTTAGCGTTCCTCGATCGGGATCAGGGTGGCGTCGAGGTCAAAGCCGGCCCCGGTGCGGTTGAGGATCTGCAGATAGACCCGCTCCAACCATCCGAGGTTTTCCAGCCCATCGAGCCAGTTGATTGCCGGGTTGCCGGTGATCACGGTGCCGCCATTGATGTGGCCGATGTTGACCCCGGTGCCGATGCGGGACCAGAGCGCGCTACCGACCGGGCGGCCCCACATGAAGCCATCGAAGGACAGGGCGCCGCCGCCGCCCACGACGCCGATCTCCAACCCGTTGAGCCGCTGCCCCGACAGTGCGGTCGTGGCGGTCTGGATGTTGATCCCCGCGTCGGCCGAAGGAGCGCCGTTGTCGGCGGTGATGTCGGCGAGCAGGGCGATGCGAGCGAGGGCTGATTGTCGTGACATGGGACCTCTTAGAGCTTTCGGATCGTGAGCTCGGCGCCGATGATGTGGATGCTTGTGCCGGCGCCGACCAATTGAGCTTTGAGAAAATAGAAGACCCCGGCCGCCGTAATGGTCGGCATGTTCGTATCGGCCGATGTCCACGAGACTGACGTAAAGCCGTTCGTGGTCCCCGACGCTTTCGAGTTTGGCGCAATGATGGCAGCGGCCACGGTCCCCCAGTCGCCTTGCGAGCCCGTCGTGACGTCCCGCTCCTGCAACAACACGGTAAACGAGTCGGCGGCGGAGTCGCGCCCGAACACCTGGATCTTGTCGATCGTGGTGCCGAGCGGGAGGGTGATCGGGCAATAGATCCTGGAACTCGCGGCGTCGAGCACCCAGTGTCCCGCGCTGTTGAACACGGCGCCGCTGGAGCTGTCGGTTTCCCAAGCGGATGCTGGAATCTGCAAGATCACCGAGCCGTGACGCTTGCCGATCACCTGGTCCTGCAGGCTGTTGATCGTGCTGAACGCCAGCGGGCCAGCATCGACTACCGTTTCGTCGCGTGAAGTTGGGAGGGCCATGATCTAGATCCCCGAGGGGAATAGCGGGGAGGTGCCCAGCTTACCCGTACCGCTTGGCCCTAGCGTGAACCCGTCCGTGTCGTCGATGGCCGCGCCCTGCGTGTGGGCGGGCGATTGCTTGTCGAGCTGCTCTTGCGCCAGGTCGAGATTGTAGGTGCCGCCCAGGCCGGGGTCGCGGAACGCGAGGAAGAAAAACCCGCGCGGGCTGTTGGGTTCCCAGACCTCGGCGTCGTCAAACGTGAAGGTCGCGACGTCGCCCGTCTGCCCGTCGAGCCCAACCAGTCCGAAGCCGCAATATTGAGGCTCCACCAGCAGGGTCGCCTGGTCCGTCCCGACCCCATCAAGGTTGGCGCGCACCGCGTCCCACTCGATCGTGAAGGTCGCGGCGGCCTGGTTGTACCGGGTCAGCACAAACAGGGGGTCGGCGAGGTCGGCGCCCGAGATATCGACCGGGGTGGAGAGCACGCCCCCGATCACTTCGGCGTAGAAGATCCGACGGGTCGCCGCCCCGGTGGCGCGATACCCGATGATCGCCATGTCGCCATTGATGGCCTTCCAGATGTGGCCGCCGATCATGTCCTGCGCCAACACGCCCAACGTGATGATGTCGATCTTGGTGATCAGCACGACCCCGTCGGTGGACGCGATCGAGGTCAGGCCGGTGATCGAGGTCAGGCGTCGCGGCGCACCGTGGGGCCAGCGCAGATCTGCCGCTGCCGCTGCCGTCACGGTGCAGACGCCGGCCGCGATCGAGATCGTCCCGTCCCCCTGCTCGGTGATCCAGAGCTTGGACGGCGGAGTCGTGATGTCGTCGGTGGCAAAATCGTCCGTCCTCAAGCCGGTGAACTCGAAGATGTCGATCTGGGCGGCCGTCAGCCCGAAGGCCAGCTCGAGCCCCGTCTTGATGTCGGCGACCGGAAAGCCCAACGTTTTGCGCAGGAACGATAGGATGGCGGTGCGGCGTTCGGCGGGCGTCTGCGAGGGGGTGGGGGACAGCCCCGTCAGGCCCTCCCACTGGGCGAGCGCTTCCTCGTACGCGCGATCGGGCAGCGTGTCCTCGCGCAACCGCTCCGACTCGGCGAACGCGAACCCCAGCCCGTCCCCCTCGGCCGCCAACCACAACTGGATGCGCGAATCAGGATCGGTCGAGTAGGTCTCGCCGGGCGGCAGGTAGCCGCGGAGCGCCCGGTACCCGTTCGGCTGGTGGACCGTGATGCGGCGATAGTCCTGCCGGATCTCCTCGGGCGTCATGGCATCGCTCTCGACCGAGATCGAATCCAGGATCGTGTTGTCGGGCAAAAACCGCTCATAGGTGCCGGGCCCCACCGTGTCTCCGGCGATGCCGACCATGAGGGTGCCGTTGACCCCTTCGCCAATGTCGCCCGCCACGACGACCTCGGACCCGATTAGCTGGCCGTTGACGAAATAGTCGACGTTGACCGTGGTCGTATCGACCCAGGCGCGCGTCACGACGAGCTCAAAAAAGGCGGTCGGATCGATCGTGAACACGACCCCGACCACCGTGGCCTCGCCCCCGCCAATCTCGGCCCATCGCGCCCGGACACGCCCAGACGACGCGCTCACCTGCTGAATCTCGACCCCCCAGAGCAGCCGTTCCGCGGCGGAAGTATTCTTGCCACGCGCGATGATGGTGCCTCGCTCGCCCGCGCCCGCGTTGTCGATCCGGTAACGCAGGAAGGTGCGGACCGTGACGTCCCGATCGAGCTGAAGGCTGCCCGCGACGTTCTCGGTCGCGATCATGCCTTCCACTTTGGGCGAGCGACCGCGACCCGTGATCTCAGAAACGACAACGGGCGGCAGTACGAGCGCGGGGGTCGCGCCCGCGTCGTCCGTCAGTTCGTTCGAGTTGCCTGTCGCGTCGACCGGGCGGGCCGACGTGTTGAGTTCCTGCAGGTCCCAGAGGGCCGCCGTGTCGGTGCGTAGCTCGTAGGTGGTCGCCATCCGTTAGGTCTTCCGGATCAACGTCTTGCCCGGCACCAACAGCTCGATCGTCGTGTTGATGGGGAAGGCGGGGTCGTTGGCCGCCACGTTGGCCGCGGGATCGATGATCGTCGAGTCGAGCACGCCCGGGATGGTCTGGACCGCCTCGAACAGATTGGACAAGCGCAGGTTCCCCTCCCAGGGGCCGTAGGGATCCGCGTCCGGGTTGGCGGGGCCGAGCGCATCGAACAGCGCGATCACCGCGAGTCGCGCCGGTTGCACGAGCGGGCCGCCCGAGTAGACCACATTGGTCGGGGTCGGCGCGTAGCCGAGATCTTTCACGAGCACGACCGCATCGGTTCCGCTCAGCGCCTCGATCACCGATTCGACCCCGTCGCTCAGCGGATCATCTACCGAGAGTCGGTGCCCGACCGCCATCGAGGCAGGGCGCGCCGCGTCGAACGTCAAGATCCGCGTCGCTGAGACGTACGTGAGGATTATCGGCGGGGTGGAGTCGATCCAATCGAAGGCGTGCACGGGGTCTGATTCGGGGATCACGGTGACCTCGACGTCCGTCGCCGCGCTGGTGACCGTGAGCAGCCGTGCCGTCGCCGTGACGGGCCGTACCAGGTCGACCGCGGTCAGGACGGTGGCGTTTTCCCCGCCTGATAGCGCACGAATGGAGCCGCTCCCCGCCTTGAGCCCCACCAGATCGACCGTGCCGGGCCCGTTACGATTCGGGTACACGTAGGCGGTCGCGATCGAGTCGAGCGCTTCGAGTACGAAATTCTCGAAGTCGTTACGGTTGCCGCCCGCGGCAGGCTCGCCGATGCGGTTCAAGATCCGGTCGCGCAGGTCGCCGTCACTCTCCGCGTCAATCCCGTTCGTCAGCGCGATCACGACCCGAGCGTCCTTTTGCAGACCCGCCGGCGTGACGTCGAACTGGACCTCCTGATCGACCTCGAGGTTTGTCTGCAGGCCCGTCGAGAGGGCGCCGAAGTTGACATCAATCGAGCCGCCGGCAGGGATGGTGTCGGCGCTCTGGGTCTCGAACAGGAGCCCGCTCGCCGCGTGGGTCATCGGCTCCAGCGTGGGGACGGCCGAGGCGGGGGTGCCGAACACCCGCAAGGCAAGCGTGGCCGAGGCACCTACGGCACCGCGGCGCGGCGTGTTCCAGATCGATGCGTGCCGGTCGAGGAAGTCGTTCGCCGCCGTATCGGGCATGACGTCGAGCCCGACCTGGCGCGTGTGATAGTGGTTGTCCAGGATCCCGAGCGCGACTGCCGAGAGCCGCTTGTAGAGATCCGAGCCCTTGTTCAGGTTGGCGGCCGGGAAGCGGCCCGACATCCCCGCGATCAAGATGGCGCGCAGCTCGTCGAAGGCAGGGATGGTGAACGGCACGCTAGACTCCGAACTCGCCGAGGTTCGAGAACTCGATCGTGCCGCCCGACTGCGTATCCCTCATGCGCACGTCGATCCGAAACCGCGTGGGCAGGACGCGTTCCACCTCGATCTCGACGTCCGCGATCAGGCCGTCGTCCTCGAGCGGCATCAGGGCCACCCGATACGCCTCCGCCTCGAGCAGCGCCTCCGCCTCCGTGCTGTTACGGCCGGCGGTGCCGAAGAACTCGCGGCCGGCCTCGGGATCGCCGGGCCATTCCCCGCGCCGGTCGAGCAGCGCGTGACGGGCCATCGACGAGACCGTATTGGTCAGGGTGAAGCCGCCCACGCCATCGTCGAGGTAGTCGCCGTCCGTCCCGATCAAGAGGTCTTCGCCTGCCACAGGGGCGAGCGTAGTGGCGGACCCTGGTCTATGGCTCTAGTTCGGCTTCCAGCGAGAGGGTGTATTTGAGCGCCCCCCCGGTGAGTTGCGTCGGCCCAACGGGTGACCCGGTGGCGGCGGTCGCGTGGGTGTGCCGCTCGAACTCGCCCTTGGTCACCAGCCGATCGGTCGTGCCGCCCTTTTCGCGGACGAGCAGCTTCTCGCCGGCGGTGAGCGTGATCTCGGTCTGGCCCGCGGCCGAGACGATGATCCGGGTCGTGCCTGACGAGTTGAACAGGACGGTTTCGCCCGGATCGATGTCGCCGAACTCGGCCACGTAGCGCAACCGGGCATCCTCGCTCCGGGCCCCGACCAGGACGGGGTGATCCGCCTCCCCGCCCACGTGGAGCATGATCGCTTCGGCGTTGTCCGTGCTGAGCGGGCGGGCGTAGATGTGGATGCCGCCGAAGTTCTCGATCGGGTCGTCGTCGTCCCCCTCGGTGAACTCGGTCCCGTCGTCGTCGTCGAGCACGTAGCCCGCGATGCCCCAGAGGCCGCCCGCCGTGGCGGCGAGGGTGACGCGGCGGATCATGTTCGCCATGTCGAGCACGGCGCGGGTCGCGCGTGCGCGCAGCTCCTGGGGTCCTCGTCTGCTCATAGCTGTAGCCTCGTGCCCTGCGGGACCAGGATCAGTTCGGTCTCCGTCTTGCTGCCCACCCGGCGTGTGTAGGTGCACCGGGTGACGAAGAACTCGCCCCGGGTGTTCGTGTCCTCGTCCCAGACGCGGGCCATCGTATCGACGGCGAAGATCGCGGGGGTCTCGCCCGAATACAACTGGGAATGGCCGGGCGCCCGCACGGTGATCTCCTGGAACGAGATCTCACGCTCGATCTGTTCACGCTCGGCCCGCTCGAGGGCGTCACGAGGATTCTTGATCCCGTCGTCCGTGATGGTGAGCGCCTTGCGTCGCCGGAAGCGCGCGCCCGTCCCGTCCACCTTGTTGCGCGGGTTGTCGTAGACGGTCGCCGTGTTCTTGGTGACGTTGCTGCCGTAGTTGGCCCCGCTGCCCCGCGAGGCCCCGACCGCGGTGATCATCGAATACATCTCCTCGACGTTCTCGCTCACGGTGATCATGCAGTTGGTGCGGGCGCGCGACGTGCTCTCCGACGACGCCTCGTAGAAGGCATATTGCGGCTGTTGGGTGTAGTTGGGCAGGCCGATGAATAGTTCGTTCCCGTCCCCGGTGGACCAGGCGATCAAACGGATCTCTTTGAGGAACTCCTCGAGCACGGCCCAGCGCCCCTGACCCGGCGTGACTTTCTTCTTGATCGCGCGGCCCTTGAAGATCCCCGGGGTGATCTTGGGTGGTCGGGGCACCTTGACCTCGACCAGGGTGGTGGGATCGAGGATGCCCACCAGGGGCTCGCTGCCTACCGTGAATCGGCCGCTTATCGGATCAACGAGCGGCTCCCGCACGATTTTGGCCTGACGCGCCGTGGTCTTGCGCAGCAAGGTCCGGTTGCGCGTGTTGACCAGGACGACCGAGGTAAACAGGGCGTTCGGTTTACCGATGCCGACGATCTTCTCGGCCAGCTCCTTGATGCCGAGCCCGCCATACCGGAATAGGGGCGCGGATTCGTCGACCAGTCGGCCCGTCTTGTCCCGTCCCGTGATCAACAGCTGGGTGCCACCCTCGCCGGGTTGCTTGGTCCGTGAGCCGATGAAGCCACTCAGGATCCTCACCTCGTCGATGAAGACGTCGACCGCCGAATCGGTGCGACACAGGTCCCATGCCTCACGCGAAAACTTGAGCGACATGTCGAACGCGTCGGCGGGCTGCAGGATGTCCGATTGGATCGAGTAGCTTTTCCACCCGGGGATCATCTTGCCGCGGATGATCAGACTGACTTCGTGGGTGGGGATGGTCACCTGGCCAAGGCCTCCAGCGCACCCGCGTATTCGTCCATGATCTCCGTGACGATCTTCGACATCTCCGGATCGAGCCCTTCGATCTGGGCCGGGAACAGCGCGCTACACAGGCTGCAGTCGGGATCTCGAGAGGAGCCGCACTGCGTGCAGCCGTAGGCCGGGGGGCATCGGGTGGGGATGGTCACGAGCGGAACGTTCCGGGCGCCACGTTGGGCGACAGCGCCTTGAGTACGGTCCCGCGTGCCACTAGCACCGGACTCCGAAGGCCCGGGTTGAGCTCGCGCATCTCATCGAAGCGTCGCTCCGCCTGGTCGGCCCCGTAGAAGCGCGACGCGATGAGCCGCAACGGTAGCTCCTCGGTCGTCGTGATCGCGACGATCCGGGTCGTCGTGGTGGCGAACGCCTCGGCGGTGCGTCGGAGCGCGTGCTGCAGGCGCGTGTAGTCGCGCATGATCGGGTAGCGGTCGATATCGGTGGCGGCGTCGATCGCGGCGAGTTCGGCGTTCAGCTTGTTGATCTCGATCGCCATCTCGGACAGCACCTCGCGCGTCGTCAGCAGCGGATCTAGCTCCCACTTTTCGGCCGCGGCAATCGACGACGCGATCGCGGGGGACGCGCCAAGCCCCTCGGCCAAGCGGGCATCATCGGCCGTCGTGCCGAACGTGCGCACATCCTGGGAACCGCCCAGCGTCTGGACCCCGAGCCCGTCGGCGGCGAAGACGGGCGGGAGGCTGTTTTCTTCGATGAAGGTCGCGGACGCCTTGATGAAGGCCTGCCCGGTCGCGTCCGCGTTGTGGGAGAAGTTGTCGATCCGGCACTTGACCGCGCCCACGTAGGGATGAATCAGGGTGGCGATCTTGCCTTCATCGACGATGCCATCGAAGGCGTCGAAGCGCGCGCGGTAGTCGCCGATCGGCAGATCCTCGCCCGGCAACGCCTTGCGGTCGATGAACATGAACTCCATGTTCGCCGCGAAGCCCTTGCGACCCTGGTCCTCCAGCGTCACCCCGTCCCGCTTGGGAAACTCGTGCTGGATCGTCCGTCGTCCGTGATCCGGCGTGCTGGTACTAGTGACGTCGATCCGGATCCCCGCCCAGCTGGCGTCGAATGAGAAGCCCTGGACGGCCATCAGCGGGGCGACCTCCGCGCCGCGTCCGTCTCCTGGCCCTTGACGACGAAGTTGCCCTGCGTGTCGACGACGACGGTGACCTTGATGCCTTCCTCCTGCAGCTTGTTCGCCTGGGCCACGATGGCGAGCGCTTTGCGCAACCCGGCCGCTTCAGGATCGTCGGCCGCCGCAGGGCCGAAGTTGCGGCCGGGGCCAAGCCCGCCGCCGCCGAGGAAGGCCTGGGTCTCACCTCCGAGGCCCAGGCCGAGCAGGTTCACCTTGTTGTCGACGATCGCGCCCTGTTCGCGCCCCTGGAAGACGGCCGCGCGCGCGGTGCGCAAGATGTCCTGACTGCCCTGGAGTTTGCGCCCCTCACGCTTGGCGCCTTGGCCACCGAACCCGCCACCGAACCCCGCGCCCGCGCGATTCAGTGAGGCGATGTTGCCCCGTAGGGCCGCGCCCGTGCCGACGTCCTCCTCGACCCCGCTCAAGACGTTGGCGATCTTGGTGCTCAGGCCCAACCAGTCGTCGAGCTGCTGGCCGATCTTGAACCCGACAAACGCCGCCGCCGCCACCTGGGCCGCCCCCATCGCGAGGGCGAATTGTCTGGCCGCAATCGAAGCCGTGCCGGTGGCCGCCGCTGTAGCCGTCGCACCCGTCGCAGTGGCGGCCGACGCGGCTGCGGCTGCTTGCATACCGGCGACGAACGCACTGATTTTGAACGCGGCGATCGCGGTCCCGGCTAGCACGAGATTGTCGGCAATGAAGCCGGTGAACTGCGCCAGCTTTTCCATCAGCGCGGCGAACTTCTCGATCCGCTCCGGGGTGAACGCTTTGGCGATCGACTCTTTGACATTGTTCAGGGATTTCTGTAGCCGGAACACCTTGGAGTTGCGCCGGTTGGCGAGCCGGATGTCGATCGAGTTGTTCTTGAGCGTCTGCTTGGCCGCCCGCGCCTGGTCGGTTTCGAGTTGCTTGAAGTTCTTGATCAGCGCCTCGATCGCCTTGGCGGGCTCTTTGCGCCCGAGGGTCTTCATCAGCTTGGCCGAACTCCTGCCAAGCTCGGAAAACTCGATCTGTTTCAGGATGTTGCGCAGCCCGAGGAATACCTCTCGACCGTTCTCGACTTTCGTAACGTTGATCCCGAACTTGCCCAGCTCCTTTTGCTTCTTGGCGAGGGCGCCCAGCACGCCCGCGAGGCCCGTGCCCGCTTCGGCCGCGTTGGCGAAGCCTTCACCGATCAACAGCTGCAGGGCCGCCGCCAACTCGGCCGTACCGCCAACGCCACCGCCCGTGAGTTTCTTCATCGAGCTCGCGACCTGTTTCATCACCGGGACCATCTCGCCCATTGAGATCGAGCCGAACTGGCCCGCCGTCGCGATGGCTGACAGGCCCAGGCGGAGCTTCTCGGGGGTGTCCAGATCGAGGGCTTTTTCGAGCACGAACGAGAGCCCCGCCAGATCCTTCATCGACGCGCCGGTCGCCAGGTTGGCGTCGGCCAGCAGTTGGAGCTTGGCCGCGCTGAGGCCGGTCGGACCGATCAGATCGACCAGTTCCTTCTGTGCCGCCGCGACCTCTTGACGGCTGATCCCGGTGTCCTTCGACAGCGCGATCATGCTCTGGCGGACCTTGTCGATCGCGGCGGGGGCGGTGACGCCCGCCTGGTCGGTCAGCCGCTGCAGCGTGTTCTCGAACGCGACGACGTCTTTGCCAATCGCACCCAAGCCAATCGCACCCAGCCCAACGCCGAGGGGGGACAGGACACCGCCCAGCCCGCGCTTGATCCCGCGCCCGATGCCCCGGAAGGTGCTCTTGAACATGGAGCGCGACTTGGCGAGATCGCCGCCGAGCTTCTTGTTGTCCGCGCGCATCGCGGTGGAGACGTCAGTCCGCGCCATGGCCGGCCTCCTGTCGCATCCGATCTCGTTCCGCCCGGGTCACGATCCGGAGAGTCTCGCCAACACCTGGCTTTGACTTGGCTCGCGCCTTGTCCGCCTTGCGCTTCGCCTCGGCCGCATCCATGCGCAGCATGACGAACCAGCACTGGATCTGCGTCAGCTCGATGGTGGGTCGGCCGTACCAGCGAGAAAGCAACTCAGCGTGTTCGAGCCGAAAGATCTCAATGTAGCTTGAGCCTTTTTTTTTATCGCCAGCTCGATGTTTTCCCGAACTTCCGGATCGAGTGCGTCGAGGTCCGGGTTGGCGGCGTCTTCGAGGTCGATGTATTCGTCGGTGATCAGGCTGCGCTCGTCCTGCGTGATCACGCTGCGCAGGGCCGCCCCGTTGGGGAACAGGCGGACCTTGCGATTGGTATCGTTGACGTCGCGGATCGCGATCGCGAGTACCTGGGTGTTCACTTCGCTGGTGAAGTCGTCGTGGTTCAGCAGCGTGATCGTGATGCTGAGGTCGGCGAAGCGCTTCTCGGCTGCCGCGTACGCCTCCTGAAACTCCCCGCAGTGCAGCGGCACGAGCACGAAGTCGAAGCCCTCACGGCCAGGCCAGGTACACAGGCGGTGATTGTCCGTGCCTCGGCGCAGAGCCGCGACCATCTCCTCGCCCCGGGACGCCTTATGCACCGCGCGGATGCTTGAACGGCTGCTCATCGACTAGGCCGCGGCCGGTTCGAGGATCGGGACGAGCACGATGATCGTGACCTCTTGGCGCGCCTCGCCGGACTCGTTGAACGTGTCGTTGACGTCGCTGATCTCGCAGTCGGCGAAGATCTCGCGGTTGCCGCCGAGACCCTTTTCGGCCGTCAGCTGGAACGACTCGTCGTTCTTCCACGCCAGGACCCAGTTGACCTCGGGGTTGAGCGTCTCGGGGACGATCGTCAGGGTGACCTCCGCCTCCTCGGTGCCGGTCTGAATGGCGATCGAGCGCCGCTGACGATTCATCGTCTTGACGCGGGTCTTGGACTTGGTGCGATTGATCGTCGCCGACTCGACCGTTTCCAGCTCGCGGGAACCTTGCGGCCCGTTGTATTCCAGGACTGCGATGTCTTGTACTTTGCGCGCCATAGGGGACCTCGGTTATTCGACGAACAGGACGTGTTTGACCACGATTTGGTGGAGGTTCTGCACTACGCTCTCGGGCGACGTGACGTTGACCCGGCTGGCCACGATCGCGTCGGTCTCGCTGAGCAGTTGCTTGAACAGCGTATCGACGTTCTGGAGCACGCCGAGATCTTCGAGGGCCTTCAGGATCCCGAAGGTGACGGAGCGGATCCGCTTGACCACCTGGACCGACTTGTTCAGGCCCTGGAACTGGGTCAGGAAGGAGGCGTCGATCTGGCGCGCGCTGAAGACGAGGCCGCGAATGGTCGCCAGATCTTTGGCCCGCTCGAAGGGCGCTGAGTTCTCGGTCGTCTTGGTCGTGACCATGCGGACGATCGTGGAGGCGGTGCGGTTGTTGTTCGGCCGCATGGGCGTCGAGCCCGCCGCGAGCGCACTCTCGAGCTCGGCGGTCGTGTAGACGTCCGCGTCGGCCGGGATGCCGAGCGGGATCTCTTGCCCGTCCCAGTTGTAGTTTGGCAGTTCGCGCGCGCTGATCGACACGGCCGTGGCGGCGGCGACCTGGCCCGGCAGGGTGCCGGATCCCTCGTACGTCACGATTGCGATGCGATGATCGTCGGCGGTCGTCGCGAGCGTGTTGGCCGTCGCGAGCGTGCCGGTCTCGGCCATGATGCCAAAGGTCCAGCGTTTCTCATCGAACAGCCAGCCGGTGGCAAGGTGGGTCTGAAGGACGGTGATGTCGGCCGCCACGTGGTTGGCGATCGCGGTGGTCTCGTAGTACCTGGAGAGCGAGTTGGAGAGGGCGGTCGCGATAACCGCGGCGCCCGTGCCCGCGATGACGGAGAGGGCGATGGCGACCGCTTGGCCTGACAGGCCGACGTCGTCGACGAACAGCCTCAGGTCGTTGCCGTTGACACCCTTCTGCAACATGGTGAGCGTGACCACGCCCGCCACGCTGGCTGCGGTGCACGGCAGCTGCGCGAGTTTCTCGTTGATGGCGACCACGTAGGCCGCGGCCACGACCGTGTCGGTATCGCCGGCGCTCACGCCCGCGCGGAGCGGGATGTCCCCGATGCGGAAGGCGTGGTCGCCGGCGGCGGCGGCGGGGCCTCCGGTGATGGTGAACGTGTGGGTCGCCACGACGCCCGTCGCATCGACCACCGGGGCGGCCCAGATCTCGGGCTGCAGGCCGAGGGCGCGCGCGGTCTCGAGCGCCTTGCGGACCATGAGGGCGATCTCGCTGCCCTGGACGAACAGGCCGTCCGAGGTCAGCTCGTCGAACACCTGGACCGCCACATCGACGGTCGCGGTCGCGGCGGCCAACTGGGCCGCGACCAGCAAGACGCGATTGGTCAGCGGGACGAGCGCCTGCGCGGAGCTGGTGAGATCGAACTCGTGCGAGACGAGGGGGCGGCGGACCGTGCTTGGCAGTGTGGTGGTGATTCCCATGGTCGGTTACCCCTTCGCGGATTTCTTGTCTTCGGCGGCGGCGGTCGTGGCTGCCGGTGGTTTCTTGATCGGCTGGTCCTTGACGATCACGAGATCGCCAACGCGGAGCCGCTTGCGCACGAACAGCTGGTTTTCATCGACCTCGGCCACCTGGTCGCCCGTGATGGTGAGGGTCCTGGCGCCGGGCGCCGTGATCACGCGGGTCGGGAAATGCACGATCAGCCCGGAGCCGTCGGGTGCTTTGCCTGCTTTGACTTTGATCACGTGTGGTCCTGTTCGGCTTGTACAACGGGGTTGTAATCGGGGAATGCTGATTCATCGACATCGGCGTCGCTGACCTTGACGAGTGTTGCCGTCAAAGCCTGATCCCCGAAGTCTCGCGGCTTCACGTGGGCGTCCGTGTCGGTCTCGTAGCTCACCCGCCACACCGTGAGGGTCTTCTCCTGGATCAGCAGATCCTCGCGGATCGGGCCGAGGGGGCCGACGCAGTCGAGCTGCAGGTCGTTGCCCGCGATGAGCGAGAAGACATCCTCGATGATGGTGTAGATGCCCGGGTCGGCCGTGTCGTCCTGTCCCGCCACCACGTCGCCCCTGTGCCTGGATTCCCGGGTCCGCATGTGGTTCGAGGCGAAGTAGAGATCGACCGACACAACGCGTTTGAACCGCGTCCGCGCAACGCTCTCGGCATCGAACGACGACCCGCCGGGCCCGACCAGGATGCCGGGGTATTTGCCCCGGAAGGCCCGGATCAAGTCGTCCGGCCCGTCCTCCTGGTCGACCTGCCCGTTGTAGGGCGCAACCGTGGCGAGGTAGCCCGTCGTCGTGTTGCGCGTCTTGAGCAGGGCGGCCGAGATGGTCTCGATGATCCCGTCCTCGATCTTTTCGCGGAGGCTGATCACTTGAACGCGTCCGACAGGTGCCGGCCAATCCTGGCATTGATCGCCGCCTGCAACGCTGGTGAGAACCACAGGAACTCGCGCCGCGGCAGCTTGGAGCCTCGACCGACCGTTTTACCGAGCTGGTGGGCGCGGCCGACCTTGCTGATGATCTCGATGATGCGGCGGCCGACCTTGATTTTTGTGTTGCGCGCCATGATCATCCGCCGCGACAGCACGCGGTTTAGTTGGCGTTGCACCTTCTTTTTTAGCTTGCCCTTTTTGGTTCTGCGCCGCGTGCCGCGCCCGATGCGTTGTAGGCGTTTCTCGCGTGTCGCGGGCGCCAGCGGGGCCCACTTCTTGGACTTGGGCGCCGTCTGCGTTTTCATGTGATCGCGGGTGTCCTTGCGGAGCCCGGTGCGCGACTTGGCAAACGCGGGCCGCACGTTCGCCCCCGCGCGCAACATCCGCTTGAGCCCGCGATCGTAGCCCTTCAGATCGACCTGGATGAACGCGGGCATTACGCGTAGCCCTTCATGTTTTCTCGTGAGACCGCCTTGGACGAGGGCCGCGCGGTCGAGCTGGCCTTGTTGAGTGGGCTGGCGGCCGTGGTGGGGGTGGCGCCGAGATCGATCGAGCCCTTGGCCACTCCCTCGAGCCACTTGACCCGCAGGAGGTGCCGCTCGATGTCGGACTCGGTGTGCGCGTCCCGGTACCCCTTCAGCATCCAGATCGCGATGTTGGCCGTGATGGTCGTGATCGATTGCGGAATCGGCGCCACCAGCGGAGTCGTGTGGACCTTGCGCACGTAGCTATCGACCAGCCCCTCGGCCTGACACAGCGTGTCGGCCACGAGATCCGTATCTTCGGATCCGTCGTCGTCAAAATCTGTAAGCTCGAGCAGACGAGTTGCCCCACCCGCGGCACGTTGCAGATCTGTGGACGTCGCATAGGTTGGGCTCGCCATGGGTTATTTGCTCTTGTTGCGTCGTCCGCCGCGTCGCGACTTGGGCTTCGGTGCCGGCTTAGCGACGGGCTCCGGGTCGGCAGGCGGGTGATCCTCGTAGGCGAGGTCGGGCTCGGCGTCGGCGCCATCGCGGGCCGCCGCTTCGGCCGCGTCCGCTTCGCGACTGGCGCGCAGCTCGAGCATGGCGGGCGAGTCGAGCTCGCGGCAGCCCTCGGGCGGATAGGCCTCGATCTCGTGCCCCATCGCGCAGAACTCCTCCAGCGTCGGGCCGAGATCGTAGTCGCGCTTGCGATCGAAGACGAAGCCCGTGCCTGGCTCCAGTTCGATCTCGCAGCTGGCGTAGGCCTTGAGAAACTCGGCTTGCCGTTCCGTCACCTCGACCGCCTCGAACTGTGCGGGCAGGTACAGCTGCAGGTCGTGCACCCACAGGCGGTGTCCGCTCATCGAGCGGCAGTGGAGCGTCGTTGTGTCTTGGGAATTGTCCATGCCCAAAAACTACGGCCCCACCCTGATCAGAGAGTGGGGCCGTTTTCAGCTGGGGGAGTTGCCACCCCATTTTAGAGTCCTACGCGTTCGACCCGTAGGCGAACTGCCACAGACCGAAGCCCGTGTTGTGGCGCGCTTCGGCGCCGAACTTCAAATGTTTGCGCATGAACGCGTCGTCGCTGTTCATCTCGGTCTGCGAGCTGGTGATGGCGTCGCGGATCTGCAGGATGATCGGCTTGACCGCCTGGTTCAGGCTGAGCAGGAACCAGTGGTTGGCCGTCGCCCCCGCAAGCCGCGGCGAGATGATGACGCGGGCGGTGCCGCGGGCTACGTTGCTCTTGGATGCGGTGGCGGCGGCAGACGGCACGACGTCTGCTTCGACGATCTCGAGCGCGGTCTGTTCCAGGTCGGGGCCGCAGACGAGGGTGTCGGGCTTGTTCGAGAGTTCGTCGCCGACATCGTCGGTGATCTTCCACATGGCGGCGCGGCCGGCGAAGTAGTTCGCCAGGGTGAGCGCCGCGCCGCCAGCTGTATTGCTCTGGTTGCCGAAGCCGGGGCCCGAGCGGGGGTGAGTGGTCGCGAAGTAGGCGACGCCATCGTAGGCGGCCCCGAATTCGCTCGTGGTGGCGAAGCCGTTGATCAGCGTGTCGACGATCCGCTGCCCGTAGTGCAGCCCCGCCTTGACCGCGAGTTGGCCCAGCCGCAGCCCGATGATCTGCAACTTGTCGTCGAGGATGTCGTTCTTCTTGATCCGGATCCCGTTCGACCAGTCCTTGTTGACGATCGTGATCTTCTCGGCCGTCAGGCTGTCGAGCTTGCGATCGTCGACCCACTCGGTGAGACCGGGCACGGCCTGGAGCCAGTCGTGATCCTCGGTCGCCGCGTTCGAGGGCAGCTCCATCGCGATTTCGCGCAGGGGATCTTCGACCGCCAGCAGTTCCATATTGAAACGGGTCGTGAAGCCGATTTGTGACGCGTCGATTTTTGCTTGATTTACGAGACCCATGATTTCCCCTTACAGCGCTAGCACGCTGAACTTGGCGCCGGAAGTGACTGTAACGACGATGTTGGTGCCGTCGTGTGCACCCTCGGCGATATCGACCGCGAGAGTGTCGGCGAACTCGGTCAGCATGAACAACACAATGCCCGGGGTGCGCCCGAGCCCGTGCGCGATGTTCTGTGACGATCCGGTCCCGGACACGTCGACCGACGCGAAAAAATCGAGCTTCGTGTCGTCGACCGCGGTCGCGGCGATCTTGGCGTTGGTCACGGCGAGCGCGTCGAGCTTGGCAGTCTCGACGGCGAGCGCGCCGAGCTTGGCTGCGGTGACCGCGAGGTTGTCGATCTTGGCCGTGGTGACCGCAAGGGCGCCCAGCTCCGCAGCGGTCACGGCGAGCGCGTTGATCTTGGCCGTGGTGACGGCAAGGGCCGCCAGCTTGGCCGTGGTGATCGAACCGTCCGGGATGACCGCGGTGGTGATCTCGATCTGGTCGAGAATCTTCACCCAGTAGAGCGAGCCTCGGATCGAATCGAGGGTCCCGGCCTCGACGTCGTTGGTCACGCCAGACGCGATCTCGACTTTCTGATCGGTCGACACGTAGACGACGCGGCCGATGTCGGCCTGCACGGGCGGGCTACCGCCAGCCAACATGCCGACGACGCCCTTGAAGACCTGGATGGTCTTGGCGGCGGCGGCGCCCGTGTTGTTCACGTGTTCGTCCGCCACCCCGACGACCTTCAGGCCGGCCGTGTCGGCGGCTGGCAGGGCATGTCCCGCGGCGTCGACGGCAACGAGCGCGCCCTTGAAAATTTCCGTGGTGGCGGCCATGGCCAGATCGATCGAACGACCTGTGTCGCGCATGGGAGCATTGCGGTCTGCGGTCTGCGGCATCAGTTACCCCTTACGCGTCGTAGTGGCGCGGTTTCATGGACTGCGGGTCGTCGACTCCATCGAGCTCGGTCCCGTTGATCGGATTGAATTTGGCGAAGTCAGCCGCGCTGATACCGAGCTGTTTCAGCTGGCTGTCGAGGATGGCGTTGCCTGCGGGGGCACCGGGCTGGGTCGGCAGCGGGACCACGACGGGCGGGGCACCCGCCGGGGTCTGCGGGGGCATGGAGGCCAAGAGGGCCGCCGCCTGGTCGAAGTTGCCCGCCGCGTAGGTGCGCAGCCGGACCTCGCACTCGGAGGCGACCGCATTGCCCGCAGCGTCGCGCGCCGGCGGCAGCCGGTTGGCGTTGTCGGCGAAGAGTTTGTCGATCCGCGCGCTGGTCTCGCGCGCCTTGATCACCGCGACCTTGTCGCCCAACTCGGCGAGCTGCTCGGCAGCCTGGCCCGCGGCGGCGGTCGAGGCAGCCGCAGCCGCCTTGTTGGCTTCGACGGCGGCCAGAATAGTGGCCAGGTCGGCGTCGGCGGGAAGCCCGAGTGAGATTGCTAGTTTGTCCATGCGTTCGACCTCTGGTTGCGCGGGGGGGTGCGTGCCCTGCAGTGTCTTGGTTGTATGCGCCGTCCCTGGCATTACCGCCGAGAGGGCTGATCTGATCTCGTCAATCCCGGTGCCGACCACGGCGGGGACGTTGACCCCGGAGACCTCGGTCCCGGAGACCTCGGTGAAGATGAACTCCACCCGGCCCAGCTCGTTGCCGTCCTCGTCGACCGCCAGATCGCCGGGAAAGTGTGAGCACACGGTAAAAATCGGGGCCTTGTCGATCGAGCACAGGATTGTATCCATGGTGCCGGGGGCCCAGCCGATCGAGAACCTGTCCAGGTTGCCGCGCAGGATGGCCGCGACCGCGAACGGGGCCGTCACGTTGGCCGTCATCTGGAATTCCAGGCCGCCCTCGATGGACTCGGCCTTGCTCGCCGTGATGGTGCCGGCGCGCGAGTCGAGGGCGTGCTGGTCGTGGTCCTTGAGTAGCGGCATCCCGACGAACGACCGAGCAAACTTGCGCAGCACGCCGGGCTTGAACCGGAGGAAGTTGGCGTTCGCTTCGCCCTCGACCTGCTGAAACGCCGTGAAATCGATCTCTAGCTCGACCACTTCGCCGGCTGCCAGCTGGGCCAGGAGCTCGCGGCGCTTACCTCGTGTGACGCTCTCGCCGTTGGCGCGGGCCTTCAGGACGGGCAGCAAACCATACAGGTCGTCGCACGGCCCGGTCGCCTTGTGGACAGGCCACGCCGAGCGGCAGATGTCGAGGGGGATCTCGGTCGGGATGGCGCGGGGGCTCACTCCCCGGATGCTGGGGGTGCTCCCTGATCATTGCCCGCAGGGGCTGCGGCGGCCATCGGCTTGGCGATCCGGTCGGGTGTCGGCGGGGTGCGGAGCTGCAGATCCTCGCGCACCTGCTCTTTGTCGATCTCGACGCCCAGCTTCTGCGCACCCTCGAACTGCTTGAGCCGCGAGTTGGGGTCGTTCTCGCGGGCGATGGCGATCTTGAGCCGCGGCATCGTCGCACCCTCGAAGCCGTTGAACCGGAGGAACGGGCGCGCGATATCTTCCTGGAACCGGCGCGCGACCAGCTTGGCATCCGCCACGACCAGATCGAACGAACGGGTTTCGTGGACCTTGCCGAGGGCGAAGCTGCCGGGGCCGCCGCTGTCCAGGATGAGGGTCGAGCCCGCGATCAACTTGCTGATCTCGGTGTTCGACTCGGCGACGATCGACCGGTGCAGGTTCGTATCCCCGGTCTGCGTTTCTTTGATCTCGACCTCGGTCTCCTTGCTCATGACCGCCTGGCCGTCTTCGCCGATGTTGGTGACCGTGTCTTCCAGCTTGCCGATCTGTTCCTCGGTTGCGTTCTCAGCGTGCAGGCCGAGCACGAGCGGGATGCCGAACTTCTCTGCGTAGATCACCCAGTCGCGCCAACTCCACCGCTTGAACATCGCGTACCAGGTCGCGGTCCGCATGAGGCCGGAGCGCGCGACCCGCGACGTGATGGGGCCGATCGCGTTGGTCGCGTAGATGAACCGGCCGGGCTGCAGCGGCTCGCCCAGCAGGGTCGCGGTCGAGTTGATGATGAGCGGGTTGTCGTCGGGGTCGAAGCTGATCCGGCGGTGCGGGACGGTGACGAACCAGGTCGGCAGGGTGTCGCGCCCGAACCGTTCCCACTTGATCTCGATGACGCTGTACCCGTAGTAGCGCGCGCCCACGATGAAGCTGATGGCGTCGCTGAAGTTGGTCAGGGTGAGGGCGTTCTGCAACATCTCGGCCGCCCGCAGGCTGAGCTTGTCGTCGGCCCCCGGCAGGACCTGCCAGTCCTTGCCCGCGACGGCCAGCGTTCTGGCCTCGACCACGCTGCGAAGGTGGCCATCGTTCTCGATGATGTCCTCGAACAGGTCGACCTGCTCTTGCCCCCAGCCCCATTCGGCGCTCCGGTAGATCGCAATCACCTTCTGCGGGGTCAGGCCGACGCCCGGGTGCTGGACGAACCGATCGAGGAACTCGACCTGCCGGGTCTGCAGCCCCGTGGGGGCCGTGACGGCGAGCGGGGGCGGGGGCATGTTGAGCCCCAGACGCGCAATCGCGGCGGCGGGGTCGCTTGCTACGGATCGGCGTCGGGGTGTCTGTGTGCGCATCATAGGCCCTGGAACTGGGATCGGCGGGTCCGCCGCTTGAGTGACTTGTAACGTACTCGGCTCACCTGACGGATGAGCGGGAAGGCCCGCCAGTTCGGGTAGCTCATGGCGTCGCAGATGTGCGATTCGTCCGCCCACCGCTTCGGCACCCCCGTCGCCCCGTTCAGCCACTTCTTGACCGCCTCGACCAGCTGGGGACACGCGTCCTCGTCGATCCGCACCTGGTGCAGACCCGCCTTGCTGGTGAATAGGCGGTTGTCGTTTTTCATGCGGTCCACCGTGAGCGGGTTGCGTTTCTCCTTCGTGTCGGGCACGTGGAGCCGGTGCCAGCCTTCCTCGCGGAGCGTCGCGTAACTGGTGCAGTTGGGGTTGTGCTCGCCGTCCTGCCAGGCGCCCGACGCGTCACAGATCAGCACGGTCGACTCGGGCAACAGGCCGTCCCGGTACATGGCCGCACTGAGGTCGCGCTCGTCCCCCAGCTCGACGACGTATTCGGCGATACACCAGAAGAACGGGCGCGCAGGGTCCCGCGAGTTGCGGTAGAGGCGGCGGCGCACGCCCGCCATGTGGGGGCTGCGCTGGAAGTCCAGCCCGACGATATCGGTCACGTTGCGCCCCAGGCCGATCTTGTAGGCGAAGTCGGCCGTGATGTCGCCCAGCTGGGGCGTCGGCGCGATGTTGTACCGGTAGTCGAACGCGTGATAGACCGCATTGATGGGCGGTTTGGGGATCCCCAACACGTCGATCTCCCAGTCGCGCACCGAGGTCTCGTGCTGCAGCGCATCCATGCTCGCCTGCTTGACGTGCGGGTTGTCCGTGTAGACGAAGTGAAAGGCCCGGCTGTTGACGCGGCGGCCCGCCTCGCACTCCTTGTAGAAGTTGTCGACCCAGACACCCTCGATGTTTTTGTTCGCCGGGTTGGCGGCCGTCACGACGATCCCGCCCGTGTCCGAGGTGCGCTCGCGGAGCCGACGGTGGGCGGTCTCCTGCACGTTCTGCCCCTCGTTCAGGAAGGCGAAGTCACAGCGCCCGCGTTTCAGCTTGGCGGGGTACTTGGCCGACCGGATGCGGCCCACCGCCCCGTTGATGCAGGTGTATGAGGCGCCCCGCTTGCCCTTGGCGAACCAGGCGTCGGGCAGAATACTGGCCAGTTCGGACTCAAGCTCCTCCGCCCGTTCGACCTCGACCTCCTGAACGAACCAGACGCGCGACTTGGGCACCGCGACCATGAAGGCGATGGCGAGATACAGGCCCAGGTAGGTCTTGCCGCTACGCGTGCCGCCCATCAACAGGACGGAGAAGATCGCAAGCGCGGCCGCGTTGTCGTCGCCCGCAAGGTAGGCGGTGAACCACTCCTTGAACCAGCGCGCGGCCTCGATCTGCCCGGGGTGGAGCCGGCACTGCAGGGTCGTCGTCGTCTCCCCCTCGACCCAACACTTGTACCGCTTGTGCCACCGACCGCCGACCGAGAAGATGATCGACATGTCGCGCTCGTCGACGAACTCGACGCAGAGATCGACGACGCGGGGGTCAGCTTGTTTCGGGTGTTCGGCCCCGAGGAGCGTCCGCGCGAATGGACTTCGACTGTCTCTTTTTGGCACTGGGGACCGTGGTTCCTTCGAGGGCGGCTTGCTTTTCGGTCTTGCGCTGGTCGTCCAGGATCATCTGCTTGGCCTGGTAGATCTCGTGGTTCGGGGTGGCTTGCGTGATCTTGGTGGCGAGCACGCCGGCCGCGTCTCGTCTCTCGCTCTCGCTCAGGCTCTCATCGGTCATCACACTATGCAGCATACGACACAGGGCGAGGTGGAGCCAACTGGAGCGGGCGAGGGCGTCGTCGGGCGGTAGGTCGATCGCGTCGTCGTGATCGTCGTCGAAGGTGAATCTAACGAGAGCCATAGCCCCGCCGCAGCGCGTCCCGGAACCGGGTGTCGCGTTTGCCCCGCTCGAATTCTTCGCGCGTCACAACGATCGGCATCCGCCACATCTGCCACCGGGTCGGCACCATGACGCCGCGCTTCGCGTCGTAGCGAAACGTGAACCACGGGCGGCCCATGGGGGTGTCAGCGAACCTACTCACCACCTCACCGGTTCCGCCCTCGGGTTGCGCGGCACCACCACGACGTCGTACATGCTGTCGAACTCGTCGCCGAAATAGACAAACTCCTCGGTCCACAGGGTGAAGCTGGGCGGCGCTGGGCCGAAATCCCAGAACCCGCAGTCGAGGGCGGCCTCGTCCGGGACCACGGCGACCAACCGGTCGAAAGAGTCGCCGTTTTCTTCCATCTCAGACAGGATCTTGCGTCGCCATGTCGCGGGCACCTGGCCCCAGTTGTTGCACATGCCAAGGTGGCGGCCGCTCTCTTTGCAGTCCGGGCAGGGGACGAGCGCTTGCTCAGTCATAGGAAACCAGCTTGCCGCCTTTGAGCGTGCCCATGAGCCACGCAGTCCCGACTCGCCAGAAAACGACGGCGTACTCCCACTCTCCGTCAACCTGCCGAGCCACGACGTTGGTAACGCCGGTATCGGTGTTTTCCAGGCAACCGATGTCCAGGTCCTTGTCCTCCCACCACTGTTTTGTTTTCTTCGCCATCATCTGCTCACCTTCTCAATCTCCAGCGGGGGTAGCCAGCCGTTCCAGCTCGGCGAACCGCGCCGCGTTCACGTACATCACGCCGTCAACGATCACGCCGCCGGCGGGCTCCGACTCGTTCGACTTGCACGCGCGCCGATGCCCGTCCACCCATGGCGCCGTAGCGATCCAGCCGGCGCAGTCGCACGCCTTGCGCTTCGTGAGCGGCACCATCTCGCTGACGACGACGGGCATGCCTCCGATCGGGATCTGGGAGTTCGCGCCCTTCATCGTCGCAGCCTCAGCACTTCGCCCAACAGCAACCGCCCGTCAGCGTATTTGACCCGGCTGTATTTTTCGTAGTGCACGCGGATCTCGACCAGCTTGTCCCTGGTCAGGGGTGACTCGATACACGTCGGCGGCGGGCACCGCCGATCAAGACAGTCACGACACCACAGGTGGGGATCGTTGGGCATGCTGGGGACGCAGACCCGCCCGAAGTTCTGATCGCGGTTGAGGCAGGTGACGGCGCGATCGGTCATGACTCGTGCTCCGTGACTCGTGGCTCGGTGGGTTTTTCGCAATAGTCGCACTGCAGAAACCCGTCGCGAAAAATGAGCTGATGGTCGGTGTGGTCGCAGGTTTTTCGGATCACGAGTGGCCCGGCCCGCTGTCGGAATAACTCCTGGATCTGGATCGAGTTGGCCAGTTCGACCTCGCGCAGGTCTAGGATCCGATCCATGCGCTCGGTGTGCAACTCGAGCGCCTCAGCGATCCTGCCCAACTTGTCGACGATTGCTGCGCTCATGGTTGCGACTCCACCGGGACCGACAAGGAAATATCTTCCTCGACCAGTTCGCACGATGTCCACCCGTGGAGGGCGCCGGTCGCCTCGTTCGGATCGCGCGCCACGACAAGGCGCGCAAACAGGGTGTCGGTCCCGGGCATTCGATACGACACCCGGTACAGGTTGTCACCCGCCACCACGAATCGTTCTCTCTCCGCCATCTCGCCGCGCACCTTGATCGGCCCCGTGCCCGTCACGATCTTGTCGCGCGAGTCAGCTGCCGCTACTGCGGCTGCGATGGTGGCCTCGACCATGATGGCGCTCGGGTTGTAGCCTGTGGGGACCTCGACGGTTTCGGCCGATGGGCTCGGGGCGAAGTATTCACCGGTGACCCCGACGGGCGCGAGGCTGCAATCAGGCCGGTGGTGCGGGCTCGCATAGCCGCAGCCGGTGCACTGGTTGTCCTTGTAGGTCACAGACCGCTCCTTTCCCGATTGATCAGCGTGTGGGGTGTGAGTTTGTCAGTCATGTCAGCCCTCCCATGGTTCGCCGTCCCCGTGCCTGAGCAGTTTGCCTGCCTCAAAGGTGTGCGTGTCCGACCGCAACCGGAACTCCCAACCGTGGTCGTAATTCATCATGCACTCACCGACGACCTCACCGTTGATCTTAAACTCGAACCAGTTGTGGCAGTCTTCGTATTCAGAGGATGCGGTGCCGTCTGGGAGTTGCGATCCCGTGAGGCTGCCGCAGTCGTCCGAGTAACCGGCGCCTACGAAATGGTGCGCAAACTTGTCGTCATCAATCATTCGTGTCGTGTCCTTTCAGGGTGTCAGTTCGCCCGCCTTGACCATGCGGAGCGTCTCGGCCAAGTAGTCGCGCATTTTGATTGCGTGGGTGTTGAACAGCTC
>SDBT01001801.1_pt1 | contig 38289 bp, 35 predicted proteins | sample 2277101 | NCBI WGS metagenome assembly SDBT01 (sample SAMN10404973, study PRJNA504765) | marine sediment metagenome | isolation source: marine sediment core GS10_PC15, 103 cmbsf | place: Arctic Ocean: Southern Knipovich Ridge | collected 2010 | reverse complement strand
CCGTCAATTTTGCCGTTCTCACCAAAAAGGAAATCTTCAAGGTCGCCATCGCTGGGCCGGCAACCAATATACTGCTAGCCCTTGGGCTGGCAGCGGCCTTTCACCTCTTCGCCCTGGCGGCCCATCCTGCGATAGGCGATTTTGTACTGTTTGCGATACTGATCAACCTTATCCTGGCTATATTTAATCTGCTGCCGATACCACCGCTGGATGGCTCAAAAATGGTTTATGCCTGCCTGAAATCCCCCGCCGCCATCAAAGCCTATATGAATTACGCCCGGTTCGGAATGATCATTCTTATACTTTTCATAGTTGTATTTGACGGGTTCGAATTGATTTTTCCCGTTGTCGCGGTGATCTATAACCTGCTAATGCTTCCGCTGCCGGCGATATAACCCATTACTATACTGAAAAACAGGTTTTTTAGGGTTCCGAGGCTCGCTTGGCCGCAAAAGGGCACCCACCCATAACTGACCGGTTACAAAAAAAAGATATTTTCAGCTTGCATTACAACTTTCGAATGTATTATAAAGTGAATTGAAGATTTAAGAAATGGGTATTTGATCTTGGGTGCGTTGCCCAATACTGTCGAAATACCTGTGAACGGTTACAACTAAACTTTTATTAGGAGTAAGTAAGATGAAAAAGTTACAAAAATTTGCTGTGCCTTTATTGTTATTTTTAGTATCAGTTTCTTCGATGGCCCTCGGCCAGAAAAATTTGAAAGTGTTCATTTCAGTTGATATGGAAGGTATTTCAGGTGTCGTTGATTGGACGGATGTCTCAGGCAGTGATGGTGATTACCAGTATTTCAGGAAAGTGATGACAAAAGAAACTAACGCCGCTATTGAAGGAGCACTTGAAGCTGGTGCGACAGAGGTCATTGTGAGGGATTCTCATAGCAATGCTCGAAATATATTGCCGGAAGAACTGAATCCGGAAGCCAAACTTTTGAGAGGCTGGGTTGGCGGGCCTTTAGGTATGATGGATGGTATCGATGAAACCTTCGATGCTGTTATATTTATTGGATATCACGCAAAGGCCGGAACGCCCAACGCCGTTTTGGAGCACACAATGAGTTCCAAGAATATAACCGATATAACAATAAATGGCATTTCGTGTCCTGAGTCAGGCTGCAACGGAATGATAGCAGGATATTTTAAGGTTCCTGTTGTATTTCTTTCTGGAGATCAGGCTGCCTGCGATCAGGTTAAAGCTATTTTTGGTAATATCGAGACTGTACCCGTGAAAAAAGGTATTGGCGCCGCTGCTTTGAATCTTCATCCGAAAAAATCACGAGAACTTATTAAGAAAGGCGTAAAAAAAGCTCTTGGAAGACTCAGCGATTTTAAACCATTTGAACTCACCGGTCCATATAAAATAGAGGTTACCTATAAAAATGAGGAAAAGGTGTATAAAGCCGCCCTCTGGCCGGGGGCCACAAGAACCGGAGACTGGACGGCTACTTACACAAGTAATCAGTTCCTGGATATAATAAAGTTTTTGGGATCAAATTTAGAATAGAACTTCTGCCTTAGCTCGCTGGGACTTAACTGTTAGCAATACACATTGACGATTTCAAGAGAATTCGTAAAATTTATTTCAGGTGGCTAAAATATTACCTTTTTATAAGAAATCCCATTATAAACACAAGTGCAAACATGACTACATTAAACCAATTTGACTTGAAGGCAACTCTGTTGTCACTGACAATATGATATTTTCTCTTCTTGCCATCGGTGTCATTGCCTAACAATGAACTCTTGGAGATATTTAACGGGAGTTATTGCAAATAATTAAACTTGAATCTGGTTCAATGCCTCATCGAGTGCCCTGATCGCATCGTCCGTACCCTCCAGGCCGACCGAATACCTGACCATGTTATCCTTCACTCCCGCTGCTTTTCGTTCTTCGCTGCTCATCTGGGCATGTGTAGTTGTAGCGTTATGTACCCAGACTGTATAGCTTCCGCCTAAGTGTGTAACCTGAGCGCCAAAATCAAAAATCTGTGCGAACTTCTTTATTTCCTCCAGGCCACCCTTGACATTAAAGCTCATCAGATATCCATAGCCATTAGTTCCATCGGGCAGCTTCATAAGTTTTTTGGCGATCTCATGCTGTGGATGACTCTTCAGGCCGGGATAGTTTACTGATTCGATCATCGGATGGCTTTCCAGAAAAGTGGCAATTGTCATAGCTTTTCGGCAATGCTCTTTCATCCTGATTCTGATAGTGCCCATCTCATCCCAGATAATCATGGAATTGTATGGCGAAATACACGGCCCCATATTTCTAAAATGACCGCCTTTTAGTTTGTTTACAAAATCATCCTGCAGTTCTGGAATATTCGTGACAATCTTTTCTTTTGCTACTATCACGCCGCCGATAGCCCTGCAGCTGCCGTTTGAGCTCTTCGATGTAGAATGAACAATAATGTCGGCACCGTGTTCGAGCGGCCGGAGGAGCGCCGCGGAAGCAAGTGTTGAATCAACTATGATTGGAATATTATGCGAATGAGCCAAATTAGCCAAGGAGGGTATATCGGAAACAAATAATATTGGATTGCTTGGACACTCCACAAAAAGAAATCGAGTATTTGAATCGATTTTTTCTTCCCATTCTTTCAGGTCCCAGGGCTGCTCTACCCATCTTACATTCCAGCCGGATTTTGGATACGTAACATTAAAGAGCTGCTCTGAACCTCCATATACCCTGTTGGAAGAAACAAAATTATCGCCCGGTTTTAAGAATGCCATTGTAGTCATCATAATTGCCGACATTCCCGAAGATGTGCAGAGTCCCTGTGTAAGCTCAGGTATACCCAATCCTTCTAAGGCAGCAAACTTCCAGGCCAGGTGGTCGGGGGTGACATTGTCTATTCGAGAATAGATTTTATTGGGGTCGTTAGTGGTCTGGTATGATAAAAGCAAGGCTCCATCCAATAAGCTGTCAAAAGAGCCCCCTGCCGTAGTCATGAACAAAGGCAATGTTAAAGACTTGTAACGCTGCATGTCTTCTTTGCCGTATAAACCCCACAAGGCCACAGTATCGAAGGCCTGATTTTTTGTCGCCCTCATCTGCTCCTGGCGCATCTTTATGGTTGCATCACTGCGCTCTTTGAAAAACTTCTCTTCACTTTGAGATGTCTCGAGAACTTGCAATTGATCCTTAAGTTCCGCAACCTTTTTTCTTAAAAAACGGCTCTTAGACATTCTAACCGGGATTTCCCATATACCTTTGTATACCTTAGCACCGCTACACCACTGAACCTCTTTGCTAATAGAATATCACATCTGTCTCGAAAACTCAAGCTTTCCAGCTTCATTTTGAAAAGGCATAATTAAAGAGGCATAATTAAAGGTGTCAGCCTGCCCCCTGGGGGGAACCTTTTTCAGTCCTTCATTTTCAAAAATCCTCAAGCACCATCCCTATTTTACATGGACAACAATTTCGACCCTTCTGTTCTTTGCCTTCCCGCTGGTCGTTGAGTTTGATTCTACTGGATGACCCTGGCCAGCGGCAACCGCACGGATGCGTTCCGGACGAATTCCGCGGTTGCTAAGATACCTCAGGACGGCAAGTGCGCGTTCTGCCGAAAGTGCCCAGTTGTCCTTCCACAGTTTCTTGCTTTTTTTGATTGGGTCTGAATCGGTATGTCCGACGACATCAATGTCGTTACCGCTGTACTTATTATGCAGTACCTTCAAAATTCGGTCAAGCTCTCCGCTGTATGTCTTGCGGAGCGAAGCACTGCCAGGCCGGAACAATATCTCGTTTTCGAGAGTAACGGTAATCGTACCCGCCTCTCGATCATACCTGACATCCATCCCATCAAATCCTGTCGCCTTGTCTATGCTGCTTTCGGAAAGTTTTCGCTCAAGTTCCTCGATGGTCTGCTGGCTGGTGGTAAGCTGCACGGAAAGATTGGTCCTTTCACCGTCGAAATCCTCAAGCGATGTAACACAGTTTTCATACCGCCCTTTCAAATTCTCATGCTCGACATTGAGACCTTTGTACTTCTTCTCCCAGTTCGTACATCCTGAAAGAATCAGCACCCCACAAAGGCAGACAGCAATCGACAATTTTTTTCCCGCAATAGTGCTCATAATTGACCTCCATTTCATAAAAAAGTCGTCTCGTTTATATCACATCCAACCTGATTTTTTCTTATAAATACAGAACTCTCAGGAAATTCCTGAACCAGTCGTGGAATATCATAACTGAAAATACACCCATTGACAAGAACGGACCATAAGGAATTTGTCTTCTTTTTTCAAAAAACATTTGGTACCCCGCCCATGCCAGACCGAAAAACGGTGCCACGAAGAATGCCACACCTACGCAAAATGTCCCGGCGACCGCCCCTGCAGCCCCCATAAGGTGTACATCGCCAAGTCCCATAGCCTCCTTGCCGAACGCCAGAGTACCAAGTATTCTTGTCGCCCAGACTATCGAGCAACCGATAAAATATCCCCACAAACTGCCAAACAGCCCATAAGTAACAGAATGCTGTGAGAAACCCGTCCACCATCCTGCAAAAGATTCGACCCTGCTGAACAGGAAAAAAACCGCAAAAGCACAAATCAGAACCGGAAGAAGGAATATTACTTCCTTTAGCACCTCAAGACGGTGATTGAAGTTTTTTTCATCTTCCGATTCACCTTCTTTTAATTCGTAGCTGGCAGGAATTATTTTTGCGGCTAAACCGGCCAGCGATAATATCAGCCCGATCGCAGCGCCCGCGGCGGCGGCGGCGATCGCTGGAGAACATTCGGGAAATAACCGCCAGTGGTGGATGACCTCCGGGGCAATTACAAAACCGCTGAACGCAGAAGCGATCAGACCGACGGCGGTAACGAACCAGCATATCGAAAGCGGTATCACCCATAATTCAAGGTCGATAGCAGATGCCGCAATGAAGGCGGAAAGCATCGTTATATGGACAAGGTAAATCAGCCAGCCGCCATTTAAAAATGCCTCAATACCATCTGCTCCGCCTATCTGGAACCGGCGAATACCAACGATGAAATACAAAACGAAAACACCGGTAAACATCAGACCCGTCAAAAGCTCAACCACAAAATACCTCGGAGAGATCTTTGCCTTGCAGTATCTGCATTTGCCTAAGAGCAGGAGCCACGAAAAAAGCGGTATGTTATCATAGAACCGTATCGGCCTGGCGCACGCCGGGCATGCCGAACCCGGAGACACCAGCGATTTATCCCGCGGCATACGGTATATAACGACATTCAGAAAGCTGCCTGCGCAGGCACCGAAGGCAAACGAAAAAACAATCCAAATCCATTCTACAGGCACAATAACTCCTTTTACTGATACAATCCCAGTATCGGAAATTATACCGGTTTTACTCTACCTTACTTTTTCCTTTTTTTACCGTCAACGGCCCCGGCGACTTTCATTTGCAAACCAAACAGGCGAATGAAGCCGGTAGCATCGGTTGGTTCATATTCGGCGCCCATACTGAAACTTGCCAGGTCGCTACGGTACAGGCTGTTTTTGCTTTTAACACCCGCGGGTGTACATCTGCCCTTAAATAGTTTCAGTCTGGTTGTGCCGGTTACCGGAAGTTGGGTCTGGTCAACGAATTTATCCAGGGCAACGCGAAGTCTGCTGAACCACTTGCCGTTATAGACCATATCCGCATATTTCAGAGCGATAGCCTGTTTGCAGTGCAGCGTATCCCTGTCCAGCGTAATACTCTCCAGCAGCTTATGTGCCGTTACGAGTATTGTCCCGCCGGGCGTTTCGTACACACCGCGTGACTTTATTCCGACAAGACGATTTTCGACCAGGTCGTCCTGACCGACACCGTGTTTGCCGCCGATCTTGTTAAGTGTCTCGATCATTTTCACCGGCCCTGTCGCCCTGCCGTTGATACTTACCGGAACGCCCTCTTTGAAACCAACCTCTACATATTCAGGTTTGTTCGGTGTCTTTGAAACCGGGTTGCTGATAACGAACAAATCGTCCTTCGGCTCGTTCCACGGCTCTTCAAGGTCGGCCCCTTCGTGACTTATGTGCCAGAGGTTTCTGTCGCGGGAATATATCTTCTTCTTACTCTGTTCGATTGGGATATTATGTTTTTTGGCATAATCGACGGCTGCCTGGCGAGAGGTAAGTTCAAAATTCGGGTCCTTCCACGGTGCGATAATCCGCAATGACGGGTTAAGTGCCATAAAGGTCAGTTCGAACCGCACCTGGTCATTGCCCTTACCGGTGGCTCCGTGGGCAACCGCGGTAGCGCCTTCGGCTTCGGCAACATCGACCTGGTGTTTCGCTATCAGAGGCCGGGCGATACTGGTGCCAAGCAGGTAGTCATTTTCATAAATCGCTCCGGACTTGAGCATTGGCCAGACGTAATCGGTTACGAACTCCCTGCGGAGATCCTTTACCACGCACTTTACCGCACCTGTGGCGAGAGCCTTTTTCTTTATGCCGTCAAGCTCATCACCCTGTCCCAATTCAGCGGCAAAAGCGATTACATCATAACCATAAGTCTCCTTCAGCCACGGCAGGATAACGCTCGTATCCAGCCCGCCGCTGTAAGCAAGAACAACCTTTTCATTTTTTTTCTTAGCCATTGATTTCTATCCTACACTTTATTTAATATCGAATTAACGCCAACCTGCAATATACAATATGCAATCTACAATATCAACTGCCAAGACAATCAAAAACGGTTTTTCGCATAATACCCATAATCTGTTCGTCGGCATCTGAGCCGGTAAAAATCTTATGCTGCGCCATTGCCTGTCGGATAAACATCTCCGCTCCGCAAACTGTTTTGGCCCCAGCGGCTTTCGCATATTTCAGCAGCAGCGTTTCGGCTGGATTATAAACTGTATCAAAAACCACCATATCGCCGCTGATAGCCGATTTAGGTACGGGGGAGGCATCTATATCGGGCTGCATTCCGATACTTGTGCAGTTGATCATAATATCAGCGCTGCAGTCAGCCGCAGCATCGAGCGGAGCGGCCTTTGCGCCAAATTCGCTACCCAGCCCTTCGGCTTTGGAAAGGGTTCGGTTATAAATCGTAACCTTTGCCCCGACATCGCACAGCCCTGCAACGACCGCACGGGCCGCACCGCCCGCACCGATGACCGCAACTTTGGCGCTATGCAGATCATGCCGGCCAATCCCCATCGCCGAGACGAGAGCATCGATGGCTCCGGCATAGTCGGTATTGTAGCCGCTGAGAAGCCCGTTAAAACCAACCTTCAATGTATTGACCGCACCAATCGCAACGGCCAGCGGGTCAATCTGGCCGCCTGTCTTTTCAAGATATGCGATCGCGTTTGCCTTGTGAGGTTTTGTAACGCTGAACCCGGAAAAACCGAGCTGCGTTCTGGTAACTATGTTCTCGATAAATTCGTTAAACTCCGCCTTTCCGCCATCAATCAGGATGGGAAGAAAAAGACTGTTGCGGCTGGCAGCGGCAAAGCCGGCGTTAAATATGGCTGGGCTGAGTGATTGGGCCACCGGACTTCCGATTAGTCCGAACAGCGTCGTATCCGTATCGACATCGTTCCAGCGAAACAAACCTTTCAGTTGCGAAGCGGTTATCTGGCCGGGCGCGGTCGCGGATTCTTCGTTTGCGCTTGCAAAAGTCAAAAACGAACCCAGTTTGCCCGCCAATACCCTGCTGATGAGCCCGGCGGCGCCCATACATAGTACTATCGCATCGCCGGACTTGCTGGCTAATAAATCAAACGCATCAAAGCAGTCGTTTATATGATTGGCTGTATACACAAGTTTTGGTATTGCAGTCGGAGCGGTTTCGACGATACGATCATATAGGCCAGGCAGGTCCGCGAATTTTCCAGCAAAATCGTGCGCTGATAGTATCAATCTTGTTTTGCTGTGGGTCTTGAGAACGGCCTCCAGCCGCTGCTGCGTATCACCAGCCAGAAATGTATCATATTCACAGTCAATGAAATCGGCACCAGCTTCAATCGCCTCAATGAGAATTTCGACCCTGTGTGCCAGCGGCCAATCGTTTGCTCCCCCCTGGGTCTTATCCCTGCAGGTGGCTATTACCGGCAAATCCGCCTCTTTGGCACAGCCTAAAACCTCCTGCACCGAATCGGCATTCAAATCCGTAAGGTAATCAAGGCGCAATTCAACCATCTCTGCGCCACTGGCGGCAGCAGAAGTTATCTGCCCTCGCATCAGGGCAGGACTATTACCTGATATTGCTATTGCAAGATATGCCATAATGGAGATTTATACCCAAAAACCGGAAAATTGCAAGCAAAAACATTGGCCACCGCACGGGTCGGCTGGACTTTTAGATTATCTGCTGCATCGCACTTGCGAGGCTCTCGATTTGGTCGGCGGTATGGTCCGATTGGAGAGAAATTCGCAGCCGAGCGGTTCCCTTGGCAACGGTAGGAGGCCTTATCGCTACGACGAAGAAACCCGCATCAAAAAGTTTTTCTGAAACTTCCACCGCCTTTTCAGCGGAGCCAAGAATAACAGGTACGATATGAGTAGAGCTGGAGGCTGTATTGAAACCGGAGCCGGCGAGTTTTGTTCGCAATAAATCGGCGTTTGCAGATAAACGCTGCCTCCTTTGCGGCTCGGTTTTTACAATTTCAAGTGCCGCCAAAATCGCCGCGCAGTTTGCGGGTGTCGGAGCGGTGGTATAGATAAATGGCCTTGCTGTGTTTATCAAGTAATCGATCACTACTTTGTCCGCAGCGACAATTGCACCGGTCGCGGCGAATGCCTTACCCAGCGGCGCGATTATTATATCAACCTCATCGGCCAAACCCGACTGCTCGGCCAATCCTGCTCCCGTTTTGCCAACACAGCCGACGGCGTGAGCCTCATCGACAATCAAAATCGCACCGTACTTTTTCTTCAATTCTACCAGCGCTTTCAAATCGGCGGTATCGCCATCCATCGAAAAAATTGTTTCTGTAACGATAAATTTGCGGTTATGGCCCGGCTGGGAAAGATACTTTTCCAACTTAGCCATATCTTCCCGGCGGTAAGTGTGAAACTGCGCATCGCTGCTTTTTACCGCATCGATAATTGATGCGTGGTCGAGCTTGTCCATTAGAACGATATCGCCTTTGGTTGGTATGGTTTTCAGCAGGGCCTCGTTTGCCGTCCAGCCGGACGGAAACAGGAGTGATGATTCTTTACCGAAAAATTCGGAGAAAGTCTGTTCGACCTCGGTATGAGGTTTCATCGTACCACTTATCAGCCGCGACCCTGCCGCTCCACTTCCATATTTACCCACGGCTTCGCTGATGGCGGCGGCTATCCGCTCATCACCAGCTAAACTGAGATAATTATTACTGCAAAACAGGATTTTTTCGCCGCTATCGGAACCGGCAAAACGGACTATTGGCCCTTGAACAGATTCGATACAACGAAGTCTGCGATAAAGACCGGCGTTTTTCAAGCCGGAAAGCTGTTTTTCAAGATAGTCGAATGTATTCATTTTTTTTATATGGTTAAAGCCAATTTTGCCGATATTATAAGCATAAACGCAGGATTGGTATAGTTGATTTTTAGGGAAATAATGGGAATTTACGACAGAGATTACGGCAGAGACAATTATGATGGTGGCAAACAGGTACGCTTCACCCTGCCGGCGATAACACCAGCGGTCAAAATGATCCTCATAATCAACATAGCGGTATTCCTGCCCTGTTATCTGATACCCTCTGTCGAGCAGGCTGTCTTTGGATTGTTTTCAGTATTTCCAGTCGACACCTTCATGAGTTTGCAAATATGGCGGCTGGTAACATATCAGTTTCTGCACGATGGAGTTCGTCATATCCTTTTCAATATGCTGATACTGTACTTTTTCGGGCCGATGCTGGAGAAAATGTGGGGGAGCAAAAAATTCGTAAAATTTTATCTTATCTGTGGTGCCTGCGGCGGGGTTCTTTATACTCTGCTGGTCATGTTAGGGTATATGGGCGTCGGGTACCTGGTTGGTGCATCCGGGGCGATTTATGGAATGTTGGCGGCAGGTGCTGTGCTATACCCGAATATGCGGGTGTACTTTTTAGGATTTTTTCCGATACCGATGAAGGTACTTGTGATAATCCTTGCCGTAATGAGTCTGCTCTTTACCATACGCGGCGATAATCAGGGCGGCCAGGCGGCACACCTTGCAGGTTTAGCAGCAGGGGCAGTTTACATGCTATGGCCGAGATGGCAGCAAACCAAAAAGAATCGCCAACCAGAGCGAATCAAATGGGAGAGCAAGATAAATCAGCAGCGCACCTTCCAGGCCGATATTGACAGAATCCTCGACAAGGTCCACAGGGATGGGATATCATCTCTTAGCCGCAAGGAAAAGAAGATGCTCCGCGAAGCCACCAAACGAGAGCAAAAATACGGTTAGCAATTATTCGGTATTTTTCTGTTAGGTGCGCTTCGATGGTGTCGGCTGATAAATCGGCACCGCAATCCCACTCAATAAAATATCCGCCATTAATAACTTTTGCGAACGCATCTTTGTTTTTTAAATCGGCAAACGCTTCAAGCTCCAAATAGGGCGTTACATCGAAAATGCCAACACGGCCGTCTTCGGCGACGATTTGAAGCGTGCAATCTGAATTGGGTTTAACCTCAGCAATTCTCATTGGTCTGACCTTTTGATTCTGTCGGTATCGAGAAAAGTCCCTTGAAGGAGTTCGGCAAAAATACCTTGTCAGCGGGGTTCTTTGATATCGCCTCAAACCCATCAAGATACTTTTGAGCGACCAGTATCTGCACCGCATCCTGTTTTAGCCCGTTCTTTGCGAGGGTAGCCAGATATTCTCCCTCGGCCTTTGCGATCAGCGCAAGTGCCTTTGCCCTGCCCTGTGCGATGAGAATGTCGGACTGCTGCTGGGCTTCTGCAAGCTTTACCTTAGCCTCTGCCTGGCCCTCAGCTTCGGAAATAAATGCCCGTTTCCTTCTTTCAGCATCCATCTGCTGGAGCATTGCGGTCGAAACATTTTCGGCGGTTTTCAACTCCTGTATCTCGACGCGCGTAAATAATATGCCCCACTTCTTTGCTGTATCGGACAGCTGGGCGGCGATTCGCTGGTTTAGTTCCTGCCGTTCGGAAAGAACCGTATCAAGATCCAGGGCACCGATATTTGAACGCAGTGCATTAAGAGCAATATCAGCTACTGCCTGCGGTAAAATATCAACCTCATAGAGTACCCTGCGCGGGTCAGTAATGCGCCAATAGACGCTGGCATTAGCGGTAATTGGGACATTATCCTTCGTATGACACTGCCTGGAAGGAGTATCGGTCTGCTGTTCGGTAAGTTCCATCACCCAGCCGTCCTTGTTGGCGGTATCGCCCCAACTGTCAAGTGAGCGGACATTTTCTACCATTGGCAGGCGGAACCTGATGCCGGCCCGCTGAATCCTGCTGAACTTGCCGAATCTTTCGATAACTACACAATGCGACTGAGGTACAACATAGACAAGCTGCATATTACAGGCCCCTTTCTGATTATTTTATGGTTAAGATCCCGTCTTTAACTTCGACAACTTCTACACTCTGACCCTGCTGAAAACCTTCCGGATTATCGATCGGCCACAGGTCACCTTCAAGTATAACCATCTTTTGCTGTTCGATTTCCTTGATTTGACCGGCCATGCCTACAAGACCATCGGTGCCGGATCGGTATTTATCCGGTGCGATTTTGCGGTTTATCACCTGCTGAATGAACTTCCTGAAGAACAGATAATGGGCCGTAACAATCACAAACCAGCAGACGATACCTATTATAATCTGGTACATAAAATGCAATTGCACATTGGAAGCGACTATGTAGGCAAGGATTATGTAGGCAATATGGGTCAGGATATCGGTTGCGACGAAAAAATCCAGAATGATAAGGATTATCGCCAGAAGCAGGAGCGTATGGTTAAGTGTTAGTGCCCAAGACAGAATAAAGGAACTCATATTGACCTCCGTGCTAGGGTGGGCCGTGCCCACGCTGTGTACTGGTCTATTATTATTTTGGTCCCATATTTTTTTCAAGCTCTTCAATCAATGTCGGCAGTTCTTCTTTCACTGTCCGCCAAACGATATTCAGGTTTATATCAAAATATGCGTGGATAAGCCGATTTCGCATACCCGTCATATCTTCCCATTGGATATGAGCAATATCACTTTTGCATTGCGTTGATACCCTCGTTGCTGCTTCGCCGATTATCTCAAGACAGCGAACAAGCGAATGCACCAGTTGCCTGTCTGAATTGAGGTCTTCACGATCCCGCCCGACTGTATATCCAACAGCTTCTTTTGCAGCTTCAAGCATATGAACCAAACGGTTCAGGTCCTGTTTATCCGGCATATTGCAACTCCGCGGTTTGAATAACTTCCTTACGGAAAAGGCGGCTGATATCCTCTGGCGTTCGCAGGTCAACTTTTCTGTTTAGTATTCCGGAAAGCTCATTTTCCATTCCAGCCAGCCTGATGAAGCCAGGCTCTTTGCCACATTCAAAATCAACAAGTATATCAACATCACTTTCAGGCGTAAAATCATCCCTAAGTGCCGAGCCGAAAACTGACAAACGGACAATCTTATTTCTCTTACAGAAATCCGCTATTTTCTCGCCTGGAATTGTAATATTCTTATTCATTGTCCAAATAATCCGTACACACTGATACCAGTTGAAAATTAACCCCTCACCCAGATAAATAGAGCAAGCCGCACCCACACTGGGTGCGATTATAGCAAAAGCGGCGTAGCAATCAAATAATAATCTTAAAAAACTTCCGCCGAAGGTGCGTAAAATAAACTCTTGCAAAAGACCGTTTTACGGGTATACTGTCTCTTTCACAGTGTGAGTAAATTCTGATTTGAGAGGTCTAAAGATGGGAACTGCTGAAAGTACAAAGTTTGATGGAATCGTAGAGGCTGTTAACCCGGCTCTGCCGCATAAAATTGCTGATATTTCACTTGCCGAATGGGGCAGGAAAGAATTGAACCTGGCCGAAAACGAGATGCCCGGCCTGATGGCTGTCCGCCTCAAATACGAAAAAGACAAGCCCCTGGCTGGTTTTAAGATAATGGGTTCTCTGCATATGACAATACAGACGGCTATGCTGATAGAGACCCTGGAAATACTCGGTGCCGATGTTCGATGGGCATCGTGCAACATATTCTCAACGCAGGACCACGCAGCGGCAGCCATCGCAAAGGAAGGCCGCAGCCCGGTATTCGCCTGGAAGGGTGAGACCCTGGAAGAGTACTGGTGGTGTACCGAGCAGGCTCTGACCTGGCCGGACGGGTCGGGACCGGATATGATAGTCGATGACGGTGGGGACGCAACTATGATAGTGGTATGGGGCGGGAAGGTAGAAAAAGATCCTTTACTGCTGAACAAGGAATATGACAATCATGAATTCAAAGTCGTTATGAACAGGCTTGCGGCAAGCGTAAAGGCCCACAGCGACAAATGGACAAAAATACAAGCAAACCTCCGCGGAGTATCGGAAGAAACAACGACGGGCGTGCATCGGCTCTACCAGATGGCAGAAACCGGCGAACTGCCTTTTGCCGCGATTAATGTAAATGATTCCGTTACAAAATCCAAGTTCGACAACCTTTACGGCTGTAGAGAGTCACTGGCCGACGGCATCAAACGGGCAACGGATGTTATGATAGCCGGTAAGGTAGTTGTCATTTGCGGCTATGGCGATGTCGGCAAGGGATGCGCACAATCGATGAAAGCATTTGGCTCAAGGGTACTGATTACCGAAATCGACCCGATATGCGCGCTGCAGGCCTCGATGGAGGGATACGAAGTCGTTACTATGGAAACCGCCGCGGCGATTGGCGATATATTCATTACCGCCACCGGATGCTGCGATGTGGTAACCGGTGAACATATGGAGCAGATGAAAAACGAGGCGATACTATGCAACATCGGACATTTCGATAGCGAGATAGATACGAATTATCTGCTGACAACCGATGGCTGTAAGATGGAAAATGTCAAACCGCAGGTCGATAAGTGGACCCTCAAATCCGGCAACTCAATCCTGCTTCTGGCCGAGGGTCGTTTGGTTAACCTTGGCTGTGCCACCGGCCATCCGAGCTTTGTAATGAGCTGCAGTTTTACCAACCAGTGCCTTGCCCAGATCATGCTTGCCAAAGAAGATTTGGAACCGAATGTCTTTACCCTTCCAAAGAAACTGGACGAGGAGGTCGCAAGACTGCACATCGAAAAACTCGGAGCAACGGTTTCCAAACTAACCGATAAGCAAGCCGAATATCTCGGTATCAGCGTAGATGGACCGTACAAACCGGAATCTTACAGATATTAACTCAAACGAAGTATCTAATCGGCAGGACCTATGGACGATAACGACAGCAAAGAAACATTGCCCTCAATGAGCCTCGGGGACCATCTCGATGAACTTCGCACCCGGCTGATGCTCGCCATAGCCGGATTGGTCATCGGGCTGATAATCTGCCTGTTTTTCGGCAGGTTTCTCGTTGGCATTCTGGAAGCTCCTTATAATATAGTGATAGGCGAATCTGATAGCAGTACAAACCTGCAAACGATTCAGCCTTCCGAAGGTTTTCTCGTATATATCAAAATATGCCTTTTTTTTGGTCTTTTACTTTCGTCACCATGGGTTTTTCGGCAAGCATGGCTGTTTGTTTCATCTGGGCTATATCGTCGCGAAAGAAAGTTTGTTCACATAGTAGCTCCCATAAGCGCACTGTTATTTGTTGGCGGTGCAATTTTCTTTCTAAAAATTATCGCTCCGCTTGCTATTGGCTTTTTTGTGAAATTCAACGAGGCACTCTCCCTGTTATCCAACTGGACATTTCAAAACTATATAAACATGATCCTCATTCTTACTTTGGTTTTCGGCCTTGGTTTCCAGATGCCGATAGCGATAGTCTTCGCGGAGAAAATAGGACTCGTCACAATTAAGGTACTTGCCAGTTCTCGAAAGTTTGTCGTTCTCGGATTGGTGGTAATAGCTGCAATAGCTACCCCGCCGGATGTGATTTCCCAAATCGCCCTGGCTGTACCGTTATACGTGCTTTACGAGGTAAGCATATTGATATGCCGGATATCGAGAAAACGGAAGAAGCAGTAAAATGCACCTGCTTATGACCTGTGCATAAATGAACGGTCCATTTGTACGCGAGCCCTTAGCTGTCATCGTCTTCAGTCTGGTCGGTGTCGTTATTCTCGTCATCTTCGGAGTTTATCACATCGGAGATTTCGTTTTGCCCTTCCTTAACACCTTTTTTGAAAGAAGAAAGGCTTTTGCCGGCCTTGCGTGCGATTTCCGGTAATCGTCTGCCAAATATGAGAACTGCAACTACCAGCACAACGCCCCACTCAAACGGCCCCATCATAAAAGCAAGTATATTTTGCGTTTGTTCAATCATTTTTATGTCCTTTAAAATAACAGGTAAGGTCAAACCGACCATCTTGCCCAAAACCAATCAACTCCAAAGCATAATACCTCAAATCCGCCCAACTGTCAACCATAAGTATTCAGCCATTTTTAAAATTTCACTTATGCTCGTCCAAAATCGTCCCATAATCAGAAGAAAAACGGATTTCAGGCCTTTTATCGGGTTTTTGTGGAAGCTATTCGAAGGAGTCGAGCCATTTGAACGGCAAGTTAAACTGAACCGGCGGCTGCGGAGAATGTGAAACCAGCCAGCGTAATTTCCCGAAAATATCGGCCCATCCGGAAAATATCCATTGTCATTCCGGGGTAAATGTAGTAAAACTATTGACGTTGCAGAAGGAGATTGTGACCCTTAAATGTTAATATAAATGGTCTAAGTTTTTGAGGATATGATGGGTAAAAATATTACACGGCGTACTTTTACAAAAGGTATTTTTGCGGCTGGCAGTGTTTTCAGCATAGTTCCGCGTTATGTTCTCGGCGGCAATGGATACACCGCTCCGAGTAACCAGCTTACCAAAGCCGTTATCGGCGTAGGCAGCATGGGTCAGGGCCACCTCACCTATCCTGGCGCAAAACTATTAGCGGTATGCGATGTTGATAAGAAGCATCTGAATTCAACGCTTGAGAAGGTTGATAAAGATGTCAAGGGGTATACGGATTACCGTGAAGTTTTGGCTCGGCCTGACATCGATATTGTGCACATCCCAACGCCCCCGCACTGGCATGGACTTATTGCTATTGCCGCCGCCGAAGCCGGCAAGGATATATGGTGCGAAAAGCCAATGACCCGTACTATTGGCGAGGGAACGAAAGTTGTCGAGGCTGTACAGAAAAATGGACGAATATTCCGGCTTAATACATGGTTCAGATTCAGGGGTGATTTTTATGGAATGAATACTACTGTCGCGCCGATCAAAAAGCTGGTTCAAAGCGGGTTGCTCGGCTGGCCGCTCAAGGTAACCGTAAGTGCAACCACAGGCTTTAACTGGAAATTTTATTGGAAGGGAAAAGTCAATCTTACCCCGCAAGCGGTTCCTGTCGAACTTGACTATGATATGTGGCTTGGGCCGGCACCTTACAAACCATATCATATACATCGCACACACCAAACTTTTCGAGGATACTGGGATTATGACGGCGGCGGTCTTGGCGATATGGGCCAGCATTATCTTGACCCGGTTCAGTATCTTCTCGGTAAAGACGATACAAGCCCGGTATTTATCGAAGCGGATACGCCTGTTCAGCACCCCGACGCCGCGGATGTCTACCCATGGAGGCGTATTTATATGAAGTATGCCGACGGCTGCGAAATCATTCTCGATGGTGCGAATGTCGATAAGGACGCGGCATATATCGAAGGGCCCAATGGTAAAGTGTTTAACGGGTTTAAGTCGGATATTCCGAACCTGACGGAAAAGCTGGCTTCGTTCCCCGACCCCGCACCGCAGGTTACAGATTTCTCCGAGGCGGTCAGAACGCGTCAAAAATTCGCATTGAACGAATCAAACGGGTTCCGTTCATGTACGATCATCAACCTTGGCAAAATAGCTGTTCGCATGAGAAGACCCCTGCATTTTGACCCGGTAAAACTTGAGTTTATCGGAGACGCCCAGGCAAATCGTTTAATTAATCAGCCAATTCGCGCAAAATGGAGCGTTTAATCGAAATTTGAAATCACAGCAGTATTCAATTAATCCCTGATTCGAGGTAATAAATGAGAATTTATAGAAAAAAAATGACGCTGATAGTAGTTTTAACGGCAGCGGTTTTGCTTTCTTGTTCGTTTGCGGACGTAAGTGAAATATCGGCTGCTATTTTAGAGAAGATGCCTGCTGACAACTCAAAGGCCGAGCAGGAGCTCGGTGCCAAGCTTATCAAGGCCGGGCCCGATGCTATAAAAGAAATCTGCGATCTTATCGTTCCGCCGGGAACCGGTGACGATACGAAGGCAAGGTTTGCGCTTAGTAGTTTAGGTTTCTATACATCCCGGCCAGGTGCCGATGCCGAGCGAAAGATGTATGCATCTGTACTAACCAGCGCCCTCGCCAAAGCCGCGGATAGCGAAGTAAAGTCTTTCTTTATTACCCAGCTTAAATTGGTTGGCGGAACTGAAACTGTTTTGGCATTGAGCGGGTACCTTAATAATGAAAGGCTTTCCGAGCAGGCCGCCATGGCAATGCTGACGATTGGCACAGATGCCGCTGAAAAAGCTTTTGTAAAGGCCCTGCCCTCAGCTTCGCAAAAGAACCTGCCGACGATAATACATGCCCTCGGCCGGATGCGAAGCAAATCCGCCCTTCGCGCTATCTCCAAACACGCATCAAGCAAGGACGTAACGACAAAGCGGGTTGCTCTCAAGGCACTTGCCAATATCGGTGATAAGTCTTCGGAAAAGATTCTGGCCAAGGCTCTCAAGACCAAAGATGCTTACGAGAAGGCACTTGCTGTTTCGAACTACCTGCTGCTGGCTGAAAGGCTCAACCAGTCCGGAGATACCAGAAAATGTACTAAAATATGCCGCAAGATCATTAAAGGGAAATATCCCGCTGGCCAGGGCAATGTTCCATCGGCTGCTTTGAGCCTTCTTTCAGACGCAATCGGAGATAAGGCTATAAACTATCTTCTTGATGCCGTCGATAGCGACGACCAGCAGTTCCAGGCCGCGGCACTTGCTCTTGCCGACAAAATAAAAGGGCCCAAAGTCACTGCCAAATGGACCAAAAAGCTCAAAAAAGTTTCCTCTGACAGACAGATCAAAATTATTGATATGCTTGGCAGGCGAGGTGACAAAAGCGCACTTAAGACTTTAAGAGATGTTTTGAATAACGCCGACAAAGGGGTAAAACTTGCATCTTTGAAGGCAATTGCCGAACTTGACGGCCCGGCTTCCATTCCCGATTTAATAGGTGCGTTGGATAATGCTGAAAAAGATGAAATCAAAACGCTAAAGTCGATATTAATGCAGCTTCCTACAGAACAGCTCACCGCAGCTATCATCAAATCGCTGCCGAAAGTTCCTGCTAAAGGCCAGGTTATGCTCATAGAAATTCTCGCTGAACGCCGGGCAGCCGCATCTTTGGATACGGTGTTTTCGCTTACTGCCAGCAAGGATAGTTCCGTAAATATCGCGGCGACCAAAGCGCTCGGCAAACTCGCCGGACCGGCCGATCTTTCCAGACTGATCGATCTTATGCTAAATGCCGAAAACCCTCGCCAGCAATTGGAAGCATCCGGGGTTGTAGTTCGGCTGTGCCGGCAAAATGATGACATTCAGGCAAGGGCCAAACCGCTCCTTGCGGTGATGAAGGACGCCACAACGGACCAGAAAATTTCAATCATCAAACTGCTACCGGCAATCGGCGGAAGCCGGGCATTTGAGGCTGTCTTAGCCGAAACGAAAAGTGCCGAGCCAAAAATACTGGATACAGCTGTTCGCAGTCTGGCGAAATGGAAGAACGTCGAGGCTCTGAACGCTCTGCTTGAGTTCGCCAAGACCACAAAAGAAACTAACTATTATGTAATAACTTTGAAATGCTATACGGATATTGTTGCGGGGAGCGATATTTCCGGGCCGGATAAAATTGCTTATTATGACAGGGCTTTGGCCATAGCCAGACGGCCGGAAGAGCAAAAGTTAATACTCTCAAAACTGGCTTTGGTGAGAACAGATCAGGCTCTTGATATGGTTAGCAGGTTTGTTGATAATCGTGTTTTGAGCAAAGAAGCGACACTTGCGGCAATGAAAATAATTTTCGGTACAGACCAGCAGCAGCCTTTGGAAGGAAGCAATGTTATCCAGGCACTGCAAAAGATTGTCAAGTCCAGCCAGAATTCTGAAACAGTAGACAAGGCAAAGCCCTATCTGGATACCTTGCTGAAGGAACGGGCAAAACTTAATAAACCCCCCGCGGGTTTTGTTGCTTTGTTTAACGGAATTGACCTGGCAGGCTGGAAGGGCCTGCTGGCGGCCCCTCTCGATAATCCCGCCAAACGAGCAAAGCTAACTGGCGAGCAACTCACTGTCGCCCAAGCCAAAGCAGATGAGTTAATGCAGAAGCACTGGAAGGTTGTCGATGGCCTGCTCTACTTTGACGGCGGCGGATACAGCCTTGCAACGGCTCATGAGTATGGTGATTTTGAGATGCTTGTTGATTGGAAGCTGATGACCGACAACGGCGATAGCGGCATATATTTGCGAGGTTCACCGCAGGTGCAGATATGGGATCCTGCCCACCACAAAGTTGGTTCCGGCGGTCTTTACAATAACAAGAAAAACCCGTCCAAGCCGGCGATTATCGCCGATAACCCAATAGGCCAGTGGAACACGTTCCGGATCAGGATGATCGGCGAGAGGGTTACGGTTCATTTGAATGACAAGCTCGTGGTCGATAATGTAACGCTGGAAAATTACTGGGATCGCAACCAGCCTATTTTCCCAACCGAGCAGATCGAACTGCAATGCCATGGCGACGCGGTCTGTTTTAGAAATATATTCATCCGCCGAATACTTCGCCCGGGAGAATTTGTAAGTCTGTTCAACGGGCGTGACCTTACCGGCTGGGTAGGCGATATCAAGGGCTATATCGTTGAAGACGGCAAGATCGTCTGCAGGCCCGGCGGCAATCTCTACGCCGAAAAGCAGTACTCCGATTTTGTCCTGCGTTTCGAGTTCAAGCTTACCGATGGAGCCAATAACGGCCTGGGTATCCGCACTCGGCTAGGCGTTAACGCCGCTTACGATGGTATGGAACTGCAAATTCTCGATAACTCCGCGGATAAATATAAGGATAAGCTTAAGGAGTACCAGTACCACGGTTCGATATACGGTGTTGTTCCTGCCAAACGCGGATTCCAAAAACCCGTGGGTCAATGGAATTATGAAGAAGTTATCGCAAAAGGTAATAAAATTACAGTTATACTTAACGACGAAATAATCGTCGATGCCGATATTGCCGAAGCCGCCAAAGATGGAACGATGGATAAACAGCCCCACCCAGGTCTGTTCAATAAATCCGGCCATATCGGTTTTCTCGGACACGGCTCTGTGGTTGAGTTTCGTAATATTATGATTAAAGAAATATAAAATGATTTTTTAGAGGTACCCTAAAGACTTAGGTGAAAGTTTCAGGAATGCTGAATATCGGTATTATTGGTTTTGGGTTCATGGGAAGGATGCATTACCGCTGCTGGAAAGAGGCAAGCGGTGCTGAAATTGTCGCAATTTGCGATGCAAATCCGGATGTTCTGAAAAATACGGATAAATCGGCAGGAAACATCGAAGGGGCGGAGGAAAAAATTGACTTTGACGGGATAGAGCTGTACACCGATGTCAAAGCCATGCTTGCCGACGCGAAGCTTGATGCGGTTTCAATCACTCTTCCGACATTCCTGCACAGTAAGTTTTCGATTATGGCTCTTGAGGCTGGTGTGCATGTACTGTGCGAAAAACCGATGGCCTTGGGAGTGGACCAGTGCCGGCAGATGATCGCGGCAGCGGAAAAGAGCGGAAAGACCTTACAAATCGGCCATTGCATCAGATTTTGGCCTGAATACGCAAAGACGAAAGAAATAGTCGACAGCAGCGAGTATGGTAAGGTTATAACAGCAACTTTTGAGCGGCTTGGCTCATCTCCGACATGGGGGGCGGAGAATTGGTTCGCCAATGACCAGCGCAGCGGAGGCGTTGCACTTGACCTTCATATACACGATTCCGATTTTATTCAGTATCTTTTTGGTATGCCGACAAGTGTGTGTAGTTTTGGCAATCCAAAGTCAGGCGAAGGGCTAAAACATATCACGACTCGCTATTCTTATGACGATGACAAATTAGTTACTGCTGAGGGCAGCTGGGCCATGGCTCCGTCATTCGGTTTTGAAATGAGTTTTAATATTGTTATGGAAAAGGCGACCATCGTTTACGATTGTACTCGCGAGCCTGCTTTTAAGGTATGCCCGGCCGATGGAGATGCCTTTACGCCCAAAATTGCAAAAGGTGACGGATACACGCTCCAGATCGAGTATTTTACAGGGCTTATAAACGGCGAAAAACTGACTCAAGTAACAACTTTAGACCAATCGCTTGATTCGATTCGGCTGGTCAATGCGGAAGTGGAGTCTGTACGAAAAAACAGTGAAATTGAACTTTAATTTATGCGGAAGGTTGCTATGAAAAATTCAGGATGGGATATAGGGGTTTGCAGCTGGTCGTTGCAGGCGGAAATTAATGATGTTGCCGCTGTAATGAAAAATAACGGTATTAACCATGTCCATCTTGCCGTCGGACCCGCATTGGCGGACGATGGCAAAGAATACCTCGCAGCTGTCAAACAGCAGAACTGGGTCGTAAGCTCTACTATGATAGCCTTCAAAGAGGAAGACTATTCAACGCTTGATGCCATCAAAGTAACCGGTGGTGTTGTTCCAGACGACAGCTGGGAAAAGAACAAAAAAATTATTGCGGGCGCCGCCAAAATAACCCACGAACTTGGGGTTCAATATCTATCGTTTCATGCCGGCTTTATCGACCACACAGACACCGAAAAATATCAGATTATGTGCGATAGAATAAAATCCACGGCAGATATTGCCGCAAAGAGCGGGATAATGTTATTGATGGAGACCGGTCAGGAAAGTGCTTCGGACCTGGCAGGATTCATGAAGGACATCAGCCATCCATCCGTTGGTATAAACTTCGATCCTGCCAATATGATTCTTTATGACAAGGGCGACCCGATTGAAGCGGTTAAAGTTCTTTCGCCATGGATTAAACATGTTCATATTAAAGATGCGATCAAAACCGAAATCCCGGGCCAATGGGGAGCTGAGGTTCCCTGGGGCGACGGACAGGTCGGCAGCGGTAAGTTTTTGGCAGCACTGAAAGAGATTGGATACGAGGGTGCACTCGCTATCGAACGGGAAGCGGGTAACAGCAGGATAGATGATATTACCAGTGCTGTTGGAATACTCAAACGAGATATGAGTCGAATTGAACCGTAATTATCCAAAAAGGATGTAAATACAGGTTCTTGAGATTAAAGGGGCTCCTCAAGTGCTCAATGGGTAATTAGGACCATTTACGCGGATAACCGGAGACGACCATTCCAGATTGCGCAAAAAAAATGGAAGGCCCCGCCGTGGCGAAAGAACCTTCCATTCAGCGAATAACGCCAAAATCAAGAAGATTTACTTTTTTTTCTTCTTGGCTTTCCTTTTGGCTTTCTTTTTAGCTTTTTTCTTAGCCGGTTTCTTCTTCGCTACTTTCTTTTTGGCTTTCTTCTTAGCTGGTTTCTTCTTAGCTGGTTTCTTCTTAGCTACTTTCTTCTTAGCTGGTTTTTTCCTTGCTACTTTCTTTTTAGCTTTTTTCTTAGCAGCTTTTTTTCTTTTTTTCGCCATTTGATATCACCTCCTTTCGGCAACATTTTCAAAAGTTTTATTGTATTTTCAAGTATACTGCAAAACTATTGTTATACTTATACATCATTTATCGTCAAAAACCACGAAAATACTTCATTATTTTTTGCGATACGATTGACTTATCCTGTTTAAGGCAAGATGGTTAAGTCTTTCCGTGTATTGAAAAGTTTAACTGATTAAGTGTTGCAAGAGAGTTTTTTACGATTATCTTATTCTTGAAATTTTCGCCAAATAGCCTGTTAAATCAATTTTATGACGGTTTCAGCCTCTACAGCGTTTTTGACTCGCAAAAACCTGTTTAAGTATTTTGCATATTTGCTTTTTGCAATCTGATGTGAAAATAGTTATATTCATACATCCAATTTTTTAAAAAAAAAATTGCATTTTTTTTAAAAAATGTTAAGATTTCCAGATAAATCAACAGATTGTTGTTAGTAGTTTGGTATTATGAAAAGAAAAATAATACTTTTCGGCGGCACATTTGATCCTGTACATCACGGTCATAGGATCGTTGCCCAAAGCGCGGTCGAACAGTTAGGTGTCGATGAACTCATCTTTATTCCCGCAGGCCGTTCACCGCACAAACAGTCGCATTCGCAGGCGTCGGATAGTGCGCGAATGGAGATGCTGGTGCTGGCAACTGCCGGCAACGACAAATTTTCTGTAAATGATTGGGAATTGAAAAGACCCTCGCCAAGTTATTCTTTCGATACGGTAAAATTTTTCAGCAAGCAGTATGCCGGCAACACGCAGCTTTACTGGCTCATCGGTGCCGATATGGTCGATGGTTTGCCTTCATGGCACAAAATAGGCCGCATCGTTGAGTTGTGTGAGTTATGTATTATGACCCGCCCAGGGCACCAAAACAGCGATCTTTCCTCTCTTGAGGGGATTTTGACCCCCGCGCAGATCCAACAGATCAGCGATAACACGATTACGGTTCCTTCCGTGGATATAAGCAGTTCCAGCATAAGGAAACTGCTGGCTGGCGGAGGCGATATATCAGAAATGGTTCATCCGAAAGTGCTGGACTATATCATAAAAAACCGGTTTTATGCATAATAACTGTAGATTAACCGTCAGTTTTGTGGTTTTTGATTGACAAAATGTATTCTAAGGCTATAATTACCTATTGTGATATAGCCGATATGCTTGAATTCTGATACCCTTAGGGGTAGAAAATGTCCGCGAGTAAAAGGGAAGCTTTTCGTTTAAGGGCTGATTATCCGCGGATAAACGGTAAAATTCAATGGAGATCTGTATAAATTAACCTGGAGGATTTTGATGCTGAACAAAAAGATAGTTGTCGGGTTAGTAGTTTTTGCTGTTGTCGGAGTTGCTTTTGGCCAGAGCCTTGAGAGTGACTGGAACGATTTTCTACACTACACCGCAATAGGTCGTCTTGACCTTGCCGCCGGTTTTGCCAAAAAGATTATAGATGCCCCAGCCGATCCCGTTGAGCTGCTCGCCATCAGTCAGGCAAACCCGAAAGGCTATAAGCTGCTGCTAAAACTCAATGACGACAGCGACGAACTCAGGGAGGTCAGCAGAAAGATACTCGAAATTATTGAGCGGGGAAGATTTATCCGCAGAAGCGATCCTGCCATAATCGCCCGCGAAATCAAACAGCTTAACGGAACCCAGCGAGCCCGTATGGACGCCGTAAGAAGGCTCACCAATGCCGGCGAGTACGCGATACCTTTTATGGTTGCCGCCTTATCAGACTCCGCAAGGAGGGATGAGTTTGCCAATATCACAAGGGCTCTCCCTGAGATTGGAAGAGATGCCGTTCGACCTTTGTCCGCTGCTCTCGGTACCAGTGATATTGCGGTAAAGGCCGAGATCATAATGGCGCTTGGTAAAATCTCTTACCCTTCGGCACTTGGCCCACTGAGGTATATCGTCGAGAACGATGAATCTGAGCAGTTAAGGGATTTAGCCTTTGCGGCAATAAAACGGATAGACAAATCGGCTCTGAAGGTACCTGCCGCCGAACTCCTGTTTCAACTTGGTATGAAATACTACAATCACAATGAATCTCTCAAGCCTGCCGAGGATGCGGATTTTGCTAATATATGGTTCTGGAACGCAGACAGCGCATCTCTTGTTCGCCAGGAAGTTAACCGTGACTGGTTCAACGAGTTGATGACTATGCGATCCTGTGAGTTCGCTTTAAGGGCAGACTCCGGTACAGGTCGGGCGATAGCGCTCTGGCTGGCGGCATTCTACAAAGCCGAATCTTTTAATCTTGAACATCCCGCGTATTTTGGCACCGCCCATCCTGACGCGATGACATACGCCACAACCGCTGGTGCTGAATATCTACATCAGGCACTCGAATGGGCAATAAACGATGAAGACAGTTTTGTGGCTCTTGGTCTGGTAGAGGCTTTGGCCGTCAATGCCGGCGAAAGGTCCCTGCTCTTCCGTATCGGTACGGCCCAGCCGCTCGTTCGGGCACTTAGCTTCAACGACCGTGCCGTCAGATACAGTGCCGCAATCGCAATCGGTTCTGCTGGGCCGGGTGCGGACTTTGTCGGAAGCAAACTAATTATAAAAAATCTTGCAGATGCGATTACTTATGTTGGTGCTGATGAACTTGGAGCCGAACTTGCCGATATTTACGCCGAAAGGGCTATTGCTGTAATGTTGAAGATTGCAATTTCGCGAAACGCCGTCATAGACCTTTCGCAGGCCAGAAAGGACATTATAAAGACGACAAAAGCATCTCAAAAAATTATGCAGATTCGTGCAGCACAGGTATTGGCAAGGCTGAAAAGCCCGGATGCACAGAGAGCGATAGCCGATATGGCTCTTAATAAGGACAATGCCGCGGACATTCAGATATCGGCATTTGAGTCCATGGCTGTTTCTGCAAAGCTAAACGGAAATCTCCTTACAGATGACCGGATAGACCGGATTTATTCACTAATAAGCCCGCAAACAAGCGCGGATTTGCGGGCAGCAGCGGCGGGTGCCTACGGGGCTTGCAATCTACAGAGCAAAAGGGTAAAGGATTTGATTCTCGACCAGGCCGTTAAGTAAAATGAGGGGTCTGACATGGAAGCGGACAAACCGGAAAAGGATGTTTGGCATTATGGTGCCCTGCGGTGGATGTCGGCTGGTGTTGAGTTTTGCGGCGTATTGGCAATTTTCTGTTTTTTAGGCTACAAGCTCGATAAACACTTCCAAAAGAGCCCTTTATTTCTTATAATCGGTTTTTTCATTGGCTTTATAGGGATGTTATACCTGTTTTATAAGGATTCGAAAAAATAAATACTTTCCCCCCTTTTATGCTTGCAGAAATCAACCCGCTTGAAGAGGTGGTTGCAAAGGAGTTATTCCGCTTTTGGCTGTTCGGCTTTGAGGTGATTGTAACCAACCATATGTTTATGGTTACACTTGCCGCGGTTCTTATGCTGATTTTGCTGCCGATTGCTGTCAGGGGCCGAGGTCTTGTCCGAAGGGGGTTTGGAAATCTGATTGAAAGTGTCTGCGTTTTTATTCGTGAGGAGGTCGCAAGACCGTTTATGGGCGATGCCACAGACAGGTACATCGGTTTTGTCTGGACGGTTTTCTTTTTCATCCTCTCGTTGAATCTGCTTGGTATGGTTCCGATTGGCAGGATAATTACGCTGCTGACTGGCAAGGTAAGCCATCTTGGAGGGGCCGCAACCGCTAATATCTGGGTTGTTGGTGCTCTGGCGATGATCTCGTTTTGTGCGATACATGTTTCAGGTATAAAACAGCAGGGAGTTAAGGATTATTTCAAGCATTTTGCCCCATCGGTTCCATGGCCGATTATGCCGTTTATATATGTCCTGGAGATTATTAGTGCTCTTGTAAAACCTTTTGCACTTGCAATTCGGCTTTTTGCCAATATACTTGCCGGTCATGTCGTGCTGGCGACTTTGCTGGGTTTTGTGTTTATCTTTCGAAGCTATGCAGTTGGGGTTGCCAGCGTAACGGCTGCGGTACTGTTAAGTTTTCTTGAGTTATTCGTTGCTTTTTTGCAGGCCTATATCTTTACTTTTCTAACATCGATTTTTATAGGATTCGCAGTAAAGCCGCAACACTAAATACCAGATACTAAATACTATTTTAGGGAGATTTTTAGAAATGATTGAATTTGCGGGTAGTATATTAGCGGCAATGGATGTCGCCGGTGGGACAGTAGCAGCAGTTGCGATTGATGCGCGTGCCCTTGGAATTTTGGGCGCATTGATCAGTGCGGGCCTCATAGTTTTCGGTGCGTCTTTGGGTATCGGAAAGATTGCCTCAGGAGCCACGGAAGCTATTGCCCGTCAGCCCGAAGCTGGCGGAAGGATCTTTACAAGCATGCTTCTTGCCTGTGCATTTATTGAGGGACTGGCCTTTTTCGGTCTCATTGTCAGCTTCATGGCGATACTTTGGCTAAAATAGCAGGGTACCAAGAGTGCGTATAAAACCAATTTTTATATTTGTGGTGTGCCTTTGTTCGCTGCTCTATGCATCAGAAACAGGCGGCGGCGAAGAAACCTTCAGTCCTTTCAGCGGCAGTTTCGCCGATGCTCTCTGGACGGTCATTACTTTTGTCGTCCTGCTCTATGCGCTCTGGAAGCTTGTATGGAAGAGAATGCTTGAGGGCCTTACCGCCCGTGCGGAATACATACAAAAGCAGATAACCGATGCTGAGGAAAAAAAGGCCGATGCTGAAGCCGTACTTGCCCAGTACAACGAAAAACTGACCGATGCGGATAATCAGGGCAAAAAAATCATCGAAACACACATCAAAAAGGCTCAGGCCCAGAGCAAAGATATAACTGAAAAGGCTCGAAGTGATATTGATATAATTCGTAAAAAGGCGGAGATCGAGATTGAATCCGCGAAAAAGCGGGCGCACGATGAATTGCTCGCTCGTTTCAGCGGTATAATTTTGGATTTAGGCTCTGAAGTTGTCGGAAGAAATATCAACGATGAGGATAATCAGCGACTGGTAGATGAGGCTCTTAGCCGTCTCAAAATAGAACAGGCCAACGATTGATGTGGCAGTAACTAAATACTAAATACTAAATACTAAATACCAAATACCAAATACTAAATACTAAAAATGTCTGAACCTGCCGGATATACTGTTCGTGATATATATTGCGAGGTTCTTTTTGAACTGGCCGAGGAATCCGCCAGAATTGATACCGTAATGTCTGACCTTTCGGATGTCGCGACGGTTTTGGCTGGCGAACCTGAATTTGTCCGTCTTTTAACTTCGCCCGCGGTAACAGGACAGCAAAAGGCAGAGATCGTTCGCAGGGTCTTTGATGGCAGGGTTGATGAGCTGACGCTTGATTTTGTTTGCGTTCTGGCAAGGCGAAATCGGTTCAGACTGCTCGGTCTGATTACAGATAAATACGAAAGGCTCGTTGACAGGCACTATGGGCGCAAACTCGTGGAAGTTACACTGGCCAGTAAGCCTGATGATAGCCGCGTGGAAAAGTTAAATACCCGCATTGCCGAGGCGGTAAAAAGCAATGTAAAGTTGGATATACACATCGTGCCGGAAATAATTGGCGGCATTGTGATAAGGACTGAAGACAGGATAGTCGATAATTCCGTAAGAACGGCACTGACCGCCGCTGCACAGCAGGTATGCAAAATGGAACTTAATCTATGAAATTTGATGTTAACGAAATAAGCAACCTTATCAAGCAGGAGATCAGCCGCTACAAACCGCAGATCGATGTCGCTCGCGTCGGCACCGTCTGGGAGCTTGGCGATGGTATTGCAAGGATATACGGGCTTGATAACGCGATGATTGGCGAGATGCTTGAGTTTGAAGGAGGCGTAATAGGTGAGGTCTTCAATCTTGAGGAAGAGTCCATCGGCGTAGTCATTTATGGAGACTATATAAACATCGCAGAGGGTTCGTCCGTCCGTTCCACGGGCAATGTGCTTACTGTCCCGGTGGGCAATGCGTTTTTGGGCAGGGTTGTCAATCCTCTTTGCGAACCGATTGACGGTGCCGGTCAGATAAAAGCCGACGACCGGCGATTAGTTGAATCTCCCGCTCCGTCGATCTCGCAACGCCAGCCGGTAACTGAGCCGATGATTACCGGGCTAAAATGTATCGATTCGATGATACCGATAGGCCGGGGACAGCGGGAGCTTATCATTGGCGACAGAAAAACCGGAAAGACCGCCATCGGACTTGACAGCATCATCAACCAGAAAGACAAAGGCGTAATTTGCGTTTATACCGCTATCGGACAGAAGGAATCCACCGTCGCCGAAGTCGTTCGCATTCTTACCGACCATGGCGCGATGGACCACACAGTGGTCGTATCGGCCTCGGCATCGAATACTGCGGCGATGCAGTATATCGCCCCTTACGCCGCCACTGCGATAGCCGAATACTTTATGTACACCCAGGGAAAAAGCACACTTTGCGTATATGACGATTTGACCAAGCACGCCATTGCCTACCGCCAGTTAAGCCTGCTCCTTCGCAGACCGCCGGGAAGGGAGGCCTATCCCGGCGACATCTTCTATCTGCACAGCCGGCTCCTTGAGCGAAGCGCAAAGCTGTCTGATAAATTAGGCGGTGGTTCACTTACCGCCCTTCCGATAGTTGAAACACTTGAGGGGCAGGTATCTGCCTATATACCAACAAACATTATTTCGATTACAGACGGACAGATTTATCTTCAAAGGGATTTGTTCCACTCCGGGATCAGACCTGCTGTCGATGTCGGAATAAGCGTCAGCAGAGTAGGCGGACACGCCCAGCCGGAAGCGATGAAGCAGGTCGCGCCGAAGTTGCGACTGGACCTGGCGTTGTTCAGGGAATTACAGAATTTCGCACAACTTGGAACCGAGCTTGACCAGGCCTCGAAATTGCAGCTTCAGCGGGGACAGCAAATGGTTGAAATATTGAAGCAGAAGCGGTTCTCACCACTTTCAACCGCCCAGCAGGTCATCAGCATCCTCGCTGGCTCTTCTCATTTGCTGGATGATATTGAGACTTCCTCGGTAACTCATTTTATTGAGGAAATGCTCGAATGGCTAAAGCTTGAAACACCGGAATACCTGGAGCAGATCGACAAGGAGAACAAGTTTAACGACGAACTCATGGCGTCCCTGACAGAGGCTATCAGGGCCTTCAAGATGATTTATAAATTTTCTTACGGCAAATAATGGCAGGTGCAGCTCAAATTCTCGATAGGCGCAGGGCAGCTGAGAACATCGGCAAGATAACCAATACGATGGGAACCGTCAGCGCCATCAGATACCGGCAGTATTACAGGAGTTGGGCGGAAGGAATAGAATTTTACGACAGCCTCGCTCAGCTTGCATATCTTATCATCGCCGCCGAGCACTCCATCGACCATCCGCTTATGGAAGACAACGCCTCTGATACAAATGCGATACTCGTTATCGGCAGCGATCGCGGTCTTTGCGGAGGATACAACTCAAATCTTTTCCGCCTGCTGAATGTCCACATCAGCATGGCAGAGAGATTTTCAAAAAAACTCAAAATCTACACAACAGGCAACAAGGTCATTACCTATTTGAATAACAGGGGTATCAGGATAGAGGGCAAGTTTATAGATTTTGACCAGGTGCCTTCGCCGGCTGAGGCAAAGAAGATTGCAGATGACTTTTCAAATCAGTATCTTAATGGCCAAATAGGCCATCTTGGAATAGTTTACACTCGTTTCTTCTCACCGGCCAGCCAGAAACCGCAGACACTCACGATACTGCCAATTTCCGAGCTTATCGACGACCTTACAACTCGCGCAACCGTGATTTGGCCGTGGGAGCTTAACTTTGAGGATTTTTTAATCAGCCCTTCTGTCGGTGAAATTTTCGATACACTTGCCTCACTGATGGTTCGCACCGCAATTTCCGGCTGTTTTCTTGAAGCTGCGTTAAGCGAGCATCTCACAAGGGTTGTAGCAATGAGAAACGCAACAGACAATGCGGAAGAGATGATAGAGTCACTGACTCGACAGTACAACCTTTCGCGACAGAACCAGATTACAACAGAGCTGCTCGATATAATCGGAGCAGCATTTGTAGACTGACTGAGGATCTTGGTGGTGTGTGTGCTGATGTCAGCTGTTTTTTATCTTTTGGCTTCCTGCAACTGTTTGCGTTTGGCTTTTTTGGAACCGACCGGTACGAATTTCGGAAGGGTAAAGGTGAAAAGTGCACCGCCTGTTGGTGGATTTTCGGCCCAGATCCCGCCACCCTGTAATTTGATTAGTTCTTTGCAAATACTCAGTCCAAGACCGGTACCGTGCTTGCCGGGTCCGGTCTCTTTTGTAGTCTGTACAAATCGGTCAAAGACAATATTTAAATCGTCACCTTCAATACCAGGGCCGTTATCCTCAACCTCAAACGTTATCCAATTCTCACTGTCTTTTACGCGTATAGTAATCTTACCATCTTCCTTCGGTACGAATTTTGCAGCATTATCAACGAGATTGGTCATAATTTGTTCAATTTTGTCCCGATCGCCATTGACAGTCATTTCCCGTTCATCAACTTCAACTTCCAGTGTAATTCCTTTTTCATCCGTGCTAAAACGAAGCATTTCAGTAATATCGGAGATGGCTGAATTGACATTTATCTGTTCGGTTTCAACTTTCAGTTTCCCCACATCCATCTTGGATAAATCAAGAAAATCACTTATGATACCGGCAAGTCGCCCAATAGATTCCTCAGAAATATGAAGGTGTTTTTCCAGTTTCGGATCCAGCTTGCCCATTACACCTGCAAGCGCATTTGAAATAACATTCTTGAATATGGTTAACGGCGTTCTTAATTCATGCGAAACGGTGATAATAAATTCACTTTTCAGACGGTCGTGTTCTTCAAGTTTCTTGTTAAGCTTTTTCAGTTCCTTTTCGTTTTCCTGATGCTCACGGATTACACTTCTTAGTTGGCTGTTCAACTTTTCAAGCTCGGTGGTCTGGGACTTCAATTGCATATCAACAAACCACTTGTGGCTTAGTGTTGATGCGAGCTGGCGGAGTTCCTGGGCATGTACGGGTTTTTGGATATAGAGAAGTTTGTCTTCCGGCGGAACCCTGCTGCTTATTTCTTCAGGATCGATATCAGAATACCCGGTTACTATAACTATCTGTATATCAGGATCCAGTTTTCTTATGTTTTCAGCTGTCCACACACCGTTAGGGCCAGGAGGCATTCGCATATCTATAAAGGCAACAGCAAACGGAGTCTTTTCCTGAAGGGCTTGCCTAACTTCTGAGACTGCCTGGTCGCCTTGGGTGCATAGCGTAATATCGTAAGTTTTTTGTTTTATTTTGTTCGAAGCGCCAAAAAGTTTAGCATCAAGCTCCTTCAGTTCAATGTTGGTATTTTCAGATGGCTGCAGAATCTTCTTGAACTCAGCTAACAATTCAGCTTCATCGTCAACGAAAAGCACTCTTCTGATAAAATCTTCATTCTGCTCCATTTCTGTCTTCTCCTTCCAACATTAAAGGCATCTGCTCTTGTGTTCTTGGCAGCAATATATGAAAACATGTTCCGCACTGATGTCCGCGGCTTTCGGCAAAAATCCTGCCGTTCATTGCCGAAATACTGTTGGCACACCAGTGAAGCCCTATTCCAGTCAAGCCCTTCTTCTTAGTTGAAAAACCTCTTTGAAATATTGTGTCAAGTTTTTCACGCTCTATCCCTATAGCATTGTCGGTAATACGAATATGAACTCTGCTCTGTCCATCGGCTTTTTCGAGCTCCGCCTCAATGGAAATTTTCGGGCGAAGTGGTTTATGTTTGCTAAATGCTTCTGCTGCATTGATTAACAGATTATGGAGTACCTGCAAAATCACCACTCTTTGAACCATTATCGGTCCTATTTTCTCTATTCGTGGACTTATCTCGATAACCGCCGCGCTGCGGTGTTTTTCAGGAACCATATTTACGGCATCGAATATAAGCTCACTAAATTCAATATTTTCCATAGGTTTTTCGGGTAAACGGAAAGTGTTTTGATTGCAGAGAATTTCCTCAAATTTACCAAGCTGCTTCACAAGACTATTAAGTTGTGATTGTGTCTGATGGCTCATCTTGGCCATACTGTCGCTGACAAGACATACATATTTGCTAAGGTCTTCCTTACGACTTTCGGTAATGGATTCTTCACTCAGTTCCTTCTGAACCATTTCAAACTTGTCAGTCGGAATCTCCTTGAATTGCTTCTGTAACTGTTCGACACCATTAACTACGGGACTTAATGAGTTACGGGCATTGTGCAGAATTGCAGACGATGTCTCTGCCATTCCGGAAACATAGGATTGTTCGAGCAAATCTCTTTGAGACCTGTTTATCCTGTCGAGCATATATTCAAATTCAGATTTTAATATGCTAAGTTCACTTTTGTATGACTCTAACGGCCGGCCCTGTTGATGAAAATAGTTACCGACTTTTTTTACATAACGAATCAGCTTTGAAATCGGACCGATTATCGAACACTGAATCAATATAACCAGAACCACCGCAATTACTCCGCCGGCACCAAGGGTTAGCACTAGCGATTGATTTATGGCCTTTGTGCCGTTGATGACGATATCGCTCAGAATCGCCGATTCCAGCAGCACCACAGGAGTGTGGGCAACATCCTCAATCATTAAGCTGCACTGAAAAATACCGTTGCCAAGCCGGTAGCTGTGAAATACCTTCCCCTCACTAGTCATCTGATTAATAATATCTTGTTTCTCTGCTCCAAAAGATGGATCATTAATTGCAGAAAAACCAAAATCGATTCCAGCCTGTTTCTCAAGTTTCCGCACAAGGCCGTCTGTCAGATATTTTGCCAGAATAATTGTACCGTTGCTGCGATAGCTTTGGCCGCTGGCGGTGATATTACCGGCCGCTAAAAGCATCGGGCCGTAATCCGTTGAGACAATACCCTTGTTGGAAATCCCTTTTCTGATTGTGAGCAAACCGTTTTCTTTTTTAGAAAATGATTTATTAACTATTGCTGATTTTACATTGCCATAGGAAGGATGCTGTTCGGTTTTGGACCATAGCAGTTTTTTCCCCGAATCATAGACATAAACTGCATCCGGCTTGACACTTCTAAGACGACTGGAAAAAAAATCACCGAAACTGCTGTCATGTGATTGTTTTTTCATAATCGAGGACAGCTTCTCTGATAAGGCTAAGGACTCTGTTGAAGTTTTGAGCTGGTCAAGTTCCTGCTCCAGAATTTCCTGGCACCGCTGGAGTTGGCTAAAGGCCGAATTCTGCTCCTGCAAGACGAATTGAGGGTACACAACATAAAATTGGATACCATACTGCATTGCAGTGTAACCGCAGATAACAACCAGCATTAACACCAATACTCTTGCTTTAAGAGTCATACTTAACACCTCTACGCAAACTTACAAATTGATCGCCTGCAACCTTAACTCCTTAATGAGCAATAAGTTATACCGAAAACCAATGTCCGGCCCAGCGATTTATTTGAATAAAACGACCAGTTCGCACCAATAGCGCACAAATGTCTATCGGCAAATATCAGATGTGGATTAACCTATCAGTTTGTAGAAAGTTTCGTCAATATCGGCAATTGCCGTTTTAATTGACAGTTAGTGATTTCTTACTGCATTTTTTACTTTCCAGACCGCACCGTCATAGCTACAATAGCGGCATTGTTATCGGTCTCGGTCTAAGTCATTGCGGCCAGTATAATTTGAAACGAATTTTATTTGAGTATTGCTTATGAACAAGGGCAGAATTGTTCAGATAATAGGCAGCGTTTTTGATGCTGAATTCGCTGCCGGCACTATACCCGGTCTTTACAATGCACTTGAGGTTTCCACTACCGTCGCTGACCGGCAGGTAGAGCTTAAGGCGGAGGTTCAGCAGCATCTCGGCGGCGGAAGGGTAAGGGCAATTGCCCTTGGCAGCACTCAGGGTCTCCGCCGCGGAACATCCGTAACGGATACGGGCCAGCCGCTGCAGGTTCCCGTCGGCACAGAGATTCTCGGCAGAGTCTTTAATGTTCTTGGCCAGCCGGTAGATGACCGTGGACCCCTGAAGACGACGGAGAAAATGCCCATACATGCGGACCCACCGAAATTTGTTGACCTTTCAGCAAAATCCGAAATGTTTGAAACAGGGGTAAAGGTAGTCGATTTGCTCTGTCCGTTTGTCAGGGGTGGAAAGACAGGACTGTTCGGTGGTGCTGGTGTTGGAAAGACTGTCCTGATCCAGGAATTGATTGCAAGAATTGCTACTGTGCATGGAGGATATTCGGTTTTTGCTGGTGTCGGGGAGCGGACAAGGGAGGGAAACGATCTTTGGCTGGAGATGCAGAACACAAAGATCGGGGACACCGATATGAGCGTTCTGGAGAACACTTGCCTTGTATTCGGACAGATGAACGAACCGCCCGGAGCAAGGCTTCGTGTTGCCCTTACCGCACTGACAATGGCAGAGAGCCTTTGCAAGATCGGGGGAGCTGAGACTTTGCTGTTCATTGATAATATATTCCGTTACAGCCAGGCGGGTTCTGAAGTTTCCGCTCTGCTGGGAAGGATACCATCGGCGGTCGGTTATCAGCCGACACTTGCTACAGAGATGGGACAGCTTCAGGAGCGAATCGCATCTACATCTGCCGGTGCCATTACATCCGTTCAGGCTATTTATGTCCCCGCAGACGACCTCACCGACCCTGCCCCTGCCGCGACTTTCAGTCATCTGGATTCTTCAGTCGTTCTTTCCAGGAAAATTGCTGAAAAGGGTATATACCCCGCCGTTGACCCGCTTGAAAGCACTTCTCGTATTCTTGACCCGAACATTGTCGGAGATGAACATTATAATGTCGCCCAGCAGGTACTTTCATATTTGCAGCGATATAATGATTTGCGGGATATTATCGCAATTCTCGGAGTTGACGAATTAAGCGACACCGACCAGACCATTGTCGCAAGGGCACGTCGTCTGGAGCGATTCTTTTCCCAACCGTTCACCGTTACAAAGCAGTTTACCGGCCTGGACGGAAAATATGTAAGTTGCGCTGATACCGTAAAGAGTTGCCGGGATATCTGTGACGGAAAGTATGACAAGTTGTCGGAGCAGGTATTTATGTACATCGGAATTGCCGACGAAGCGAAAGAGAAAAAATAATGGTTGGTCTCTCTGTTGGAACATTTCGCTGCATTTTGCTTACCCCGTTTGGAAAGCTGCTCGACTGCAAAGCTGGTTCTCTAATAGCACCGGGCGATGACGGTTTGTTGGGCATACTCCGAAACCACGCACCGATGCTCTGCAAGCTCACTCGTGGCATTATTCAGGTTAAGGAAATCGCCGGGGCGGAAGATGCGTTTTATCTTATTGACGGTGGATTTCTGCGGGTAAGCGAGAACAATGTTACAATTTTGGCCCATGATGTTACCACTTTTGAGGGAATGACAGAATCCCAGGCCAGGGAGGTGCTCTCCATGGCTCGCCAGACCGTTGTTGGCAAGGCATACATACAGACTCAGACTTCCGGCCGAACCGACTTGCAGCGTGCAAAACTACTCGTCAAACTCGGAATAATGGCTGGTATCATCGAGGAATAGGAAAAATACCCCCCGCATCGGCTCAGGTTACTTGACTTCTCAGACAATCTCAGTTATCCTGCCTGCCTTAAATGGATTAAAATTACAGGAAAAACTATGCTCAAAAGAACGCTTTATTGCGGCCAGCCGAGAATTTCGGATAATGGCAGCCAGGTTGTTGTTGCCGGCTGGGTAAAGGCATGCAGGGACCATGGCAATCTTGTTTTTCTCGACATTCGCGACAGGGAGGGGCTTTTGCAGCTTGTTTTCGACAGCACAACCCACCCCAACCTTCACAAAACCGCCCAGACCCTTCGCAGCGAATCTGTAATCGCCGCTGCTGGCACCGTAAGGCCCAGGGCCGACGGTATGGCCAATCCGAACATGCCGACCGGCGAAATTGAAGTCATCGTGGATAAACTTGAGATATTGAACATTTCCAAAACGCCGCCTTTCGAGGTCGATTTCTTTGAGACCGTCAATGAGGAGATCCGCTTAAAGAACAGGTTCCTCGATCTACGCAGGCCCCAGATGCAGGAAAAAATCCATATCAGGCACAAGGTCGCAAAGCTCATCCGCGACTATTTTGACGAAAACGGTTTTTGGGAGATCGAAACACCTTTCCTCGGCAAGAGCACCCCTGAAGGTGCCAGAGATTTTCTCGTACCCAGCAGACTCTACACGGGCAACTTTTACGCCCTGCCCCAATCGCCGCAGCTTTTCAAGCAGATACTTATGGTTGCAAGTATGGATAAATATTTTCAGATAGTCAGATGTTTTCGTGACGAGGACCCGCGAGCGGACCGACAGGTAGAGTTTACTCAACTCGATATGGAAATGAGTTTTGTCGATGCAAATGATGTTATGTCGATGAACGAAAAGCTCATCGTTAAGATGTGGAAAGAAATACTTGATTTCGATGTCCCCGAGCCAATTACTAGAATTTCATACGCTGATTCCGTCAGAGACTATGGCATTGACCGGCCGGACATTCGTTTTGATATGAAGTTAAAGGACATAACCGACATCGCGGCCAAAACCTCCTTCAGGATCTTTACTTCGACAATTGAAAAGGGAGGTATTGTAAAGGGCATTTGTGCTCCGGGCGGTGCAAAATTCTCAAGGAGCGAAATTGAAAAGGGCCTGGCCGGCTTTGCCGCTGATTATGGTGCAAAGGGTCTGGCCTGGATGAAGATTGCAGATGGCGAAAATGGACTTAGCCTTACGGGAAGTTCGGCAAAGTTTTTCGACACCGACCAGCAGAAGCAGGTGATAGAAAGGTTTGGCGGCCAAAAGGACGGCCTCATCCTTCTCATTGCCGATACTGCTGATATTGTCAATAAATCGCTCGGCCCGCTGCGGATAAAACTCGGTGTTGACCTTGGTCTTACAAATGAGAATGATTTTAAGTTCATCTGGGTCGTCGACTTCCCTCTCATCGAGTGGAACGAACAGCAGGGCCGTTACGATTCGCTTCACCACCCATTCACCGCCCCTGTTCCGGAAGATGTTGACAAACTCGACACCGACCCGGGCAATATAAATTCCCAGGCCTATGACCTTATCGTAAACGGTTCGGAAGTCGGCGGCGGCTCTATTCGTATCCACGACCCGAAGATACAGGAAAAGGTATTTGCGTTACTAAACATTTCGCCCGAGGAGGCCCGGAACCGGTTCGGGTTCTTTCTCAACGCTCTTAGCTACGGTGCTCCTCCGCATGGCGGCATTGCCTTCGGCCTTGACAGGCTGGTTATGCTGCTTACCGGAACAGACAATATAAGGGATGTTATCGCTTTTCCAAAAACACTTAAGGGACAATGCCTGATGACCGATGCCCCAAGCCCGGTTGACCAGAACCAGCTGAACGAATTGAATATA